>ENA-OWPI01005110-OWPI01005110.1-marine-metagenome-genome-assembly--contig:-NODE-5110-length-10135-cov-12.856134_pt1 | contig 10135 bp, 7 predicted proteins | sample MGYA00238138_ERZ651775 | MGnify/ENA primary metagenome ERZ651775 (study PRJEB26906, sample SAMN06265043) | marine metagenome | isolation source: Helgoland LTER site | place: Germany:Helgoland, sampling...
TGATGCTTCCACATCCGTATATGCCAGTAATGCGGTAATTTTTGGTTTGGGCGGTGAAGTCCTGACTTTGGATCTAGATTCAGGGACGAGTATCAGCCACACTAATAATGCCAGCAATGCACGCGTGGCCGAAGGTCAAAACTTTAACAATGTGTCTTTGTTGAAAGATGACGTTCAGAATTTAAACTATCTATTAGATACATCGAATGCTTCACCGTATCAAATTACCGCGAAAAAAGTAGTTCTGTCTGTTGTTAATGGCTTAAATACTTTTGAAAAAGTATATGACGGTAACAACACGGCATTAGATTTTTATAGCGCTGATGACGAAGACTCTAGTAATAATTCAATACCCTCTTTCTGGTCTTTGAAAGATGAGGATGGAGTTACTTACGAACATAACTTCAACGGTAAAAAGCTATATGATATCAAATCATTTGGTCCCTTAGTTGTTAATCGTCTGCTCACATTTGACGCTGAGTTTGAAAGTAAGGATGCTGGGGATGTTTCGATACTTATTACCAACGTCGCATTCAACGATGAGTATGGTCTGAGTGACTCATTTAAGTCGTCTTACACATTTGAACCGGTTAATCGGATTAATGCAAAGATAACGCCTAAGCCTCTTAGCTACATTCCAATTAATGCTCTGGATGGAAATCCAGTTACATTTAATAATCGACTAAAAAAATATTATGATGGTACTGCTGACGTCAGTGAAGCACTGCAATTCCAACTTTCGTCGGGTATTATTAGTGGTGATGTTGTAAGCATTGATCCACCTTTAGAAATCGAGGCAAGAGACGTCGACTCTAATCAATTAATTGTTAATAGAACTGCGTACAGACGAATGGTGTCCCCCGTTCTCAGTCTGTCAGGTGAAGACGCCTCGAATTATTCTGTGACAGTAGGTGCAGATTTTAAATATGGCATTCCCATGGACATATTGCCAAAAATTTTGACTTTATCTGCAACAAAAACATTAGATTATACTGCAGATTTTCAATTGGAAGCCATAACTCTAGGAGGCGTAGTCTCTGGCGAAGCTATAGAGCTTTCAAAAGCATCTTATACTAAAAGTGGAACTCAGAGTTCTGTGCTTGGTCATTCCTGGTTAATGCCAGACTCTGGCCTCCCTGATCCCACTAACCAGGCCCAAATCGATTATTTTATTCGACAAACTGGATGGCCTGCAAGTTCAGCCGTTAGTTGGCTGCAGGATAAGAGAGATCAGTACGACAATGCGGTCGATATCGCGCCTTTAGAGATACCTTTTTTATCGGTCACAAGTAATGTTGATTCCGAGTTTACTGAAGTGGTTGATGTCGGATCGCATAATTTGGCAATAAAAATGCTTTCAAACGGAGCTGCTTCAGTCCGCTTGAGCACGAGTGACAATAGCGTTTCGACATCAAATTATTGTTTTGCAAGCTGTGAGCAACTTGATGGGACGCGGACACAAGTTACACAACTTCAGAGTGGGGATCTTACTGTGGTTTATCTAAACGGTAGAGCCACAGCATCAATCACGCCTCCGCCCACTACATTACTTACCCTGTCAGGTTTTCGCCTTAAAGATAAGGTTTATGATGGTTCCACAAGTGGTCAATTGTCGTTGGTTTCCTTGTGGGGGAGCCTAACTGGTGACTTTGCTGGCAATGATGCTGATACGGTCTCGCTGGTAACGTCAAACGCGACATTCACTTACGCGTCAAAAAACGTTGGTACGTCGATTTCAGTTATTGTTGATAATCTAGGACTGGCAGGAACGAATGCTGAGGATTATCGCATTAGTAGTTTCACAACGACAGCAGATATCACTGCAAAAGCGATTACTGTTTCAGGCATTACGGCTGCGAACAAAGTCTATGACGGGTTTACAGCAGCTACTGTTAACACATCAGGTGCGTCTGGTTGGCTCGCGGATGATACGGTCACCGTTGCATCTACGGGTGTCTTTGATGACAAAAATGTTGGCACGGGTAAAACCGTTTCGCTAACCAGTAGCTACAGTGGCACAGATGCAGGTAACTACATCTTCACTGACCAGGCGAACGCGCTCGCTTCTATTTTCGAACCTCAGGCTGAAACGCCACAAAATTTAGCTACTATAACCTCAGTGACACAGGCTGTATTGAGCCAAACACAAAATCTTGTATCAAACCAACAGGCTCTTTATGAGGCCGGTAAGGTTTTGGAAACAAACGAGACCTCTGAGGAGACTAACGAGGACGAATTGGCTGAGGGTGAGATCAATATCGAGAATGTACTTCCTCAGCGAAGTGATGCAGTAAAACAGGCGTTGATTCCAATAGATGAGACTATGATCGTAACGGTAGCAGAAAATACCCTCCTCACCCGGGTGAACAAGCCTGTGGTAAAAGTTAAAAATGACGAAACGCAATTTAGTGTTGGGATTGCAGAAATTGTTGGAATATCTACCCTGGCGCCAGAGGATCAAATTGTTTTGACTATTCCAGGCACTGAAACTACGGCAGACTGGGCCTCTTTTGATCGCGAAACGCAAACAATTGTTGGGGATATTCCAGAAAATGTGGGTGATGAAGCTTTTTTGCGCGTTGTAGTTGCTGATCCAAATGGGAATTTAGTGGCTGTTAGCCTTGAGATATCTGCCGAGACACCAACTGCCGTACCTGGGGCTGAAAACAGCCCGTTGAGCTCTGGACAACAAACGGCCGCAATTCCGGGCTTTTTATCAATTGAGTCACTTCGCCCTCAAGAGGTTGAAGTTGGGGATAGTTTTGCTTTTGAGGTCGAACCAACTACTTTTGTGCACGAAAATTCGGGTGAACCGCTGCAGTATGTTGCTACGAAGGCGGATGGTGGACCCTTACCAAGCTGGGTGGATTTTGACGCAGAAAGTTTGACATTCTCAGGACAAGCGCCAACCAATGCTCAGGAAAAATTAGATGTAATTGTTAAAGCCATAGATAGCGCATCTCAGCAAGCCCAAGTGCAAATGAGAATAGATGTAAGGAAGCAGTAATTAACCCGCTTCACGTTGCAAGAGAAAAAGGATGACAACAAAACATGGGAAACTGGATAACCAATATGAAAACCGTAATTTTAACACTATTTCTTACTATAATTTCTGGATACGCATATGCCCAGAGTCCAGACGTTACGACAACATCAGAGCTTTTTAAGGAATGGAATGTGAGGTGTGTTGGAAATACTGGTAACCAGCAATGCAACATGAATAACACACTGCGCGCTGAGAGCGGTGAAATTGTATCGGTAATAAATTTAACACATGTTTCTGATCAAACAACGCTAGAGATTGGCCTGCCGTTAATGCTTGATTTGCAACAAAAAATGAGTCTGCTTGTAGATGGAAATTCCTTTGGTGATTTGCCTTACGCTACATGTAACAATCGGGCATGTTTTGTTATCAGTGAAAATGATAACGTAATCTTGGGTGCTTTCTCCGAGGGATCTTTAGCAACATTTTCATTTACAATGTATAACCAACAACAAGTAAAATTTGATGTTTCTTTACAGGGTTTTTCGGCGGCTCTGTCTGCTTTGAAAACAAAGGTTCAATAGGCAAAAGTTTATCAAAAAAAATGTAGAGTCCGCTGGAAACTTCACTTCGTATTGACAGGAAAAACTGTGACAAGCAGCGTGTATATAGTGTCCGTCGTCAGAGTTTTGGCACCAATGGCGACTTAAACTAAGAGAGAGTTTCGCTCATCTGGTTAGTTTGATTATGCGGCTTGCTGGCGGTGACGCAAGCGTCGCGCTTCGAGTGTCTTTCGTTTGATCCTTTCACGTTGTTTTAGAATGGCTTTGTCGCGGCCGAAGTAGACTTCGGCAGGTGTGACATTGTTGATGCTCTCGTGATAGCTTTGGTGATTGTAGTGATCGACGAAGGCTGCGATTTGGGCCTCAAGATCACCCGGCAGGAAGTAGTTTTCGAGCAGGATGCGGTTCTTCAAGGTTTGGTGCCATCCATTGCCCGGCAGGCGATTGCAAAGCAATCTGCCGAGAGGGGCTCGATCTTGCCTTGTGTCTGAGGGTGATAAGGCGCACCGCGAGAATGCTTCATGCCCTTGTCCTGCAGCCACTCAGCCAAGTCGCCAGAGACGTAGCTTGATCCGTTGTCGCTCAGAAGGCGTGGTTTGTGCACGACGTGAACATGATCGCAGCTGGATGCCTGCAACGCAAGGCCCAGCGTGTCCGTCACATCTTCAGTCCTCATGTTGGTACAAAGCTTCCAGGAGACGATGTAGCGGCTGTAATCGCCGAGGACCGTGCTGAGATAATACCAACCCCAGCCAATAATCTTGAAGTAGGTGAAGTCGGTCTGCCACATCTCGTTGATGGCAGTGGTTTTGTCCGTGAACTCGTCGGCCGCTTTGATCACCACATAGTCCGGTGCAGTGATCAGGTCAGCTGCTTTCAGAATGCGATAAGCTGATGATTCAGAGACAAAATACTGCTTCTCATCGGTGTATTTGACGGCCAGTTCCCGCGTGGTCAGCGCCTCATGTTCCAGTGCGAACCCAATCAGATCATCGCGACGAGCATCAGGGATGCGGTTCCAGACCGATCCTGGGCGTGGGGACCTATCAGCCAGCCCATCCAGGCCGCCGTCGACATAGAGATCATACCATCGATAGAATGTCGTGCGCGGGATGCCCAGCATTTCGAGGGTCTGCTTAACCGGCAGATGCGACCCCTCCACGGTGCGGATGATCTGCAGTTTCTCGGACGCAGGGTATCTCATTCCTCGAACTCCCCAGCCCCTGTCATGCTTTGTTTGAGCAGACGGTTTTCAAGGGTCAGGTCAGCCACGCATTCTTTCAGGGCCAAAGACTCAGAACGCAAATCCTTTACCTCAGGCGAGGTGGCCTGCCGCGCCGTGTCGCCAGATAACCGACGCTTGCCAGCTTCGAGGAACTCCTTCGACCAGCTATAATATAGGCTTTCAGCAATACCCTCTCGGCGGCACAGCACAGAGATGCTTTCCTCGCCACGCAGACCAGCCAAAACAATGCGGATCTTCTCTTCAGCTGAATAGGTTTGGCGCGTCTTGCGGCGGATGTTCTTGACCACCTTCTCGGCGGCGTCTTTCGATGTCTGTGGCTTCTTCGTCATCTCGATCTCCTAATCGATAAGATCAACCAGAAATCCTCCGTTATTCAAAGCTTCAAATCTGTCCAAATGGTGCTGACGTCAGACAATATATCATAGGGATATTTTTCAGAATTTTATTCACTTCTGCCCAACTTTATTTTTGGTGGGGCATTATACTATAGTGACCCTTTTCAGAATTTGTAACAAACTTTCCCAATTTTATTTTGATGGGGCATATTACTATAGGGATATTTTTTGAAATTTGTAACAGTTTTTGGTGAAATATTTTATGTTAAACTCCCATCCCATTGAATAACAATAGTTAACAGCCCCAATGCTATCATTGTCGTTCTATCGAGGTGGTAAAGCCAGTGCTGTAACCTGTTAGCATACGAAGCATTATCAGAGATTTAGCCTATGTGCTTTGCCGTGGGGTTTAATTTATAGCTGTGTGGGTATTTTACTTTTGTTATGCTGGGAAAACGATGTCAGAAATAGCGAACATTTTCCATTCACCACTCACTTTTTTGTAGGCATAGAAACCCGTGGCTTCCTCAATTAACGAACCATCTTTGCGAAGCCGCCGAGTATTTCGCATCAAAAGATGAGCTTTGTTCTCGCCTACAGCCACAACGTCGATCTCAAATGAATCGCTTCTATCCCAGCCCTTCGAAGCCTTCATATCTGCTGGGCTAATCGGAAACTGATCCAACAGAGTTACACTATCTCCACCTATGTAAGCTAATGGATAGCTGATACAGTCGTTGATGGCATCTAAGTCGTTAGCATTAAATGCCGCCAAGTATCTTTGGTAAGCACCAAGAAGGCTAGCACGTTCCACTTTATCCATTATCAAAATCCTTTTCTAACAATATCATTTAAGCGTCACGTAGGTGGTTACGTCAACTGATTATCAGGCCAATTTAGGTACTAATTCTAATTCCGAATAGTTTTAGGCAGAGACCTTAGTACCGATCCCAGACGTCATACTTCTCCCAAACCTTACATGAAGAGTTCTGCATCATGTAGAGTCCAAAGTCAGTACCCCCAACTGTGCAGTAACCGACAAGTCTGTCGTAGGACTTTGCACCTGTAAGTTCACACATTGCTTGTGAGCCTTCAAATTGCTTGGCGATCTTTGTTGCTTGCCTGCCTTGTTGAGTGTCGTTCTCTGGGCAGTCTAGGGCTGAAAGCCTCACAGCAATACCATTCACCTCTATCGTATCTCCATCTCTCACATGAGTGACTGTTCCATTTAAGATGGTCGAGTTTGAGGAGGCTAAAGGTTCCACCTTAGCCCTTTTGTGGCAGTGGTAAGGCTGGGAACCTGCATGGCATCCCTGTTTGTTCAAGCCGCCACTGTGGGCCGCTGCTTGAGTTGTAAGAATGATTACAATCGCTGTGACGCTAAAGGCCCTCATGGCTCAACTACCACCAACCAAGTGTTCTGCCGTTACCAGCTACGATCATAAGGCAGGTGACAACATGGAGAACGATCCAGAAGGTTCGGAAGGCGAGAGCCTTGGTAACATCTGACTGCTTGATAGGAAGGAACTCAGGTTTGTCGTCATCAGTCGCTCCGACTGGCATACCAACTGTTCTGGCCCAAACTTTGATCCACCGTCTTTGCCCACTCATGGTTCCGTCCTCTTCGCTGCGGAATACTCTGATATTCACAATGAACATAGGTTCTAGTTCATCTACAACCTTTGTGCTTGGAATTATCCAGCCTAAATATCGAATTGGACTGGCAACCTATCTTCCCCATTTTTCAAGATAGAGAGAGATTGTAAGGACAAGCGCATGGTGAGCGGAGAGAGATCACCATTTTACAAGCGTTAGCGAAAAGGCTTGCTATACGCCCTCGCTCCTCTCAAGTAGTAGAACCAGTAGTTATTAAGACATAAGTTATGTAGCCAGTTTTAAATCAATAAAGAAATACCACTATTGGTAATTAATTAAAGTTTCTGCGAGGGTAGTCGTTGATATATGTACGACGTTTCATATTTCCCCCGACAGACACTAGCCCTGCCATGAATACGGCAGGGTTTTTCTGTTTGGTGCGCTTGTGAGCAACAATGGGCGGCTTAAGCTGGAAGCTGACTAAAGGTCACTGGTTGGAACCCAGCACTAGCAGCTTGTGCTTTATCTGCTGCATCAAAATCAGCTTTAACTTGTGCAACCATAGCTGCTGCGAAGGAACCACGAGTGTATCCCCAGTCATTCAACTGATGGTCAGAAAGGTAAGCGGCTGTACGGTTTGCGGCACTTGAGGCTTGGGCCAACATGATCGCTCTGTAGATTTTAGTAAGCATTTTAATCTCCTTGGTTTCATAAGAGCGTCTATCCAAGGTTATGAACTTTCACATCATACAATGTGGTATTCCCGTTATGCATCAAGCACAGGGCTACTCAACAGGGTCGTTTTCGTACCCACCTCCACGTCTGTATCCACCCATCCCATTGAATAACAATAGTTAACAACCCCAATGCTATGATTATCGTTGTGGCGAAGGGATAATGCCAGTGGTGTGACCCGTTAGCTTACGAAGCATTATCAGGGGTTTAGTCCTTTGGTCCTTCCGTGGGCTTTAATTTCCACTGAGGGGGTAAGGGTTAGGTCACCAGATCGTTTTAGTCGTAGGTCATTCTGGGTGGGCGTTTGTAGGTCCTTGTGACCCTCAGATTCATGGATAAAAGGATTGGCTTGGGCTGGTTTCCCACTACAAATCACAGACAAAGGTTAATTTGGTTGAAGGCCAACTTGACCTGCACAATTTTACGAATGATCTTGATATAACTTATGGTCAGGGTTCATCGTTACACAACTATTGGAATTATAATGGCGATTAAATTTAAGTAAGAGGCTAGAATGGGCTTTAATACAGCAGTACCAATTTTGACTGCCAACAGGGGTTGGACTACAATAGGTTGCCTTTCTGACAGAGACGTTCTCTTCGACGTTAATGGTAACCACAACCCAATTAAGTCAACCATCGACACAGATGCTGAAGCTATGCTGGAAGTAAACCTCAGCACAGGGGAAAAGATTATTTGTGATAAGGACACAGCATTATGTACTAACACATCGAAAGAAGTTCACCAAAATTTAACGAGAACTCCAGCGTGGCGTGAGAAGAGAAAGAGCATCAGGCCTTCTAGGGCAGTAAAAAATCCAAAGCGACCAAATCAGTCTGAAGCTGCCAAATTGAGCAATAGCAACCGTAACCATGAATATCTCTCTCAGATTACTCCTGATTTTCGTTCAATTTTGGAAATAAAAAACACACTATACGTAAGGGGAAGCCGTAAAAATCATATTTTACCGTTAGTCCAAAATTTGACAACCTTAAATCAAGAAATTGCAATGGACCCATACACGCTCGGAGTATTTCTGGGTGATGGAGCGGTTATTTCTACTCGAATCATAATGGAGACTTTGGACTGGAATAACATACAAAATCTAATTCCCTATCGTCTAGTAAAGGAAACTATTACGGGAAAAAATATGCACCTTTCGACTAGAAGATACGAAGGTCTCCGTGAACACCTAAACTTATTACTGGACTACACATATCACATATCTCCATCAGGTCGTAGAACCAAAAAATTTATCAAAAGGATACCCAATTCAATTTATATGGCTTCATTTCAGGACAGGTTAAACTGCTTGAAGGGGCTTATGGATACAGATGGTACGGTAGATAAGAGACGAGGCAGGTGTGAGGTTGGGTTTTCAGATATTGATTTAGCTACAGATACAATAAAATTACTGTCTACTCTTGGGATTAAAAGTAGCCTGAGACCTAAACAAATCAAAGGGGCCAAAACTCATTATCGAATGCAGTTCAACACACATCTCAGCGTTTTCAATTTAGATCGTAAGCGGGAACTACAACACCGAAGTCCAAAGCCAGAATATGTAAACAGACGATACCTTTCAAAAATAGATGAAGTAGGTGTTGGGTTTTGCAAAAAATTAACTGTACAGAACGATGAAGCGGGATATTTAGTAGGCCACAGCCTAACTGCAGCAAAACAGACGATTACTTGAAACGTAATAAAATCAAAAGTTGACCTTGATGCGAAGTAAAAAACTTGAACAACAATTAGGCCTTGAGCAGATTTTAAAATCTCTTGAGCATCAAAACTATCATTGTTCGCATTGTAAGAATACTAGGACGCATAAACAATATGAACTGTCGTGGCTGAGACACTTCAATTCTACCGTTGAATTCAGGCAGAGCTATCAAATTCGTGTCTGTTCAGCATGTAACTTAACCAGCTTTGTAGAGAACACTTGGTGTGAAGAGCTTGATGAATTTGACTTGCAGGGAGATGGCAACGAGACGGTTGAAAGCAATTATCATAGGTTTCCAGACAATCAGAAAATCATATTCTCCAATTATGATTTAGAGCAAGTACTAGTATTACAAGAAATAAGGCATATTTTTACACCTGACGAAGTCTTATTTGTTGAAGAGGTGATAATAAGCATAAACGCTGGCCTTTATGATCTAGCTGCAGTTGGCGTAAGAAGCATTATTGAGAAGATTAGCCACCTAGTAGGAACGACGTCTGCTCGTGAAAAGTTCACAAAAACTAAAGCAAAAGAGCTTGATGGAACTTCAAAAACAAAAAATAATTATAGTTATAAACTTTTATGGCTCATGGAAAATGGATTGATTTCGGTTGAGCAAAATAACGCCTTACAGTCAGTAATCAATTTAGGAAACTTTGCAGCACATCGTATGGATATGACAGCAAGCCTAAACAAAAAAAGCTCCAAAAAACATTTACTAAAAGAAGCCTTTAAAACTATTTATGCGCTTACGATAAACTATAAACAATCGAAATTTAATGAATGATTTTAGCTGAGGGACCTTTGTTCCGTATAACATTTGATGTCTGCCTTGCGATTGCACCGCCCGTTATCATGACAGTTCGGCACGTACGGATGTCTTGGCCCCCTAAAACTGTGCCACTATTTGTTGACTAAGGGAGTGACAGAGAATGGCACGGAAACGGTATTCGG
>ENA-OWPI01005113-OWPI01005113.1-marine-metagenome-genome-assembly--contig:-NODE-5113-length-10134-cov-2.498459_pt1 | contig 10134 bp, 9 predicted proteins | sample MGYA00238138_ERZ651775 | MGnify/ENA primary metagenome ERZ651775 (study PRJEB26906, sample SAMN06265043) | marine metagenome | isolation source: Helgoland LTER site | place: Germany:Helgoland, sampling...
TTTCCCCGATAACGCCAATCGTACTGGTTTGTTAGGCCTGAAACAAACCCGAAAAGTTATTATTCTGTGAAAAGAAAAATATTATTTACATCTAAAAATGGATTGCCGAGCACTTCCGTTTGCCCTTCCTCCCGTAAAAAAACACGTCGTTATATTATAGTCCTTTTGCCTGCTTCGCATTGCATATCAACGGCCTTCATTGGAAAAAAGTTCCACGAATTCCCACAAACTCCCCAAAATAGCACCGACCCAGAAACGAACTCTCCTCGCCTCGCCTCCCAACCATGCTTCGCGTTCTTGGCCGGCAAGCCGCTATCCCTCCCGTGCGGGCGAGCTTCCGGATTACACACCAGGGGTGCCGCTTTTTTGCTACAGATGACGACTCCTCTGATTCCCTCAAACCACCTATTCGCCCCACACCACCTGGCTCCCAGACGGCAGTGAAGCAAAGGTTCCGCAGCAGCTACCAACCCAAAAGCCGGCAATTCCAGAATTCCAACCAAGACGATGAAGATGAGATGTCGATGGAGGAGGCGAACTTGCTGTCGAAACATTTCATGCAGCTAAAGAGCCAGATTGAGTCAAAGGACCTCGATCTCTCCCCTGACCATGAGGAGTTAGTGAGCCTCCAGAGGAGGAAATTGAGCGAAGAAAATGATGGAGAAGAAGTCAGTGAGGACGATATTGAATTGAATCCGCCTCCTCTGGTTTCAACCACAAAATTTAACCGTACTGTGTTCGATGCGCCGTATGGGACCTACGATTCTTCAGCACTGGATTATACCAACAATAAATCCGTTTCCTCTTTCGCCCCAACCCCCACCGACCACTTCAAACACAAAATGAACAAATTCCAATCGCGTAAACATGCCACTCCTCTTCCTAAGGACAGTATCCACTTTATGAATCTGCCGTTGTTGAAACGGTTTGTGAGCCCCAATGGTTCCATCTTGGGGAGGTCACAGACAGGTCTGAATGGTACAGACCAACGTAAAGTCGCAAGAGCGATCAAGCGTGCGAGAGCGGTAGGGATAATACCCTTCATTGGAGGCTGGGAGGTAGAGTATGGCAGCCTCGGAGCTACTGCGGTATCAACAGGCATAGGGAAGGGGGGGAAGGAATGATAGCGAAAATTATTTGCCCTAAATATAAAGGAAAAAAATGCAGTTTGCGCACCGTAAGCATGTACGCCTGCTGGTGTATTCCACTGTAGTGTCGTTCGCTTTCGCGCCTGTACGACACGTGCAATTTGTTATGGAAAAGAAGGGCAACACTCCATTTACCAATTCTTTAATTTTTTCCTGTTAAAATTCCTTCCTCTCGCTCTCGCGCCCTGTGCCAAAAAGGACTCATTGTCAGATTGGCTTTTGATTCATCGACTTCATTTTTTGGTGCTCCTTTCCTTTTTTTTCTTCTGATCCATCTTCCCCTGACACATATTTAGCTTTTAATTCCGGTAATCCTTCTCAAAACAAACATCACGCATCACCCAAATCTGATGTTTCGTGTTAGCCTCATTCGCTCCCCGAGGTCGCATCTCAGTCGATCTTACACACGCTCATCACTTGGTATTACTTCAAGCACGCTTTACGATCCGACGAGAGAGACAGAGAATTGTGGTGTCGGCCTAATTGCCTCCCTGAAGATGGTCCCTTCACGCCGTATTGTGGTGGATAGCGATGAGATGCTAGTGCGCATGTCTCATCGCGGTGGTTGTGGGTGTGACCCTGCTTCTGGGGACGGTGCAGGGATGCTTGTTGGCATGCCAGGTAAATTTCCCAGCTCTCTCTCTCTCTCTCTCTCTCTCTCTCTCTCTCTGTCCCTCCTTAATTCTACGGAAACAACACTAACAAAACCGTTTTGTTGCCCTTCACTTGGTTTCAAATCGTCCACCAGACTCATTCATGCGATCCGTTGCCCTCTCGGAGTTCAACAAAACCCTCCCTACCGTAGGGGACTATGCAGTCGGCAATATTTTCTTCCCCAAGGACCCTTCCATCATCGCCCATAGCAAGTCGAAAATTGAAACTTTAGTAAATCTACATGGTTTAGAGCTGATTGGTTGGCGCCCCGTTCCCGTTGACAACAGTATGCTTGGTCGCGATCCGCTGGAATCTGAACCGCTCACTGAGCAGGTTTTCATCGGCAACAGAGCCAACCGATACAATCAGAGGGAGTTTGAGCAGGTTTTGATGAAGGTCAGGAAGGTTGTCGAAGATGAATGCATGGAGGAGCGATATGATGGCTTCTACATAAACTCGCTCACGGGAAAGTCGATAACCTACAAGGGTCAGCTCACGCCCGAGCAGGTAAGTGTTTATTAGTGTTTATTACTGTTCATTCTCCCTTAGCCTGTGCAAAAATGCTAATCAAAAAACCCAACCTAACCAACCAACCCAAACTAAACCTAAACCTAAACCTAAACCTAACTCTCTCTCTCTCTCTCTCTCCCGTGTTACACATTCCTCCTGCAGGTGTCTCAGTACTTTCTGGACCTCCGCGATCCTGAGTTCAAGTCTCACCTCTCCATGGTGCACTCGCGGTTCAGCACAAATACCTTCCCCTCGTGGGAGCGAGCTCAACCAATCCGGATGATGTGCCACAACGGGGAGATCAACACTCTCCGTGGTAACAAAAACTGGATGGCGTCGAGGGGGTCGCTCATGTACTCCGATTATTACCAGGTAAATGTTGATTTAGCGCGATGGGAAGATACCTTTTGTACATAGGCCGCGCGCAAAGCATTGGGGCTCGTAGGCGCTCTTTATCAATACAATATCTTTTCGTGTTGCTCGTGCTCGCCATCAAGTCGATACTTACACTTGCTTCCACACACAATTCCATATAAAACAATCAAAACATGCAACAGGACGAGACGAACAAGCTCCTCCCCGCAACGAGTGACTCAATGAGCGATAGTGGTAATTTCGACAGTGTACTTGAGCTCCTGACGAAAGGGAGCGATAGATCGCTGCCAGAGGCCATCATGATGATGATCCCTGAGGCTTGGCAGGACAACAAGAATCTCACGCAGACGAAGAAAGATTTCTATGAGTTCAATTCTAACCTGATGGAACCGTGGGATGGTCCTGCGATGGTCGCTTTTACTGACGGGCGCTATATTGGCGCAACCCTGGATCGCAATGGACTTCGTCCTTCTCGCTACTACGTCACAACGGACGATCACGTGTTTCTCTCCTCAGAGATCGGTGTCTGTCCGGATCTGAAAGATAGCGATGTGAAAATTAAGCACCGACTGGAACCTGGGAAAATGTTTCTTGTCGACTTTGAAACCCAGCGAATCATCCCGGATGATGAAATTAAGGAAAAGATTGCGAGTCGGCACCCTTATGGTCAGTGGGTTGAGGAGAATGTGCTGGACCTTGAGTCCTGGACGCAGTCTCAGCAGGCATCTCGCGACGTTGCATCCACCAACAAGCCGTTCGATTTCAAAGATACCAACCGCCGCCTCAATGTATTCGGTTACACTTCTGAGACGATGGAAATGGTACTGATTCCGATGAGCGTTGGGGGGAAGGAGCCACTGGGTTCGATGGGGAATGACGCTGCACTTGCAGTGCTCTCGACTCAGCCGCGGCAGGTAACAGATTACTTCAAGCAGCTCTTCGCACAGGTTACCAACCCTCCCATTGACCCGATTCGAGAGGAGCTAGTCATGTCGCTAGTTTGTCCCGTGGGACCGGAGGAGAACTTACTCGCCGCCCCGAATGCGAAACATTGCAGCCGACTGCGAGTGACGCAGCCTGTGCTGACTCTCGAAGAGATGAAGAACTCGTCTAACGAGCGCTTTGTGACCGCAGTCATCGATTGTACATTTGATTCCTCATCGGATGACCCCAACGCGCTCGTAAGAGCTCTTGACCGCATCGCCAACGAGGCAAGCCAAGCAATTCAGGGGACGCTTGACGAACCTGGTGTCCAGGCCGTCATCCTTTCAGACAAGCTCGCTGGGCCTGACCGCGTTCCGGTTCCAACGCTTCTCTCTGTAGGAACGGTGCACCAACACCTTCTCAAAACAAAGCAGCGTCCAAAGGGGGCAATTTTTGCTGAGTCTGGAGACGCTCGGGAGGTGCATGACTTTGCTACTCTTTTCGGCTACGGTTGCGACGGAGTTTGTCCATATGTCGCCTACGAGGGCATCGCGAAGATGAATGAAGACGGTTTGGTTGAGAGCATTGCAAAACGCACCTTTGATAATGAGGAATTGTATACCGCCTACAGGAACAGCTGTGCCAAAGGGTTATTGAAAGTCATGAGCAAGATGGGAATCTCAACGCTGCAATCCTACAAGGGAGCGCAAGTGTTCGAGGCGGTTGGCTTGGCGGACGAGGTTGTGGACAAAGCTTTCACAGGAACTACCACGCGTATCCAGGGTGCGGGCTTCGAGGCTTTGTTCACAGACTTGAAGACTTTTCACGCCTCTGCATACCCCCTGAACAGCAACAAGGCCCCTCAGGTAATGAACTACGGTCACTTTCACTACCGTGAATCCGGGGAGCAGCACCTCAACACTCCAGTCAACATGACCAACCTTCAGATCGCCGCCCGCACGAACTCGAAGGAGGCTTACAAGATCTTTGCAAAGGAGACGAACGCTCAGACGAAGAAAATCACGCTCCGTGGTCAGCTGAAGTTCAAGATGGACCCAGAGATGGCGATAGACTTGGACGAAGTTGAGCCCGTCCAAAATATTGTCAAGAGGTTTGTTACCGGAGCGATGAGCTTGGGAAGTATCTCCCGTGAAGCGCACGAGACCCTGGCTGTTGCAATGAACGGCATGGGCGGGAAGAGTAACACCGGCGAAGGTGGCGAGGACATCACCCGTTTCGGAGACGATCGCCGCAGTAGCATCAAGCAGGTTGCAAGTGGCCGTTTCGGGGTCACAAGCAATTATTTAGCCAATAGTGATCAGATCCAGATCAAAATGGCTCAGGGTGCAAAGCCGGGCGAGGGCGGTGAGCTTCCGGGCTTCAAGGTTACGGATTACATCGGCGAGACCCGTGGTACGACTCCGGGGGTTGGGTTGATTTCACCCCCCCCCCACCACGACATCTACAGCATCGAGGATCTCGCCCAGCTCATTCATGATCTCAAGAACGCCCAGCCGACTGGCCAGGTCTCCGTCAAGCTCGTCTCTGAAGTAGGAGTGGGAGTCATAGCTGCTGGAGTGGTCAAAGCCTTGAGCGACCATGTGGTCATCAGCGGGCATGATGGCGGAACGGGAGCGGCAGCGTGGACAGGTGTAAAGGGTTGCGGTTTGCCTTGGGAGCTTGGGCTAGCTGAAACGCAGCAAACGCTCGTAATGAATGGTCTTCGAGATCGTGTCACGCTTCAGACGGACGGTCAGCTCAAAACAGGCCGTGACGTGGTCATCGCTGCCTTGCTTGGGGCAGAGGAATTTGGCTTTGCCACAGCCCCACTTATCGCCATGGGATGCATCATGATGCGAAAGTGCCACTTGAACACTTGCCCTGTCGGAATCGCTACTCAAGACGAAGAACTAAGGAAGAAGTTTACAGGCACGCCTCAGCATGTCCAGAACTACTTCTGGCTGATGGCTGAGGAGATTAGAGAGATCATGGCCGGCCTTGGTTACCGCACGGTCGAGGAAATGGTGGGACAGACGCACCGGTTGGAGGTCAACAAAAGTGTGCAGCACTACAAGTCTAAAGGCCTAGATTTGTCGCCCTTACTCACGCCTGCCAGCGAGCTCAATCCTGGTGCTGGTATCATCAAGAAATTTGACCAGGATCACAACTTGGAATCTGCCCTGGATAACACCCTCATTGAGCAAAGTCAAAGTGCTCTCAATGATAAAATTCCTGTCGTCATCGACTTGCCCATCCATAATGAGAACAGAACCGTTGGCACTATGCTGAGTTATGAGGTCTCAAAGCGATATGGTGTCGAGGGACTGCCCGATGATACTATCCGGATCAAGCTGAACGGCCACGGCGGTCAGTCGATGGGGTTTACGCTTGCCAAGGGCGTGTCGATCGAACTCGTGGGAGATGCCAACGATTACTGCGGAAAGGGTCTCTCAGGAGGCAAGATTGTTGTCTACGCCGACTCAGACGCTTCAAAGGCAACAGACTTTGTATCCGAGGATAATGTCATCGTAGGCAATGTGAGCTGCTACGGCGCGACCTCTGGAAAGGCGTTCTTCAGCGGTAAGGCGGGCGAGAGATTTTGCGTTCGCAACAGCGGCGCGCTTGCCGTCGTTGAAGGCGTCGGAGACCACGGCTGTGAGTACATGACAGGGGGAAGGGTCGTCTGCCTCGGTGAGACCGGGAGAAACTTCGCAGCTGGTATGAGCGGCGGAATCGCCTACATATATGACCCTGAAAACAAGTTCCCGGAGCGCTGTAACATGGGATTGGTTAACCTCTTCACTGTTGATGACCACGAAGAGAGGGAGAAGTTGAAGGGCTACATTGAGGAGCACCATGCCAATACCAACAGCGTCAAGGCAGCCAAGATTCTTGCAAATTTTGACGCTGACGTCGAGCACTTTGTCAAGGTCTATCCATCTGACTATGCCCGGGTGCTTGATGCCAGGAGGCTATTAACGGATACGGAGAAGGCCGCATAAGCTTTGCAGGCAGGGGGGAGGGGGGGAGAGGAGGAGGGAGACAAAGGAAAGGATCACATTTTGCATAGCACACCTCACTTTAGCATGTTGATAGCACGCTAACTTTATTCTACATGAAACAAACTCACTCGCCGCATGTCTTCAGCGGATGCACGGAACAGGAGAACAAAAAAGATTGACTCAACAGAAATGAATAAAAGACAAATTTTTATGTTTTTTTCAACCAAAATCTCTACTCTTTGTTGTTATCTTGTGTTCTGTGCTTTTAAGAGCCCGTTTTCGCAGGCGGCGGACCGCACGGGCACAGCATCTTCTCCAATAACTCAGCCCTTACCCTTTCGATACTGTCACCTTGGGCAACAGCAATGTATTCCAACATGTCTGGGTGGCCAACATGGGAGGCAAGTGTGTCTCTGTGCTGGGAAGTAACCCACTCGTATTTTGTGAAGTCGGCGTGTCCCGTACCAAGGTATTTATTAGCAAGCTGCTCGTGGTTCACTTTTTTGCCGGAGGCGGTTGACGTTGACATGGATATGGGCTGTTTAATTTACCCAAAGAGAGGGGGAGGGTCTGGAAGAGAGAGAGGTTCAAGCTTGTTATTTCAATGATAAATGGTCAATGTGGTGCTTCAGCCTTTAAGACAACGTCTGCAAGCTCAAATTTTGGTACTTTATTGGAGATTAACAGTGGTTTTGCATGACATCTCAGAAACGTGTCATTGGGAAAAAGTTCTCCTCTGTTTCAACTAGGGTCTATTGGTGTTTAAAAGCCTGTATTCCTCACCTTCACCTCACCTCACATTCACATTCACATTAATTATTTTACTGGCTAAAAACTTCAGCTTTTTCGCATCATTTCTGCTCCCCCATTCGTGTTTGTCATAAGTGCCTAGTGTATTCCTATCACAATCTCTTTGAATATGAATAGGAAGGAAAAGAAGAAGGAAAAGAAAGAGATTGCCCGAAGGAAGAAGGATGCCGCCATTTTGGCCAAGAGGATGCAGATTCTGAAGGTGATTTTTCCTGCAGTGGTGAGTGCTTCGGTCGTCATACAGCCTCGTCGCTATCGCGCGCTCTTTTTTTTAAACCGCTTCCTCGTGGCTTCCCCTTAGCCATTTTCGGAAGTGATCTGCTGGTGCTAGATAAAACTGTTTTGCCACTCTGTGGCCCAACAACGAGCAATCGTCGAGCTTTGATTCAGCGGTCTGCCTGCACGACTGTGCGATAGGTATACTGTTCAATATTATCCACATCTATTTCTAATCCCCCCTCTCCTCTCTATGAATATTCCAGCATCTTACCACGATGCACTGATACGTGCTGCATTCCATCCCATTTACTTTACTTTTCATCTTTCTTGTCTGTGTCTGGTTCCATCACCTGGAATCATCCCTCACTCACTCACTCACTCACTCACTCGCTCGCTCGCTCGCTCACTCTTTTGTTGCAATTTTCTTCATTACCCAATAATATAGGCAGAGAGATCGGAGCTGGCTGAGCGCAGAATGAAGGCGATTAAGGTGGAGCAAGTTTTTTCCAAACCATCATCACCACCTATGGTAAAAGTGAAAGTCGCGACTGCAGCAGCAGGTGATGAGGATGGCATCGAAGCGGTGAACGCAGTATCCAAACCCCCCATGTTCGTACCCCGTCGCTATAATCGAAGCTGCATTATCCTTTGCACTTCCGCCCCCGTCGTCCGTCTTGGCACGGCGGAGCGCAAGACAGGCGTCTGGCTCGAGGAGCTGGCGACACCGTACTACGCCCTTATCGAAGCCGGAATAGTGCCCATCATAGCCAGTGTGCTAGGGGGGCCGATCCCTATTGATTCAGGTTCAATCGAGGGCAAATTTTTCACCGAGTGAGTTTTCCCCACTGATCTGATTTCGGCTGCGAAAGGGAAACAAATCAAAAAGCTCACACGCCCCCATCCACACCACGCCCTTCCACGCCCCTCTCTTTATCTCGTTCTGCAGGTCCAGTAAGAAGTTTCTGCATGACAAGGATGCTATTGAGCAGATGTCACACTCTGTTTCAGTCTCTTCCCTCGTGACTGCTACCGATGCAGACGGTCTCTACGTGGCCGGAGGTCACGGCGCATGTGAGGACCTTTATGACGATGATGACGCCAGGGAACTGGTGGAAGAGATGTCTAATGCTGGGAAGGTTATCGCGGCCGACTGCCATGGGCAAGTTGTTTTCACACAATGCGTTCAGCCTGATGGAATCCCTTTCGTGCAGGGCAAGAGGGTGACAGGGTTCTCAAACTTGGAGGAGGAGCAAGTCGGGATGGATCAAATCATTCCCTTCTCACTCGAAGATCGATTCGTGGATCAAGGTGGCCATTACTCCTGCGGTGACCCATGGACGTCGCATGTGGAGGTTGATGGGAATCTTATTACGGGGCAAAATCCTCAGTCCTCGTATGAGCTGTCGTGTGTGTTAGTCAACAAAATACTGCGAAAGGAACTTACGTCTTGGTCATGAGATGTTCTTTTTTTTCCCCAGCGGCAAGCAAGTGAAAGCAGAACTCAACAAAACTCAACAGAAACGCTTTTCCAAAGCCTTTTTTTTTTCTATTTTGCAATTTTATTACTCCTCCCCCTCGATGACGAACAGCAAATCCCCGTCCCCGACCAAATCCCCAACGGCGCCTCCTATCTTGGATACCACTCCGGATTTGGGAGCGACTATGGGGTGTTCCATTTTCATGGCCTCCAAAACCATAACAATTTCCCCCTCCTCGACTTCATCCCCATCATTCAAAGCAATGTTGTTGATCTTTCCGGGCATGGGACTCATGACATTCCCGCTACCAGTCCCTCCCCCACTTCCGCCGACCAATGAGCCTCTGAACTTTACACTGACGTACGTCTCCCCCACTTCACCTAGCCAGCTCCCTGGCTCCACCCAGAGGTTGACAATGCAGCTGCCGTCAGCTTCCTTCTCGACAAATACAGTCCCGGCAATTCTCCTCTCTCCAACAACGACATTAAATTTGTTGTCCTCGCCTACGAAGCCGTTCACAGCTACGCTATCCTCCTCGCCATGGCCGAAGTGGAAAGTGAAGCCGCCATCCGTCGAACATTTTGCGACGCACGCATCGTTCCCTTCGCTGACGCTCTCTTCCTCATCTGTCGCAAAGTTGACGTCCCGCTCCGCGTTCCCTGCGAGGTTCCAGCTACCACCAAGGCTACTCCAGGGATCCCCGCTCGCCCTCCTTGCCTGTACAAGGTTGCTAACTCCAACCCTCCCCTCGTCAACGACCCTCTTTACAAACGCGGCTACCCCTTTGGCGACTGGGGTAAAGTCTTGGTCGTCGGCGATGGCAACGTCATCCGCGTAAATGTCAAGAAATCCAGTAGTCACCCCCCCTTCCCTGAAGGCTTGGTGGTCTGCGCACTTTTCAACAAAGGCAATGTTGGTGGGCATGCCAACAACGTGATATTCCCGGAGTGCCTTGATGAGTTTATCGATAGCCTTGTCACGATCGACGTCATAGACGATCAACTTACTAATCAT
>ENA-OWPI01005116-OWPI01005116.1-marine-metagenome-genome-assembly--contig:-NODE-5116-length-10130-cov-2.115090_pt1 | contig 10130 bp, 3 predicted proteins | sample MGYA00238138_ERZ651775 | MGnify/ENA primary metagenome ERZ651775 (study PRJEB26906, sample SAMN06265043) | marine metagenome | isolation source: Helgoland LTER site | place: Germany:Helgoland, sampling...
CACCCTAGTCAGGTGGTGCGTCACCGCCCTGCGCGAAGCGGTGGAAGACGCGGACCCGGCGACGGAACCGCCGCGACCGAAGACTGAGGAGGAGCTCGCGGCGGCGGCGGCCGCGGCCGCGGCCGCGGAGGCGGAGGCGGCGGCTGCCGCGGAGCCCGAGCCGGAGCCCGAGGGTGAAGCCGAAGAAGGCGCCGGCGGCGACGAGCCGGCGGCGGAGGAGGTCGAGAGTGAAGACGAGTGGGCCACCGAGTCCGTGGAGACGATCATCCCGCCGGAACCCGACCTCGAGACGGAGGAGGAGAAAGCCGCGCGGCTCGACCTCGAGTACCGCACCTGGCACGCCATCCACGACAGGCACATCGCTGATTACAGGTGGCACAACCCGGACGTATTCGCCGGCGTCATCGGCGTTTTCAACGCGTTGTCCGGTGAAGAGGCTGTGTGCAAGTCGATCTTAAGTGAAGAGTTCTACCCCGGCGCCCTGGAACGGATCATCGAGGTCATGCCCAAGTCGTTCGCGACGATCGAGGAGGGTGCGACGTTCGTGACGCGCGTGTGCGAGAGAGGGGCGTATTCGGACGATACCATGGACGTGGAAGAGTCGATGAGAAGGCGGGTGGATCTGGTGCAGAAGCTCAAGGCTATCGCGGGGTGCCTCGCCGCGCCGGAGACCGCGCGATTATACCGCGGGCGGGTCGCCACGCTCGCGCACGAGGCTGCGCTCGTGATGCTCCCGCTGCGAGAGTACCTCCCGGCCGCCGGGGTTCGGCCGGTTCCATTGGCCGAGGAGTATCACACGGTACCTTCCGTCCCCGACGCTCCCATGCACACGTGGCGACGAAAGATGACCAGGAACGTGGACAAGGCGGACGTGGACACGGACACACAGTGCAGGGTACTCCCGCTGCACACGATATTACCCGAACTGTGGCTCGACGTGGACCCGAAGACGGGCGAGCCGTGGGCGAGCGCGGGGCGTAAATTCGCGCGAGCCATCGGGTCACTGACGCACCCGGCGACCGTCCAGCCCCCGCCCGAGGACGGCGCCGAGCCGGGTGACCTACCCGCGCCCAGCGCCGAAGCCTTCGACGCCGCGGTCAAAGCTGTGTCGGACGAAGAGGCGACGAAGGCGACCGGTCCGTCGCAGCACGACCCGCCCCCCAAGTGTTTCTTCTCAGCGCTCCACTTCATAACGACGGTGATGGGCGTGGGCGACGCGTTCGTTCAGCCGCCGCCGCCCGAGCCGCCGGAGGAAGTCGAGGGCGAGGAACCGCCGCCGCCGCCGGAGCCCCAGCCCCCGCTTCACGAGTTCCACCTGGCGATGTGGCGTGACCCGGAGAGCGCGCCGCGTAGGCTCATCGCCGCGGAGGGTGAGGAATCTCTCTCGGCGAAGATGAAAGCGTGGCTGGACGCTAACTTGATGTACGTTGATAAGGACGTGATGGGCGGCGCGGACCCCGAGGCGCCCGAGGTGATCAAGCAGGACAAGGTTCTCGTCGCGAACGCCAAGGCGGTGCTCGCGGCGAAGGAGTTGGCGCTCCCCGGTGCGTACGTGAAGGACGCCGAGGTTGAAAGCGAGGCGGCGCATTTAATGCTTCGGTGGTGCTACTCCGTCGCCAGGTTCTGCGAGCTCGCCGCGGAGCGCCGGGCGTGTAGGATCGAGCGAAGGACGGAACGGCTCCGGGAGAAGCACGAGAAGGAGAAGGAGGCGGCGCGACTCGCCGCGGAGGCGGAGGCTGCCGCGGCGTGAGTGACTTCCTACGGCTATCTCTATTCATTACAAAGGTACTAAGGTGAAAAAGTTAATCGAAATCCGTCCCGGCGACGCCTTCAGGCAGCCAAACCTTCGCGGTTCCGTCCGTGGCGCTCGTCACCATCGCGTGCCTCTTCGGGTGGTAGTCCAGCCCGCACACCACCTTCCCCGGGTGCGCGTCCAGCTCGATATCAACCGTGGCGTCCACGAGCTCCCAGAAAACCACGCGACCGTCCTCGCTCCCGCTCACCGCGTGTCCATCCCCGAGCGTCAAGGCGCTATCCACCTTGGTCACATCGCTGACGTGGCCCCGATACTCCGCCATGACCGACCCGTCCGACGCGTCCAGAAGGCACATCCTGCTGTCCAGCATCCCCGCGAGCAAACACTGGTCGTCGCCCGACACGGAGAGAGAGGTGACGGGGTGCCCGAGGTCGTCGCGATGAGATCGACCGGCTCGGACGTCAAGCGTCCTCACCGTTCCGTCGACGCTGCCCCCGCTGACCCTATGCCCGCCCCCGTGCACGCACACGCACGTCACGCTGTCGCTCCACTCCACGACGCTCTGTATGGGATCAGCGGAGTTGCTCCTGCAGTCGAAGAACCGAACGGACCGATCGTAACCGGCGCTGACGACGCATTGATCATTCGCCGCGAATCGCACCGCGTTTACCGCGGCTTCGTGCCCGCGGAACCGTCGTATCTTCTGTCCGGTGCTGACGTCCCACAGGAACACCTGCTTATCCCCGCCGCACGTCGCGAGGCGTGAGTTGTCGATGGCGCACGCCACGTCGCGGACTTCGTGCGCGTGTCCCTCGTAGGTTTTGATGAGTGATCCCTTGAACGGGTTCCATAGCTTGAACGTGCGATCTTTGCCGCACGTGAGCACGTAGGACCCGCCGCGGCTGAACCGGCAGGCGAGCACCGGGCCCTCGTGCCCCGCGAGGGTGACGTGGTGCGCGGTGGGTAACTCGCCGACGTGACCCGCGGGCCGAGGCGCGGGGCCCGACGCGCCTTTTGGTAAAGATCCCGCGTCCGGGTCCTCCTCGTCGCGGGCGGCGAACTCTTCTTCGTCGCGGCGGACCTTGGCTCTTTGCTCCTGGCCGTAGACGTTCCACGACTTCTGGCCCAAGATGTTGAGCCCACCGTGGCCGCCCATTTCAGGGGGATGCGCGCCTCTCCCCCTCCGTCGTGCCCTAACGAATGATGATTGAGTTGGCTCGTCCGGTCCGAGACTTCGTCGGCACCCTCGAAAGGAACACGTGGCGTCCATTACTAATGGCGCACACGTGGCGCTCGTTGCTCTTCGGCATCGACGGATGGCGCAACTACCTGAAGAGCGGGTACGATGCCGCCGCTAAGCGCTTCGACGATGCGCCGTTCCGCCGCGACCTCACCGGCGTCAGGGCGCTGGTCACCGGCGCGAACCAGGGGATCGGTTTCGAGGTGACGCGTCAACTCGCGTCGCAGGGTGCGTCCGTGACGATGGTCTGCAGGGATCGCGGCCGCGGCCAGGCGGCGCTGGAGCGGCTGCGGGAGGAGCGCCTGAAGGGCACGCTCGCGCTATCGGTGTGCGACATCTCCAACCAGCGCGCGGTCAAGGCGCTCGCCGACAACATCGTGGCGTCGGGAGAGCACGTCAACATACTCGTCAACAACGCCGGATGCATGGTGCACGAGCGCACGGTCACGCCGGAAGGCGTCGAGGCCAACTTCGCGACGAACACGCTCGGGACGTGGGCGCTCACCGAAAGCCTCCTGCCCGCGATGCGCCAGGCGGACGACCCTCGGGTCGTCACCGTGAGCTCCGCGGGAATGCTGACCGAGAAGCTCTCGACTTCCGACCTCGAGTGGACACCCGGCGGAAAGCTAGGTAAGTTCGACGGCACGCGGCAGTACGCGCGGGGTAAGCGGCACCAGGTGGCGCTCACCGAGCACTGGAGTCGTGACGCGAGTAATTCACAGGTGCTGTTCGTGTCGATGCACCCCGGATGGTCCGACACGCAGGCGGTGCGAGACGCGTTGCCGGGATTTTACGACTCTTTAAAGGGAAAACTGAGGACGCCGCGGGAGGGAGCCGATACCGTCGCCTGGCTGTGCGTGGCGCCCAGGGATGAACTGACTCCTGCGGGGTTCTACCTGGACAGGAAAGCGGTGCCGAAGCACGTGTCGACCAACTTTCTGACCGGGACGTCGTACAAAGAAGAAAAGATTTCGCTGTTGCGTGAAAAACTGAAGTCCCGGCTCGAAGAAGCGCTGAAGACGTGAAAGGTTGTCTAACTCTTTAGTTTGTTACATCGGGCTCTAGGCCGCGTTTATGTCTATGTAATGAATGTTGAATGTACAGCGGGTCTCGTCTTGTAGACTACTCACTTTCCGAGACCGCCGCCTGCGGGTAGCCCTCCTCCCATCTGGCCCGTCGCCTGTTGGATGGCGATGTTGATGTACGCGGAGAGGACGTCGTTGATGATGAACACGGCGAGGGACCCGCACACGAAGAGGCACGCCAGGATGCACAGCGCCAGGATGATGTTCCTCGCCATGTTGGGGCCCATGATGATGATGAGGGACCCGATGGGATCGAACGGGTTGAGCCTGGCGCGGATAGCCGCGGGCAATTCCGGATCCCGATTGGGCTGGTCGCGAGCTTTACCCACCGGTCGTTGGTCCGCCCGTCGCACGGGGAGGAGCGTCAACGAAATCTCGCACTCGCCCTGCTTGCTGTCGTCCTTCGACGGGTGGTACAGCGGGATCCAGTGCCCTTCGGCCGCCGCGTCGAGAATGTCGCCGAATTCCCCCATGTTGAACCACGATTTTTCCTGGGGCATCGGAGGCGCGTGCTTTTGGTTCTGGGCGTCCATCTTAACCTCGGCGTTGCCGGAGAGTTCGCCATCCGGCGCCGCCGTGATGAGCCGCATCAGGTCGTTGCACATGCCGGAGAGCGGCACGACAGCCTCGCCGATGTTGTCGTTGGATCCGATGAGATCGCGGTCGTACGCGGAGACCCGGAGCTTAGCCTTGGTGACCGGGATGGAGAACCGGTAGATGATGCGGTAGTTGAAGGACCCCTTGCCTTCCGACGCGAAGTAATGCGTGTCCGTCTCCTGGACCTGCCCGAACCTCGTCTGCTTGTGGTCCAAGCCGACGAGCCCAATCTTGAAGAACAGGTCGTTGTTACCGCCGAGGTCCTTGATGACCATCTTGCGGGCGCGCCACACCACCACCCGCAGCTCCACGTCGATGACGGGCGGCGGCGCGATTTTCATCGGCCTCGGGACGTTCTCGTCAGCTTCGTACATCTCCACCCAGAGCTCCAGGCTGCCTTGACTGCCCGTCGCCTCGGTGTTCAGCAGCGTTCGCAGCTCCAGCGGCGGGGTTTCGCCGAATTGGTTTTTCCACATCGGCGAGAACCACCTGTCCTCGAGGTCCACGGTGTTGACCCCGATGACGTCGTCGCCACCGTTTTTATCCCAGTCGTAGAGCTTAAACTGCAGCTGCGAGGACCCCGGGAGCTCGGTGGTGAACTGGAACATCTTGTAGAACCAAGGCGCGAGCGTCTCCTTGACGTGGTCGCGCCTGTTGCCGAAGCGCTTGCCGGTGCCGAGTAAGTCCACCTTCATGTACGGGTCGCACAGACCCGACGGGTCCAGCGGCCGAATGTTCTTACCCCGGACCACGAAGGCTCGGACGATGACGGACTGCGGTAAGAGCGCCTTGCTGCCGCCGCCGATCAGGCGTTGGAGCTTCTTGAAATCCGCGAGGGGCATCGTCGCGGCGTCGTCCTCGCACTTGTACGCGGCATTCTTGCGCTCCAGTTCCGCCTCCTCCTCCTTCTTCTTCTTGTTACCAAACGGGTTGAAACCGCCCTTCTCCAGAAGCTTCTCCGCCGGTTCCTCCTCGTGTTCGCTGAGGGGCACGACGCGGCACACAAACTTAACCTTACCCCCCTCCACGAGCTCGCTGGTGTTATCCGCGAAGCCCTTGCTCCGCATGATGGGCACGGTGATGAACGGGAGGGGTCGCATGTAGTCCTCCAGGTCGCCGTCGGTGACCATCTTGCGCCCGTCCATAAACTCGGGGACGGTTCCGCTGCCGTCGTCAAACTCCTCCATGTCCACGTCGGATTCCTCGGACTCCTCTTCGCTCCCGCTGCCGTCCACGTCGGACCCGCTGCCGTCCTTCTTCTCCTCGTCGTCATCGGGTTCGTCCTCGCTTCCGTCGGTGGTCTCGCCGGCGGTCTCATCGCCGGACATCGCCGTCTTGCCGGCGTCGGAGACGTGGTCGGCTACACCTTCGTCGCCCTCGTCACCCTCGGGGATCATGTCGAAGACGCTGAGCGCCTTCTTACGCTTACCCGTCGACTTGCCCGACTTGTTCGAACGACGGGACCGTCCCGATCGTCCCGACCTGCCGGACCTGCCGGACCTGCCGGACCTGCCGGACCTGGCCGATCCGTCACCCTTGGAGAAGACGCTTCCGGCTTTGGACAGCCCGGACGCGACGGACGCGGGGAGATACTTGGAGTATTCGCTCCCTTGTCTGTCCCCGTCCTCGGACTCGCCTCTGCGCCCCGACCGCCCGCCGCTTCGTTTGCTTCCGCCTCGTTTGCTTCCCTTGCCCGACCGCCTGGACGATCGTTCGGATTTGGCGGATCCGACGATGGACGCCCTGGCGGATCGAGCCAGCGAGAGGAAGCTGCTTCCGGCTTGCGAGAACCACGACTTGTGTTCCTCCTCGTCGGAGAATTCATCCTCGGTGGCCGTGTCCGAGGACGAGTCGGACGCGATCGAGGTGGCGTTGGATGACCCGATCCATTCCTCAGAGTCGGTCGATTCCATCCCCTTGGTCTCGAGCTCCCGAAGCTCCTCCGGGGTCATCGGCTTGGGCTTCACGGCGCGGAGCTTCTTCTGCTTCTTACCCCCCTCGTCCTCCTCGTCCTCGTCGCGAATCAGTATTTTGTGCTGGCCGGTGCCCACGAGCCGGCGGATCGGCCGTGAGTCGTAGACGCGGATGGACAACGAGAGCTCAATCTTCGTCATCCGGTGCACGCGCCCGCGGAGGCGAAGGATCTGCCCGTTGAAGTTGGCGTTCGGGCCGTTGGGGTTGGAGCTGTACTCGCTCTGCGCGACGGTGAACGGAGCGCCTGGGAACAAAGGCAACGCCCCCGACAGCTCAACCTCGACGCACGGCGCTCCGATCGGTACCCCTTTGTACGCGTCCATACCCCGGACGCCCAACAGCATCACCTGCACCTCCACCGGGTTGCTCCCGAAAAAGTCACCGAGCGATCGAACGACTTTGGGGTAGTACCCCTTGGCCAGTTCGCTCGCCTTGACCTTCGGCGGGTCCAACCCGCAGTACCGAAATATACCCTCCTTGGGAATGTCCTTCAGGGTGTAGTGCAGTAAGATCTGCCCGCCCGGTCTGACGTCCACGCCCCCAGCGCGAGCTGGGTTCAGCTGGAACATGCTGTACCACTCGGGTTCCGAGATGCCGACGCGGTACTTGGACAAATCGGCGAAATCGTCGGGTACGTCGTCGATGCCAGCCTCGGTCCACTGCGACGCCGACGACGCCAACGTGGACAAAGGCGCCGCCTCCTCGACCTCGTTACCGAACTTGTCCAGCTTCTTCGGCCGCGCGTTTGGGTGTATGAGGGGCATGGAGCAGACGGAGAGCGCGTCGTTGTCGCTGCCGAGCATGCCCTCGTCGTGGTCAAAGACGATGACGGTCATCTTCGGCACCGCCCACCACGCGATACCCTCGAACCCACCCTGCGGTAACCGGTTAGCACCCGGGTGGATACCCCGCGCGTTAGCCTGCGCTAAGGACATGTGCCCGCCTCCTTGCTCGAGGTCCACGTCGTCGTCGGTGGCGTCCTCGTCGCTCGAGTCCTCCTCGACGCCCATCCTCGCCTGCTTTTTACTCTGTTTCTTAGCCCTCGGCGCGGGCACCACGGGGAGCTCAACCTCCATGAGCATCTCGCGGAACCACGCCGGGTTCGTGGTCGCCTTGCACACCTGCGTCTCCGCCTTACTCCGACCGCATCGAACTACCGCGAACGGGTCCGACGCACCCTGCGCGTCACCCGCGGGCAGGTTCTTCGCCTGGTACACCTGCGCCTGGAGCATGTACTTCACGGTGCGTAACGAGTCGATCTTGCACGTCTCCTCGCCCATGCGGTCCTGCCGAGCCTCCATGCGCTTCTCGATCTTGGCCGCGCGGAAGTCCCGGCCTTCCTCCCCGGGCTCCTTCTCGACGTCGTCGTTGTCGGAATCCTCGTCCTCCTGCGCCGCGAGTTCCTCGGGGCTCAACGACTTAGCCTCCAGCTTAGTCGCGGTGGATCCGCAGAGGTTTATGCGGAGGAGCACCTGGCCAACCGGCTTGACGTGCTCGGCTCTGCGCGACTCGCCCCGCTTGTGGTCGCCGATGGCGTCCGCGTGGAGCTGAAACCACCCTTGGATTTTCCAGTCCGACTCCGACGGCGGCGGGTTATGCGGCCCGCCCTCCGACTCCTCGTTCACGGGCATCAGCCGCGAACACGGAACGCGGCAGTAGCCGATTCGCTTCCCTCCGACGCTGACGTCGATGAAGAGGTCGGGCGCGCCCTGCCCCGACAGCGGACCCTCGAACGGCGTCGGGAGCTTGACCCGCATCGGGGTCAGCCGGTAGTTGAAGTTGGCGTAGCACTCCTTTCCGAGAACCTTACCTTCCGACCGAAGCGTCTTGCTCGGGGACTTGAGGCTGTTCAAACCCATGTTGAAGCTCACCGTCGCCCTCGAGCCCACGTGCCTCGACTGGTTCAGCTCCAGCGAGTACACCTCGGCGTGGAAAAACACCGGCCACTCCTTACCAAGGTTATCGAGCACGCTCGGGATCTTCTTCTTGGGCCGGATCGTCCCTTTGTTCCAATCCGTCTCCTCGATCAGCTTCATGGACATCAAAACGCGGCCCCTGTACGCGCTGCCCTCGATGTACCCGGCGTTCATGCGCTTCGCCAGCTTGCTCATCTTTCGAAACCACGCCAGTTCCATCTCACGCGGCCCGCCGTAGAAGGAGTACCACCGGGGTTGTTGGAACTCCTGTTGGTTCACGATCAAATCACGGAAGCTCACCGTCTTGCTCGCGATGTGGTCATCCGCGCTGCCGATGTCGTAATCCATCAGCGACATCTTCAGCGGCGGTAGGCTCGCCAGTCCCCCTTTACCGGGCGGAACTACGAGCCTCATGAGCACCTCCTGGTCCCAGTCCGGTGACCTACTCGCCCTGCTTCTGGACCGAACCGGCTTGGCGGATCCGCACTGCAGCTTGAGGTAGGCGTCGACACCCGCTCTGCCGAACCTGTCCATCCTGGGCAAGTCACGTCCGCTGTACAGCTGCGCTTTCAACAAGTACGTCTTGGGCTTGACGTTGTCAGCGGCTGGGGGCACGCCGAGTGAGAGCGCGGCGTCGTCATCCTCGCCGTCGCCGTGGATCGCCGGCTCGTCACCCGCGCGCAGCACCGACACGCACACGCACACCTGCCCTTGCGACCCTTGCCTGCGTTGCGATTGGTCGGTTAGCGTGAGCCACTCTTGCCACAGCTCGTGTCCCTCTTCCTGGTACACCGCCGCGAGGTTGAGGTCGCACGTGCCGATGACCCGATCGCCGCCGATGCGGGACTTGTCGGCGGCGGTGATTGTGATGGTGCACGCCTCCAGTTCGCCCTCCGCGACGTCTACTCCGTCGAAGTAAAACTGCTGATTCCAGAGCGGCGTCGCCGTCTCTTTCTCCACCGCGGTCTTGCGTTTCTCCGTCTTGAACCCGTCGCGGTTCAGTCTCACCTTGGTGATGGCGTTGGGTAACCGGTCGGCGGACTCCACGTTCGTCTTCCATGAGAAGGAGACTAAGGACTGGTACAGCGAGAAGGAGTTGATGGCGCTGAAGTCTTTCCCTTCGATGACGCGGACGCGGACCTGGTAGACGCCCGCGGGGGAGACGACGGGCTCCTCGCCGAGGCCCAGCTCCCCGGCGTCGATCTTGTCATCGGCATGGAACAGGCCGAACATCGTGCGCTACGTCCTCGATGTGCCGTCGGTGTGTCCGAGTGCGCGCGGCCTATCCGATGCGATGCGCGGCACTCGGCGTTTATTTTTCTCGAGCGGGCCCGCGTCCCCTCTCCGGGCGTCCCCTCTGCGCCCTATCCGTCGCTCGCGGTCCTGGAAGAGCGCGCCGACGATCTATTCACGGGTCGTACGGGGCGTTAGGGCGTTTCAATCCACGCCGCACACGCTCGCCGTCGCCCACTGTGGCTGTCAGGGATGCGCCGAGAGCCAGGATGTAACCGCAAATCCGGCCAGAAAATGCAACCGACCAAAACTTTTTTTTAACCAAACGA
>ENA-OWPI01005117-OWPI01005117.1-marine-metagenome-genome-assembly--contig:-NODE-5117-length-10129-cov-19.416136_pt1 | contig 10129 bp, 8 predicted proteins | sample MGYA00238138_ERZ651775 | MGnify/ENA primary metagenome ERZ651775 (study PRJEB26906, sample SAMN06265043) | marine metagenome | isolation source: Helgoland LTER site | place: Germany:Helgoland, sampling...
GTTTGAACTAAAAAGAAGAGAATATCAACGTTAATATGAAACCAAACCAATCCCCGCAAACCCCCAAAAATCCACCCGCGACCTCATTAACTCCGAGAACACACTTTCTTCACGAAGTTAACGAACTTACGCGACAAACGAACCCAAAGTGACGACGAACTTCGCGAAACTATAAAACGCCGATCCCATGTTTCCCGGGAAAAAAAGAAGCTTCCAAACTCTTCCAAACTCGCGTTGGTTTCTTCTGGTATAGTGCGGCGAAGCCGTATTTATAGAGTAAGAGGGTCACGCGGGGTAACGAGGACGTACCTTGTAAACTTGTGAAATGTAGTGTGGTTGTTTTGGTTAAGAACTGATGTCGCGTTGTAAGCGTCAAGAGTGGCGTCGGGTGGACGAAAGAAAGACGCGTGTTGGAAACCAAAAATTCAAAATTTGGTGGCTAAAAAAGAGTGCCTCTAGCGAGTTTTCTTTAGATTTTTTTATCATTTTGTATATGTCAAAATACGAAAGAACTTAAGTAGTCGGTCGCACGAACTTATGTGTTTTCTGACAATCTCACCCTGTATTTAATCCTCGTGGGTAACATATAATATTTTAGCGTTCGGTTGGCGTGTACCCTCCTGGGGATTGTTCTTCATCACGAGCACTTTACAACCCAACAAAAACCCTGAAGACCCCGAAGGCAAGCCGATTTCTTTTTTGTAACCACATAATATATAATGTGTAAAGGTCTTCAGGGTGTTCAGTGGTAGTACGAAGGTACACACTATCAAACCAAAAGACGACTGAAGACAGGTCTTCAGGCCGAAAAACAATACTTTGAACGCACCGTGTAGAAAATACGTTGAAACTATGTGATACCTAATTATTTTTTATACTTTTTCACCGATTTCTTTTTCAGCTCGCGCACCTCCTTCTGGACGCGCTTCAACATAGGGTGCGAGCAAATGGTTCGCTCGATTATGCTTTTCGCAGGCTGGGTGACGCTTCTCTTCACTTTTGGTTTCTTAACTTTGGATTTCTTGGGAGCCATATTTTTCTGGTACTTTAGCCTGAGAAAAAAAATTCAAAAATACCAGGACAATCTTCGTGAAATAAAATGTTGGTATGATGTATATGAACACCACATACTCGACAAAACAATCCGCCGTCGCCATGCGTAAGCGTATGAGCGACGACACGAACAAGTACAATTTCAACAGGAAACGCATACTCGATAGAATCCGCGAAGGCTCGATTCCTCAGCAGAACACGACAAAAAAATACGACATATCGAACGCCGAGGTAAACGCGATACGAAAAGAGGGCAATCACCCGCCGCTCGTCGTCGCGTTCGCGCCGTCCGCGTACGCACCAACTTTAGCCGTCAACGAGGAAACCAAACGCATACAAGCACAGTATCTCGAGCAACAACAACTCACCAAAAACGTCAAGGAAGACGAACAGAAACTCGTCCAATCGTTCAAAAAACTTATGGTCGAACAGCGTGGAAAAATACTCAAAGTTCCGCCGGGGCAACAGTTTGCTCTAAAGACGTTCCACGATTACGTGTGGAACAGAGGTGCCGACGGACAACCAACCTCGTGGGTCATCAACATCACGGGTAAAAAGGCAAAGGAAACCACCATACAAATGCGGTTCGGGAAAGAGAACGATTGGAAATCGGGACAAGTCTATCTCTTCTTCACGAGGTTTCTCCCGCCCGAGTGTTTGAAGGACGTTCGTAGGTGTTTGAAAAAAGAACGCATCGGACCGATACTCAAAAAGTTACGCGATAAAGAGGCATCGAACCCCTCGACGACGCTCTCGACCAACCAGGCGCTCTACGTGCTCTACCGAAACTTCCCGGGTCTTTTACCCGAGTTCCAGACCGACTTGAATTGGCTCAACAACTTCAACGCCGTCACGAAAAAGAAAGCGGACTCGTATATCGCCGATAAAAGAAAATACACAATCAAATACGGGTTCACGGATATTAAAAAAATATTCAAAGATACGTTCGGACGCGAGAGTAAGGAGTTCCTCTACATTTCCGTCTACGAGGAGTTCCCGAGTCGAGACGATTTAGGAAACCTCGTCATCAACCCGCCAAATATGACGGGGAACGTCGAGAAAACGATGAACTATATCGTCAAAAAGAACGGAGTTTGGACGATATATTTGAACGTGTATAAAACGATGGATTTTTTTGGGCGAGTCGTGGTTCGATTCAGCGATGCGACGTCCAAACTTATTTCGAACTATATCGCAAAACACCGACTCAAAAACGGCGAACGCCTATTCGGTACATTCGGCAAGGATGGTAAAATGTCCGCGACAATCGCCGCGTGGTTAGTCGAGGCCGGGATAAAGGACGGTAAAGTACAGGGACAAACTAAAACGCCCGGCGCGATTAATCTTCTGCGCCACGCGTACATCTCGCAGAAAATCAAGGAAGAAGACGTGATGAAATTATCTGAGACGATGAAACACTCGCCGCTCGCGACCGAGTTGTACGTGCGCAAAATCCAACCCCTACTCGTCGAAAATATGATTAAAATTGACGAGAGGAAACTCGTCTACGAGGAACCCGAAATGATACAAACGCGGTCGAGGGTACTCGAGAAGAGGAAACGCGAGGAAGAGGCAAAGAAGAAAGCAAAGAAGGGACGGGTAGTGGTGATTTGATTTCTCAAAAACACTTTTACTTTTAATAAAGAGACGAAGTCCCCTTCGTCGTATTTTTTATGTTTTCAAAAATACTTTCGATATAGGTACGAACTTCCTTCTGGTACGGAGGCGAGTTTATAGTGTAAGAGGGGTCGCGGAGGTATTCTCTATTCGTCTTCAGCAAAACAACGCGTAAAGAAGGGACGAGTATCGGTGCTTTCTCAAAAGCACTTTTACTTTTAATAAAGAGACGAAGTCCCCTTCGTCGTATTTTTTTATATTTTCAAAAATACTTTCAATAGAGATACGAAGTTTCGCGTATTTTTCTTCTGGTATAGTCTCGCCGAAGGCGAGTTTATAGAGTAAGAGGGGTCGCGGAGGGATTATTCATTCGTCGTCGTTCTAAGATAGTACCGTGAATTAAAATAGTATCTTACAATGGGGGTTCATTATTTACTTAAACACCTTTCTCTCTCTCTCCTAGTACTCCGTTCTCACCGGAGGTGTCATTCCACCGTACTCGTCGTCTTCGTTTCCCAATAGGTATTCCGTGTATTCCTTTTCTGTCAGCCAATCATACACACAACGTCTCGAAAATATCCAGGCGACGCGTCCATATTCGTTCCTTCCTTTCGTAAAAGGCAAACCTTCACGCTCGACCATATCTTTTATTTTGTTCCCAAACTGCGCATCCGTCGGTTCCGACATTTTCCAGCCCCGAATGAAAACCGCATAACTCGATACAAGGGTACCCGAAGAAACTTTGGAGTCGCATCTGGGGTGTAATTTATACAAACCTCTGTTCTTAGAACAGAACGTCTGCGGGAACTCTTCGCAAACAAAGTGCTCCAACCACTTGATTTCAGGAGGGAGACACTTTTGGATCGTCTCTCGATAGTACCGCGTTTTCGGACGCCTCGTGATGATATACTCCTCGCTCGTCTCTATACTCATCAGGTACTTATACACGGCGAGTTGGTTCTGCTCCTCGTTCTTCCATCGAAACCAGTTCGACCAAAACGGTTTATGGTTAGGTGTGTTCGGCAAATACTCACCACGGACTTCGACCAAAACAAAACGTCGCTCCTCTTTCTTCACTAAAACTAAGAGACGACTGTTGCCTGCGAGTATGAACCCTGCCAAGTTATCAACCTCGAACGACTGTTTGTGAAGTGGACGTAAATAGAGCGAAACGTCTGTTATCAAACCCTTCATTCGGTCCTCGTAATTTTTGTGTATATTCTTATTCATCTCGTTTATGAAAACGAGTTTACGTCCTTGAAGTGCCAAACTATGCTTTTCAAAAATATCCCTCTCGGCGTTGGACGTTTCCAAGTACGTCGCCTTCCCCATAAGTTTACCAACGAACCCCCAAAACTCGTTCTTTCCACTTCCTTCCTTCGATTGGAATACCAACGCTGTCTTCGGTTTCTTCTCGGGATTTTGAAATAGAAAAGCAATCCACTTCAAAAGATACTCTTGCACACTTTCCTCTCCTCCGCTCATATCCCAAAGCAAATCGAGAAAAGGTTGGATGTCCCCCGTTTCCTCTGACGCAAATTTCTTCTTCTCTATGTCGTATCCATCCCACAAGTTGTACACATCAGGAGGACAGTCTTTCGGCACGACGTCCATTTTCCTGAACGCTTTCTTGTTCGGGTCGTCCGCCCACTCTTGGACGAACTTGTGTTCTGTTTTCCCCTCCGAATATTTTAAGTGCGAAAACCGCTCCTTCAGTTGGAGTAAAGTGTACAGTGTGCGTTCATTTTTGGTATCCAGTACTGGATACAATAAAACGTCGTCGACGCGACACGCGTGGTTCTCAAATTCAGTCTTCAATTCTTCGTACGTTTGTAAAACGTTTGGTTCTTTTTTGGATGCTTCCATAGTATAGCGCAAGATTTTATTTTCCCAAGTTCATATTTTATCGAGTGTTATAATATGAAAGCAAAGCTTGGAAGTTTATTTTTCGTGCCCTGGATAAACTTGGTCGAGCGACATTCGCGGCTAAAGTTGGCGACGTACCAATCGCCGGTTGGTTCGTGTTTGGTGACGCGAAAGTTGTTCGAGAAGTGTGAAATTTTTCCACACAAAGGACACTCTCCTGAGTTTTGGTCGCACTTGAACCCATAACTTGTCGTCCAATATATGCCCGAGAATCCAAGGTGTTGTAACTCGGTGTTGATATCGCCTGGGATTCTGTGTTTCTCGACATTTTGGTGCATTGGTTTAGTTTCTGTTCTTTCCCGAACGGCGAAGTTGGCGTTCTCCTCAACCATATCGTATAAAGTGTCGGGCATATTTGTGAGTTTCAAAATGTTCCCGTTAAGACGACAGTAAGAACCCTTTTCTGTCTCACATCCGTTTCCACAAATGTACCCGCCTGTGGTTCGTATATCTATGAACCCGTTGATTTTCGTCGCGTTCTTCCACGTATCAAATCGAGCTTCGTATCGAAAGACCGCGTGGTACCCACCACTCGGCGTCCTGGAAATGTAAACATCGTCACCACACACTTTCTTAAAATACTCGAGCGTGTATTTTTGTTTCTCCTTACAGTTTGGGTCGTAAATGTCGTAGTCTAAGCATATCGCGTTATTCGGTTTGCCCATCAGTATGCCGTAGTTCTCGTCTCTCTTACACAAGGCGTTATGTTTTGCAAAGTTCTCGGGACGTTGGTATTCGTAAATACCTCGCCTGGGTATTTTGGATCGGAAGCCTAAGGGGATTTTCAACAACTTTCGTTCAGTTTCCATTTTGTATATACTACTTACTGAGAATATTTTTTTACCGTATTAAACTCTTTTACAACAGTCTGCGATTTCTTCATCCGTGATGTTGTATTTGAGTATCGTCGAAGGTCTCGGCGGTAAGCCCCTGATTCGCATATTCTTCAGAGCGTGTTTCCTGTTGAACATGTCTTTGTTTTCCCTGTACATTTCGAGTTGCCTTTTTGTTTCTCTGTATCTGTCTGCGTTCGTTCGCCCTGCTCTGTTTGTATTGACGCACTTTTCGAGGTATTGTGTTTGTATTGCGCCGAGTTTCTTTCGCATTTCGAGAACGGTAATGTCCTGGAACTTTTCCAATACTTCGCTTTGGATATCGCCCGCCTGGAAAAGTATGTTGCACGAGAGTTTGCGAAACTTCGCGCTCGCACGAAGCCCCGAAACCGCCCGATTTAGTGGGAGACTCGAACACCCTATGTATATTTTTTCGGTATGAGGTGATGATATTTTAAAAATTATGCCATCTCGAAAGCTCATTCTTTCTTTTAAGTTAGGACGAGAAAAAAATATTTTTGTAAAGTTCGTATTTATTAAAGGTTGGAAAAAAAGTGAACAAACACCGCCGTTCCTGAAGACCATGAAGACTTGTGTTGAAAATCTGAAGATTGTGTAGGGGTGGTCTTCAGCCGCGATTTGGTTTGAGTTTGTGCCTATTCGTACTTTCGATGAAGACCCTGAAGACCTTTTTATATTTTAAATATTATTGATAAAAGAAAGAATAAAAAAGAACACTTTTGCTCTTCAGGGTCTTCAGGGATACACGAGGATACACAACATCAAACCTAATCACGACTGAAGGTTTAATGACCTGGTCTTCAGAGGTCTTCAGGATATTTCTCAGAGTCATGTCGTGAAATGAAAAAGTTACAAAAACCGAAAACTTAAGGAAGTGCTTTGTGTGGTATTTCGGAGTTTGAAGAAAACGAGAAAAAAGTGTGTGTACTTTGTTCACAACTGTTTGCAATTTCTTCAGTTGTACTCCTTCACATACACAACTTACAAACCATCACACCACAATCATTCAATCATACCACTTTCAAACCATCATACCATAATCATACTAAAATCACACAATCTTAGAAATATATATAAAGCGGTAACATATAAAGCGTCGAGGGTGTGTTTTTGCGCACGTTATGATTACTTTTAGTGTGAAATATGAAGTAATGGTAATATATTCGGTACACCTAACACCAAGTCGTCAGTAATTGCGTTGCTAGCCATCATTAATGCAACATTTTTTTCTCCGCGTCTTTCTCGCTTTCTCTCGTGTTCGTTGTTGTCGTCGTCTTCTTCAATCCGTTTTAATCGTCGTCGTTTCGCCGTTTGTCGTCGTATTTTCGTCGTCATTGTCGTCGTTTTGTTGTAATTGTCGTCGTTTCGTCGTTTATCGTCATCTGCACTCTCCTAAGTTCTGTTTACCAATCGTCGTCGTTATCGTTACCTTTGTTCCAATCGTCCTCAAAATCCCACTCGTTTTCAAGAAGCATGTCCGACATGTCCGTATTTTCGTTTCTCAAACCGTCATCATCCTCGGAGAAATAATCGTCATCATCCTCAGAGGAATAATCATCATCATCCTCGGAGGAATCCAAACGGTATAAATCTGCTTCCAGATTTCTTTGATATTTCTCATCTCGAAATTGCGTATCGAAGGCTAAAGAACGGTATGGATGACCGGGGGATGCGTCGAAGGCGTCTTCGGGCTCTTGCGCAAATCTTCTTCTGTTATCTTCCCTGTTACGGGCGATATTGTTCTCATTCGCGTTGTTCGACAATACGCCAGCTCTCCCGGCTTGGTTGAAGAGCGTGTCTGCAAACATCTTCGTTTGGTGACAAAGTTGGCGTTTTTTTCTGCAGCCAAAATCCTTCGCGAGTCTCTCGCGAGATCTTCGAGGGTTCTTGGTATTACGGATTGGTTGACGACGACGTTATTTTCGTTAGTGTTTGGTGTTCTATATTGGTGTACCGGCGTGCTAAACCCGCTTCCTTGCGGGGTTTCTTCTCTCCCTCCTCTTCCTCCTCTTCCATCTCCTCTCTCCGTGGATCCTCTTTCTCCTCCTCTTAAATCTAATAAGGTACCGCTTCCACCTGAAGCGAAACCCCGGGCATTTCTGTCCTGATGTTCGTCATTTCTTTGCGAGTGGATTGTGTTTACGCACGCGTGTATTGAACACGCGTAACGCGAGACTTTTAGAACGGAAAAGGGGCTCCGAAACAAAAGTGTCGGAATTGGAAGAGGTTGATCTGTTTTTATATGTTTGTTGGTTTTTTGGTAAAGAGAGGCATCACCCCTTTATAAGCAAAGGCACCCCTAATGAGATAATCTCGGATTACAACGCGCGCGTTTTACAAAAAAAACACCATTTTCCCCGATTTTCGCCACGCTATGAGTCTTAGAATCCTCTCTACTTTCGATTCGCGCGCTTTTCGACGCATTTAAGCGCCTATAAAAATGTTGCGAACTTCCACCGTTTGTTGCGAACTTCCACCGTCCAGTCCACTGAAAGGGTGAAAATTTTTCCTCAAAAATTTTTTGCCCTGAAAGTCGGACTGGGGCGGGAGGAGCTCCAGGGGATATATTTGCACGCTCGTCGAAGTGCAAATATACGCTGTATGACGGGTGTTTTTTTTCGCAAAAGAGGTTTCGCAAACACTTTTTTTTGGAAAAAAAAGTGGCCTTTCTAGCGTATATTTGCACTCGAAAAACTTCCTCCTTTCTCTCTCGACGCCCGGGCTTTTTATTCGGGACTATTACCAACTAAGGTGTCCGAATTCGTTGGAAAAGTTGCATCTTGACCATGGCGGGGCAAAGAAGAGGTACGATGCGTCAACTCCGTCTTCTGAGAGAGCATTATAAGCGCGAGAAACTTTTGAATCTTGTCTTATATGCGCGAGAAAAGCGAAGAGAAATTCCCGACCGTTGCTCTCGTTTTTTAAGACGGTACTTGATAATCATGAATCAAAACACACGGGCGGCGAAAGAGTTGGATGCGCGTATACCCCAATCATCGTGTGTGCCAAAACGAGATTTCTCAAATAGCTTTGATGATGCTGAGCGATATAACGAGCAGAGGTGCTTGGATACTTTTCGGTTTACCATGACTGAGATAAACGAACTCGTTCAACTACTTGGTTTGGAAACGCACCGAGACGGGAGACCTTTTTTATTTCACACGATGAATAGATGCACGTACACTGGGAAAGAAGGTTTTCTCCTGCTTCTTGCGCATCTTACGCAAGCTCCAACGTTTCTAAGTCTTATTGGGAAGGGTTTTACGTTTGGTTCGGTACCCAACGGGACGCAGTTAGTGAATCAAGTCATTAGGTGGTTGTACATGGAGTGGGCGGGTCCTCTCTTGAGCCTACCGCTCAGAATGTGGCATGATGAAAAAGGGCCTAGTGGAGAACCTCGCGCTTTCTACTTTCGCAATTGTCTTAGCAAAAGAATACAATTTCAACGTCGTCAAAATCAAGGGGAAGAACTCTCAGAGTATGACGAAGAACAGTTGGAAGATTTCTTTCAGTCGGTGAGACATACGAGTTTTTACCTTGACGGTACAACAGTTGACATATGCAGGCCCGGAGTGAACCAAAGAGCGCAATACAACGGTTACAAGAAAAGTCATCAAATATCGTATCAGGGATTAGTCGCTCCCGATGGATTGGCGGTTAGATTGGGTGGTGCTTTTGAAGGAACTCTAAACGATTCTGCAGCGTACTTGCGAGAGAACTTAGAGCTTGACATGCACGAGTTACACAAAGAGTTTAGACACAGTCTACACAATCCAGATGCTGCCGACGATGAGAGTGACGAAGATGATGAAGATGAAGATGCCGTCGGTTTGTTCACAATATACGCTGACGCTGCCTATAGCAGAACCAAATACCTGAAACGTTCGTTCAAGAAAAGAGATGGGCGCATTAGTAAAAGCAAACAAAGATTCAATGAAGTGATGTCTTCTTGTCGCATTCACGTGGAAAACTTCTTTGGACAAGTCAAACAAAATTTCAAGATTATGGACGATAAGCCATCATTCAAACTTCTTCAATCGATTAGGCGCGCAGGGGATGAAAAATATGCGTTCGATATGAGAGTTTTTTGTTGTGTTTTTCTCACCAACCTTCGAACGTGCTTGAACGAGTCGAGCATAAGTGCGGAAAATGATTGCGTTCCTCCCAGCGTCGAGAAATATCTCGCTATGAAGGAGTCGTTTTTGAGGTACATGGAGCAGCGACAGGCGGAAGATGAAGAGTAAGAAGAGCGTGAGCAAAGTTAGTTTGTGTATGAGTAAGCATTTCAAAAAATATTATTATTATTATTGTTATTATTATTATTGTTGTTGTTGTTGTTGTTGTTGTTGTTGTAGTTGTTGTTTCATTTGTTCTAACGCCAACTTCATCTTCAACTTTTCAACCTCGAGTCGCGCCGCTTCGTTCTCGAGTTCTTTTTTCTTGAGGTCACGCTCGTCTTTGTTATCGTCACGTTGCTGCTGCCACTTCTCTCTTTCAAACTGCAATTTATCTTTTTCAGCTTGTATCTTGTCTTCCGCCTCTTTGTTTCCTTTGAGTTGATCGTCGCGAAGGAATGCGAGGATTGACTCTGTTTCGCCACCCGCAGTACTCGAATTCGTAATGAACCCGCTCTGACCACGAAAACCAGTTCCAGTTGAAACGCCCGACTTTCGTTTTTT
>ENA-OWPI01005122-OWPI01005122.1-marine-metagenome-genome-assembly--contig:-NODE-5122-length-10120-cov-13.005277_pt1 | contig 10120 bp, 5 predicted proteins | sample MGYA00238138_ERZ651775 | MGnify/ENA primary metagenome ERZ651775 (study PRJEB26906, sample SAMN06265043) | marine metagenome | isolation source: Helgoland LTER site | place: Germany:Helgoland, sampling...
CACGCTCACACGCTCACGCGCTCACACGCTCACACTCTCACCCCCCCCCCACCACTCACCTCAAGGTCATCCTCAGAGACTTCCCGGACATACTGCTCAAGATATATCCTGATCGTCGCTCCCTCGCTACCTGTCCCGCTCAGCCGAAAAACCGCCCTCGTCGTGTCGTCGAACTGCAATATCAACCCCTGATTTGCTGAAACCGACCCGTCCACTGGGTCCTCGTAGATGAACTCAACCGATTTCGAGAGCGATCGGACCTCTTCCATGACGGCGTTGGCAGCCTCACTGTCTACCCCTTCATAATCGTAGCGACAGTAGAAGTGGCGGCCGAATTGGCGCCAGTGATCATGGACGATATGCTTCACCGTAACAAGCGGTTCAGTGGGCGCAGTATTCGAGTTCTTGTCCGCCAAGATGCTCATCCAGGCTAAAACAGCCCAAACCCCATCCTTCTCCCGGACGTGGCTGCTCCCAGTCCCGAAGCTTTCCTCTCCGCACAAAAAGGGCGTGTAGTCAGTCTTTCCGAAGTGATCTTTGCTGTCCATGAGGTTGCCGAAGAATTTCCACCCCGTGGGCGTGACAAAGCAGGGGATACCGTGGGCAGCAGCCACAACATCCAAGGCGCTGCTGCTTGGCATTGACCTTGCGCAGCCCTTGAGTCCCCCGGCTCTCGAGAAGCCAGGAATTGACCCCTGATTGTTGCAGATAATTGCCAGGCTGTCGCTAGGCGTCACAAAAATGCCATGGCCGACTATCATATTTCTGTCCCCATCCCCATCATTTGCCGCTCCCAGAGTTGGCGTCTTGGCGTTGGCGTTGGCGTTGGCGTTGGCAGTGGGAATGGCGTTGCAGCGGCTCACCAACCCGGCAGCATACTTCAAATTAGGGTCGGGGTGGCAGCCTCCAAAATCGTCGCGAGGGTCGCACCGCAACAGCTCCCCATTCCTGCCGCTTTCCAGTCCCAGTTCTTGCTGAAATATTCGCCTAGCAAACGGCCCCCCGGCACCGTGCATGCCATCAAAAAGCAAGTAAAACTCCGGGTGCGCCATTAGAGCCCGCAACTTATCGAACGAAAACTCCCTCTTTAGAAGATCCACGTAATCGGCGAATGGGTCGACGATGTGGACGAACGAGTCCGTGACACCCACACGGAAACTGCTTTTTGGGGTAGAGAACAAAATATCATCAATGGCCAAGTTGTCATCAACCATGGGCTGGTAGGTTTCCAGGTTGGCATTATCATTCTTGAAATTATTACTTTTGCTGAGCGCGTTCGTCGTGGTCTTTATAGCGTCGATTTCGCTGCTCAGGCGGAAGACCTCATCAGTGAACATCTCATCTGCCGGCTCTCCACGCTTGCCATTGAACTTGATTCCAAAGTCACCGTCCGGACCGCCGGGGTTATGCGACGCCGTCAACAGTATGCCTCCCTCGCAGTCATTTTCTGGAGAGCGGATGAACGCAGACGCCGCGGGGGTGCTCATTATCCCACCCTGAGGAAGGTAAATCTTGCTCACGCCATTGCCTGCTAGCACAGAGGAAATTCTGTCAATCGCATCTGGCATCCCGTACCGACCGTCCCCACAGACAAGAAGGGGGGCACCCGAGTCGTTCGCATCACAATATGCCTGAATGAAATTCTCCAGGTAGTTTTGAGAGTCAAGGAACACACTTGTCTTTTTTCGGAGGCCAGAGGTGCCAGGTTTCTGACCTTGAATTGGTGTTGTTTTATAGGAAGCTGCTCCGGGCAGGATTGGCTTTTTCGTCGAGCTAGTCGACAGAGAAATTGAAACAGGAGTCAGTAAGACCGTGAGCAGCAGTGCGTGGCTAAGGAGGCGCCACATGTGATTTTTGTGCTTGAGGCTTGAGGTAAGAATTTTGTGAGATTTTGCACCTTCTGCGTGCTTTATTTTACCCTCCCGGTCAGTGAAGCGTGTATAATCCCGTATGATACGGGTAAATCTGAATCAAGACCGTAGTTTGGGTGCTTTAAATGTTTTTAATTTTTTTTGATAAAATTCGGAAAAATACGACGCACCCGAGTGCGCAATTCATACCATATAGCTTATTATTCTCCCCGAAACGGGGACTGAGACTGAGAGCTTAGCTAGCCCAACACAATATTTTTTCTTCAAACCCCACTACCTGAGTGAACGATACTCCCAACACGGACGCGGGAACTGAGAGCCCAGCAAGCTAACAATGTATCTTCTGTCACCGTCAGAATCCTCACCGCCGACAGGCTCATCAACAAGCATCAGCAGCCTGAGCAGACAACTAAAAATGACGATTGCGGTGGCCTCTTTGAACAGCTGTAATTTAGGGTATGACATCGGCATTACCTCAGATGTGACACCGTTGCTGTCACAGTCCCTTTCTTCAGCCCAGCTGAGCATTTTTGTTGGGAGCATCAATCTTTTCAGTCTCTTTGGGGCGCTGATCAGCCCTTTTGTGAGCGACCGATATGGGCGGCGAAAAACATTTTTGTACTCTGGCTTCATTTTCCTTTCGGGTTGCTTGCTGCAGGCAGTGTCGGGAAGTTTCGTGACATTAATCCTCGGTAGAATGGTCCTTGGCATCGGCATTGGGCTTGGGCTGGCGATAGACCCAATTTACATTTCCGAGGTCTCTCCGAAAGAGCTCAGGGGGCAACTGGTCACTTGTTCTGAAATTTCGATAAATATTGGAATTTTGAGTGGCTTCATTGTTGGTTTTTTCCTGGAGGGGCTCGGTGAGAACGTGGGCTGGCGTGTCATGGTCGGTATAGGGGCTTTTCTCCCTTTGGTCTTAATTGTGCTAATCCTTGCCGGCTTCATGCCAGAATCGCCGCGATGGCTAGTAGCGAAAGGAAAACTAAACGAGGCGAGGGAAGTGTTGAGGCAGCTCAACTACAAGAGTTATGGAGATAGCAACGGAGAGGGGGAGGAGGAATTGGTTGACGAGCTCATGGAAAAAATCACAATAAATATAGCGGAGGAAAGAAATTACTACGGCGGAAGAGACGAGGTGGGGATCAGTGGAGGGACAAGTAGTGGCCGGGTTCCATGGTCGACATTTTGGCATCCTCCCCCATTTTTGAAGCGGATGTTGATCGTGGGTGCTCTCATAGCAAGCACCCAACAGCTCACTGGGATCGATGGCATTCAGTATTACATGAACATCATGCTAGAGGCGAGCGGGATAGCGAGCCGAAGGCAGAGCTTCGGCATCGTCATTCTTCTCGGAATATTCAAGTTGAGCGCAGTCATCTTTGCTGCACCGAGGATCGACCACCATGGGCGACGCTTCATGGTACTTCTCTCACTCTCGATAATGATTTTGGGCCTTCTATTGATCGCAATTAATTTATCCGAGGACATCGGGGCGTGGGTGAGTGTCAGCGGACTTCTAATTTTTTTCACCGGATTTTCGATCGGCTTGGGGCCTGTGTGTTGGTTGGTACCCAGCGAAATTTTCCCCAACAGAATTCGGGCAAAGAGTGTTGCATTCTGTACGATAGTGAATCGGCTCAGTGCGACACTCGTCAGCAGTACAGTGCTCCCACTTAGCGCAATTTTTGGCTGGGGCGGTTACTACTTCCTCCTGGCAGCCATCAATGCAGCCTTCCTCGTGTTGAATTACAAGATTCTCCCCGAGACGAAAGAAAAGAGCTTGGAGCAAATGCTCGCATTTTTTAAAGACGCTACTACCTCCGCTCAGGAGGAGGAACAAGGAACAGAGCTAGTCACAGCCTACGATTTGGAACGAATAGACGAAGATTCTGATACCAATAGAAGAGAGACAGAAACATCGATATGAAAGAAGTCAAATGAAAACGTCAGTTGGTAAAGTAAGAGGGAAATGAAGAAAATTAAATTAGTGGGGGGGACATAAATGTAGCGGACGGATTTTTCGCGCGGCAAAGAAGTTATCTACCGAAAAACTCGTATTCTCTACAAAATTATTAATGTTTTCGTCACCAGGAAGGAACCAAAACCACCAATGATTCCGCCAACCTGACACTCACTCGTCGTGTGATAAACGCCGCACGTACGCCAAAAACTCTCCCAAACAGCCAGATGAATCCAAAATGCGTAAGCCGCCAGAAACATCAGCTGTACATTATTACGCCACTCTTTCTTCTGCGACAAATAAAGCTCAACAGCTGCTGGTGGCAATATCTGAACTAAAAAAAACACCGTGTGGTCGGAGAAATCATAGAGAGAACCTTCAGGAATGATAAGCGATTCGACGAAATTACCGAATTTGTACAGGATCTGGGCTCGGATCACCATCACCACGCAGTATACCAGCCCCCTCACCAAAACCCTTCTCTCAAATCTCATATCTGTCACAAGAACAATCAGAATTGGAAATAGCGTCAGGAGAATCGAGGTCTTTAAAGAAGACAGGTGAGGGTCACCCGTCACTCCGGGCGTCAGGTTTCTGCAAAGGCCGGCGAATGCACCTTCTTGAAACGACCCGACATCGTCGCAACAAACCCTTGTCCCGTCAGTAGCCTCAATCAAGAGTGTGCAGCTCCCCCCATGTCGACGAATTCTCGAATATTTATCAATAGTAGGCCGTGTTATGCACACAACAGCAAGGATGAACAGGTCAAGAGCCAGAAGGCACCTGCATGTCACAGGGAGCACCACTCGCAATGGATTGCCGTGCAGCTGCTGTTTGTTGTGCAGTTTCATGACAACCTCTGATACCACATGTACAAGTGTAGGATGGACGTCGAAGATATTCTAGGAGAAAGCAGCGAGGGGAAGTGAGGGAGGAAATCAGCAAAGGCTGGAAGACGCAGAGGGGGGAAGGTGGCGTTGGAGTGGGGTGCCTCGAGAAGGAAAAAACAGTGCAGATACGACTCTCCCGGTTTTCAAAACTTTCTCAACGCTGTGCAGTGTCCAATCTGAGGGGTGAGTGGGGTTAATTTCAAATATTGCAATTTTGGACAGATAGAAAATTGTTTTCCAGTTCCCGGGGGAAAATCCACGGCGAAAAAAATGAAAACTTCCCTCTACTCTATCAACAAGACACGTACATCATCACATTTAAGGCTATCGTTGTTCAAAGAAAGTACAAACGACGGGTGAGTAACTTTCTCAGATGCAAATCTGTTGTCCGTCGGCTAGGGCACTGCACCAGATCCAGGGAGTTAAGGTTCCAGTTAGAGTGGGTCCGTGGAGCAGGGGGAATTTTTCGCTTTTTCTTTGTAACGTAATGGCGAAGGAGGGCATTTATGACATCCGGGGGGGGGATGTGGATGACTTTGCCAGCTAGCGGAATCGATTAAAGTGTACTCGCGATACTCTCTGCTGCTTTGTAACGTGCAAAATCACGCATTAGCTGCGGACTAACTCATTGCAATTTCTTGTCACGCCTCATCACACGCATATTTAACACTTCCAACACAATGGCAGAGACTACTTCTTCATCTCTCACCATGGATGATGTTGCCGACTTTCCTCCAAAATCTTTAGCCAGGGCTCTGAACCCCCCTGCCCTATTCCAGAAGAACGCATCCCAGAAGGACGCAGCTGAGGCTCATGAGGAGGCTGATGAGGAGGCCGCCTCTCCCAAAGAGAAGGTTAACACCGGCGATGACCGTTTCGACAGAGAAGTCGAGACAGTCCTTCAAATCTCTGCCAAAGAAGAGTCAGAAAATAAGTTCCATCTTGTTCAGCGGAAGAGAGGCAAGAAAGCTGACGCGAAGGCGGCTTGTGCGAAGCATCCGAAATCTCACTCCGGCCGCGTGGGAATGGACCAGAGCCTCGAAAATAATACATTTGAGGCTTTGAATCTTGAAGGCGAGGAGGAGGAGGAGGAGGAGGAGGAGGATGATCAGTCTGGCGAGGTTGAGACCAAGGTCGAGAACAGTGCGATCGTCGTATCCCCGGCAAGCAACAAAAAAAAGAAAAAAAAGAAAAAAAAGAAAATGCCGGTCGAGGCGACCAAGAAGGAGAAAGTGGCCATGACTTGGGGCAGGATGAAGAAAAAGAGGACGAAATTGGCGGGGAAGACTCCTTCCACCGAGGATGACACCGCTCCCTCGGAATCCGCCGCCGCCCCCGTCCGCGACGAGAGCGGCGCCTGCAACCTCAACGACAAGAGCACCTGCTCCCTCAGCGTCAACGAGACGGAGAAACGAGGAGACGATATTGCCCTTGAGGCTCAAGACTCCGGCATTGTTGATCCCACCGAAGAGGCTCCCACCCCCGCCGCCCAGGAAAACGCCCTCACTACGGAGGTCGGGAAGAAGAGCAAATTGAGCTTCAAGGAAGTTGTCAAGAGAGGTGCGAAGAAGGAGGCAACCAAGACTACCATCACGCCCCAAACCTCCACTCCTTTGGCCTCGGACTCCCATAAAGTCAGTACCGACGTCCCCCCCTCCAAGGCCGCAATGACTGCCAAGGACCCGGCCGCCGCTGAGCTTCCCGACGAAGCCTCCCCGGCCGCCGCAGCCGATGACTTGGCGAGCGCAGCTGCCCCCGTCCGGATGGAGGGAGGAGGAGACGATAGCTCCTCGACTCCCCCTCCCACCACAACCCAGGAGGACGGCACCATCACGAATGTTTGCAACAAGAGCACTTTGAGCTATTTTGCTCAAGTTCTTTCTCTTTTCGTCTCTCTCTTTACAGTTCTCCTCTTCCCGGTTGACATTTTTATAAAAGACCGACAAGGGGACTCTGGGACATCAGTCAGTGCCGACGTCCCTGACAAGGCTCTCGTGGAGGGCACCAGCAATCCCCAGTTGCCTGCCCTCCCTAAGAAGACTGATGCCGAAGGGATTACCAACGGTTCCGTTGCCTCCTCCGAGGAGGAGAGGTTGCATGATCAGCAGAAGATAAAGGGGGAGGCGATCAAGGTCGACAACGAGGACGACGTTTTTGCGAAACAGATCGCGATAGCCCTTCAAAACTCACTCAAAGAGTGGGCAGAAAATATTTTCACTGTTGTTGTTAAGCCTAAGCATGGCATGGGTGACAAAAAATCCTCCCACGAGAAGTTTCGCGAGGAGCGCGAAAAGTCTCACCCCCGCCACTCGGAAGAGAGCAAGAGGTTCGCAACGAACAACTTTGAGATTCTGTGGGGCAGATCTGCCAGTGACGAGGTCGAGGCTGAGGCCGAGGGGGAGGGGGAGGTTGAGGTCGAGGGGGAGGTTGAGGTTGAGGTTGAGGTTGATGCGATTGCCCCTGAGGCAAAATCAGCGTCATCCTACTGGCCCACACTTATCATCCACCATTTCAACTCCCTCTTTACCATTCTCAACTCCACGACTGCCATCTGTCTTCACTGGGCTTTCATCATTTTCAAGATCTTCTGCTTTCTCAATGGACAAAGTAATGGGGAAGGAGGATGGGGGAACGCCGCGACACCCCTCATTGCGGACACGACCGACATCAAAGCGGCTATCAACAATTTAATCGCCCTTGTCACCGCTCTCAACACCACGACAGCAATCTACCTTCACTGGGCTTTCATGATTTTCACAATCTTCTGTTTTATCAGGGGAAAATTCAAGGGAGAAAGAGGACAGGAGAGCGCGTTGACAAGCCGCACCGAGGATGCTCCTGACAAGGCTCTTGTAGATGCCGCATTCCTTTTGGAGGAGGCTGGCAAAGAAGCGGCAACCAACAATTCATTTGCCTCTTGTAAGGTGGATCAGCCTCACGATCAGCGGAAGAGGAAGGTGAAGAGGACTGAGAGTAGTCCGATCGTCGCCCCCTCGACAAGAAACGGCGACCAGATGGATGGCAAGGAGGATAAGACGGTCGCAAAAAAAAATGTCAGTGAGAAGTTGAGGGCCAAGAGTGGGCGCACTAGTGATGCTGCTAAGTGCCCTAGGGGGGGGGTGCTTGCGAGCATCAAGTCGAGCAAGTTGGGGAGGGAGCTTGCTGAGAAGATAGCGAGGCTACAGGTTGTCGAGGGAGAGGAGAGCAGGCTGGCGACAAGGGAGAAGGAGTTGTCGGAGATACTTGTTGATTTTGCAAGTGAAGACGGCGCTAGGGCCTTTGGAGCCGCCTTGAAGGATGCGTTGGTGATTCTTGAGAGGAAGGAAGCATTGGCCAAGGAGAGGAGGGAGCTGAAGAGGGCGATCATTGCTATGACCAGGGGCACGATGAGGAAAAAGAGGAAGAAGAAGAGGAAAAAGAGGAAGAAATTGGCGGGGAAGACGCGTCCCTCTTTGACGAGGGCAAATAATGCCAGTGCAGCGACGGGGGAGCCAGAGACCGAGAAATGCTGTACTAAAGGCAAGCTCGTGCCTCCTCAGCCTTCTGAGAGCAAGGGAGACCAACAGAAAGAAAAGAAAGACGCGGATCTGACCAAAATGAAACAAGGCGAAGAAGGCATTACGTCAAGGATGAATTCGTGCAGGAGACCTTTTCATTTGCCGATGCTGTCATTTTGCTCGTTGTTCGGACTTTGGATCGCTGTTGCGGGAAGAGAGGGAGGAGGAGGAGGGCTTTTACTAAGTAGCAGCTGCAGCTTCTTTGTTTCCCCTTTCTCCAGTCCCCAAAGCTCCTCATTTGCCGGCATCGATTCCGCAGCAACTAGCCACGTCGATTCTGAAGCAATTATTTGCCATGGTGGAGATTTCATGCCGGTGCTTATTGATGCCACCATGGTAGAAATAGAACCCCCCTCCATTTGGAGTACTGTCTTCGAGCAAGACGGCAAGATTAGTCACCTCGGTCATCCTTACAACAGCTTGAACAACCATGACCATGGCCACCTCCTTTGTGTTGATAGCGCCACGACCTGCTACGATCATGTCATCAGTTGTGGCCTTCAAATCGCAATTTTCCAATCGCATTTCTCCCCTCTCCAGCCGGCGCTGTTTCCTGCTCCCTCCTTTTTACTGGATGGTGAAGGTGGCATCTCTGCTGCCCCTCCTTTCTTCTGTATGCCATGCTCCTCGATAACTGGCATTTTTTCCTCAGCAAATTTCCACGTCGATTCTGATTCTGAGGCAATCATCGACAGTGTGAATTTGGTGCAAATGCCTCCCATTCACAACACCATGGTAGAAATACCCCTCATTTGGGGCACCGTCATAGAGCAAAACCACACGGAGACGTACCCTGGCACGACAAATGGCAAGGTACCTCAAATACTGTCAACAGCCAACGAGGTGGAGGGGGAGATGTTCAATACTTCCACAACCGAGAGACGTCAGCAAGGGCGCTATTTCTCATTTTCTGGAGGGATGGAAGTGATGGGAGCGAAGACAAATAGTTTCATTGGAAATTTTTATTCTCTCCTCCTCCTTCTTCTCCTTCTCCTCCTCGTGGCAAAGGTACGTGCCCAACGACCATCAACATCGTCCAACTACTCTGGAGGAGTGCTTCAGACTAACACTACCCAGAAACAGATACAGTCACAGCCACAAAAACTGCCCCCCCTGGAACCAGTAGACATACCAAAAAATATCAAAAGAATAGGCAAGTGTGTCTGCCTCTTGCTTCTTCTTACATACCCCCCTAAAATTGTTGGCACTGTCCATGCTGAAAATTCACCTTTTCAGTATCAGCATCAGGTACAAAAACAACACCAACAACGACAACGACAACGACAACGACAACGCCAACAGGCAAATGCACATTTAATGACCAAAGCTGACCATGGGGATGGTCACACACAACACCATCTGAATGACTATGCTGAATATGGACAAGGAGACGACGACAACCAACAGAAACAAAAATACCATCCCGTGAACAACTACCTTATTTCTAATCCTTACACTTTTGAGAATAATGCTGTCGGAAGGCGACACCTTACGAGCACTGCAGATGTCCTGACAGCATACAACAGCGCTAATGCAGGCGACAACATTGCTATCACCACTGGGACCTACAGTGCGGGGATGTTTGATATAAGAAAAGCTGTAGGTATTACATGTCAGGAGGGTCATACCTGCACATTTGATGGGACGAATAGTCACAGGGTGATGAGGATTTATTATGTGGGATCTGCAATGACCAGCCTTACTAAATTGAAAATCACAAGGGGCTATGTTACTGGGGTGAGTATTAAAAGGGGGTTCTGTGAATAGTGGGAAGTCAACTAACACTCCTCTTCTCTTCTCTTCTCTTCTCTTCTCTTCTCTTCTCTTCTCTTCTCTTCT
>ENA-OWPI01005126-OWPI01005126.1-marine-metagenome-genome-assembly--contig:-NODE-5126-length-10115-cov-8.589261_pt1 | contig 10115 bp, 8 predicted proteins | sample MGYA00238138_ERZ651775 | MGnify/ENA primary metagenome ERZ651775 (study PRJEB26906, sample SAMN06265043) | marine metagenome | isolation source: Helgoland LTER site | place: Germany:Helgoland, sampling...
TTGGCCTGAACCATGTTCCTTCCTATCAAGCTTCAAGCCGACCTTATTTTACTTCTTCCCTGACTGTTCCTGCCTCAGGCTCAACGCCTTTGGAAATTTCTTTTCCTTCGGTGTCTCGCTTTGTTGTTATTACAAATCCAACTGAGCACGTATTGCAAGTAGGATTCACTGCAAACGGTTCAAAAGGAACAGGTGGCTCAGTATCAGGCTCTACAGCAGAGCAAAAAGGTGATCATGCTAACTACTTTATACTTTCCGGTAATCAAACAACAGGACGCCTTGAATTAAGAGTAAAGGATATCTTCTTCACTCGAGGTAGTGGTACCAACTCTGGTTTTAGTCTTATTGCAGGAATTACTCCTATTAGGAATACCATGTTCCCAACTCTCTCCGGATCGCAAGGATACTTAGGAATAGGTTAATGGCTAAGTTAACAAAAAAAGCTTTAAAAGGTCTTGTTAAAGAATGCTTAATTGAAATTCTTTCTGAAGGCATTTCTCCAGACACACTCAATGAGTCTAAAATGACTCGCAAAAAGAAAAATTCGCCTGAGAGAGAATTTTTAACCAGAAAATCAGTGACTGATAAGATATCTTTTGCCAAGACTGCTAAAATAGTCTCTGAGAATCTAACTGAAGATCCAATCATGCAGTCAATCTTTGCTGATACTGCTCAAACAACTCTACAGCAACAAACTGCTGCATCAAAAATGCCTTCACCTATGGCAGGCGCAGATCGAGCTGCTCAAATTGTTAGTCAAACAAACCCAGAGGATTTATTTGAAGGAAATTTTTTGATAATAGAGAAATTAAATATGAATTTTTGCAGTTTTTAGCAATAATACTATCACCACTTAATAGTATAATTTCCTTATCCCTAGAGTCTTTTGAGGATGATCTGATATAAACAATTTCATCTTCCTTTATTTCTTGTTTTTTTGCAAGTTGAGTTCTAATTACAATGTGTGTTAAGTTGTTGGTTTTGTCACTTTCAATAGCTTTTACAATAGCCTCTCTTAATAAATGTTTTTTTATGGGTTTTTTAACAAACGCTATTGGATTAATATAAACAACATCAACAATATGCCTGTCATAACCTGAAACAAAAATAACAAGCTTATTTTTAAGTTTTTTTGCTTCGGTTGCTTTAACAGGATTTTTTAGAGACATTGCCAAAAAAAGAAATATACTTATTGATATTCCCAATAAAAGTAGAAAATTTCATTTTAGGCCCACCCCACTAGTGGGAGGCATTGCGATTCATTTTTCAATGCTGTTATCAACTCTCTTAATGCTATTTTTGGTTGATTATAAGTATGATTTTAAGATTGAAGGATTGGATTGGCTAAAACCCTCAGCTCCTGAATTTTTTAAAACAAGCTATTCCCAGAAGATTTCTGTAATTGATGCTCAGGGTCAAGGAGTTGAAAGTTATAGAATCAATCTAACCACCCAGGAGACATCTTTAGATGACCCTCCATCCTTCGATGCCAACATTGGATCATCGCCAGACCAGTTACAAATTATTCAGATAGGCAGCAAAACATTTCAAGTGCAGATGGCAAATGGTATCTCAAAATCATTTGAGGTCACCGAAGAAGGTATTATGGAGGTTGGATTTAATGGAGAATCCTTAGGTGAACCCATCAATATAAGAAATTCTGAAGCAAGCTTCTATGTATTCTCATCTTTTACCAGTGCGTTTATTCTAATAGCTATTTTATTACAAGCCTTTACTCTTATTGATGATGCTTATGGCATTCGACCTGCAAAGAGGCTTCTAGGCCAATCAATTGCTGCCTTGGGTATTATTGTCTTTGGTAATATTTTTGTCAGCTCTTTGGGTGGTGAAATCCTAGGCATCAATCTTTACCTAGGATCCTGGGGAATCCCTTTTACAGTAGTTGCAGTGGTAGGAATGATCAATGCTTTCAATATGATAGATGGGATTAATGGTCTGTGTGCGGGGTTGGCATTAGTTGCCATCGGGGCACTTCAAATTGCCTCAGGATTCAACGTATCTAACTACTCGCTGATCATTGCAATGGGAAGTATTGTTGGATTTCTTTTTTATAATTTAGGATTTCTTGGAACCAAAAGAAGGGTCTTTCTAGGAGATAATGGTTCAACATTTCTAGGTTTCTTGGTGGCATGGACTTGCATTAATTACTCCCAAGGAGAAGAGAGCTTAATAATGCCTGTGACCTGTTTATGGATTGTTGCCATTCCTTTGCTAGACTGCATCGGTGTGATGACTCATAGAATTACGCAAGGCATTCTCCCATTTAATGCTGGAAGAGATCATATTCATCATAAGTTACAAGACTATTTCAACAGTTCATTGAAAACATTGATTGTCTTGTGCGGAGCAGGTATATGCCTTGCATCAATTGGCATAGTGATTGAGAAAGCCACTCAATCATCTGAAATATCATTGCTTATATTTCTTGCTGTGGCTGCGTGTTATTATACTGCTTCCAATAGATTATCAAATAAAATAGTAGTAGATGTTTAAATTGCTTTTCTCTAAAAAAGATTCCATAGATAAGCTTGGCTTTCCTGAGTTTGATATTGCTTTGCGATTAATGTTTGAGATGGCCATGAGTGATGGTCATCTTGATAAGGCAGAGCTCGAGTTGCTTAAAGATAGGGTTCGAGAGATTGCGCCACAAGAAACAGCTGCATCAACCGTTATTAAAACAATGATTGATCAGTCAATGGAGTCTGTGTCACTCTACCCAACAATCAAAAAAATCAATGACACCTACCAGAAAGAAGAGAAAAAAGAACTTTTAAGAAAACTATGGGCATTAGTTGCTGTGGATAAGATTGTTGATCCCTACGAGGAAGGCTTATATTTTCAAATAGCTGATTTAATTTATGTTGAAAGAGCTAAGGCCAATCAGATCAAACAAGAAAACTCCTAAGGTTTATTTAAATAGATGGGTGAAGACCAGGCACGCTCTTCTATTGATCCGAGGCAATCATCCGAAAGCTCGGTTCTAAAACTTCCTTTGCATAACTTAAAGTCTTTATCGCCAGATTGAAATTGCTTGCCATTAATCGCAAGGGTTGACTCCTGGACAGCTCTGACATAATACACGCTATCTCTCGAGTAATTTTCATCCTCAAATTCAATTGAACATTCGCTTTGACTTGAGCAAGAAATGGTCTTCCAAGCATCCTGGATTAGAGGGCTAATCGCCTCGCCAGCATAAGATTGGGGGGTAATCTTAACAATCTCGATCCTGTCAATGATATGTCTTTCATTGGAAGGGTTGTAGCATTCACCTGCGCATAAATACTCTAATCTTTCTGGGGACAAAGAATCAATTGATTCTAATGGGCAGCCTTCTTTTTGCTTAAAGCTACCCGCAGCTCTGACCATAAATCTTGGATTCTGGCTCATAGTAATCTCCGAGCCCATGGGCTGAATACCATCCGGGGAATTAATAATATCAAACCAGAGAAGAATCCTCGGGCCACTTGTTCCATAAACATTTTTATTTTTAAGTGCAGCCCAAATCTGATCATTGCTCCTGCCCTCTGAATGAACGGCTAAAATTCCACCTGGATAGACAAAACTAGAAACTCTCTCGCTGTCTGGCGAAGCCTCTCCTGGAATAATTTTTGGAAGCTCAGGAAAATTTGGGTCCTCTGCTTCATTCTGGTATTCCCACATCTTAGATTTAACACCAGTTGCAAAGGTCATCTTTCTTCTTTCGTATTGTTTGTATCCAGTGCCAGGCCTGGCAGTGTGATCATCGGTTGAAGCAATAAATCCAAAATTGTATCGCTGAGGAAAATCTTTGCCGTTATCAAAGTTAGAAATGGCTAAAGCATACTGAGCAGACTGCTTGGGGCGGTAATTAAATGCGGGTTTAAAACAATCAGTGCATTGATCGCAATTAAGCCATTCTTCAGGTTTCGCTTCAGGAAACACCATATTGGTATAAGGCCCTCCAGCGAGAGCATATTTTTTAGCCAGCTCTACTCTTGCGGAACATTCTGCGTCAGACAAACCATCACAACGTTTTTTTTGCAGTTCCCCTGCTTGCCAGCAACATGGAAGAAAGTCCTCTGTGGGCTCTGGGCAGCTCATAGCACCATCTTGCAAAAAATTTGCAGAAGTAATTTCTCTAAATTCCTCGCTATTGCCATGACCAGACATGATCTCCAAAAGAACTTGCTTGCCAGGATCATGACCCTGGTCATTCAAGCGATTATCCCATGAGGTGCCATTTGGCACATGGAACCCCCAAGACTGGCCATGAGGAATAACAATAGGATCTGAGCCCCATTCATCTAGTTTTGCAAATAGCTCATTCGGGGTTTTTGCATACTCATAGCAGTCTAGTGGCAGAGCAGTAGAATCAATGCCATCTTCACAAAAAGGTAGACTGCGAACAGTTTCAAGCAACCAATTTAAATCAGAATACCTTTTAAAGTTTAATGGATCGATCCATCGAGCTTTGACTGCTTGCTGAGTGGTATCAAAAACTCCAAGCCCGGAATTAGGGGTTCTGGAGCCGATAGGTCTTGCGGGAAGATCCTGAATATCCTTAAAAATAACATTTCTATGCCCCCAATGATTTTCTGGCGTAGTTCCAATCTGAGTCCATTCCCATCCAGGAAAAACAACCAAATCATTGGTCAGAGGGTCATCATTGGATACATTGCATTGCTGAACGATCTCTTTCTGTTCTCGCCAATGATCAGGGGTCAAGCTTTCAGCATGATCATTAAAGCTAAAAAAATCTAAATTTGCACAATATCTTGCAAAATCACAGGCCATCGCACTGTCATGAATGCCTTGCAAGCCCATCATGGGTAATTCTAATGTATATGCATCGATAGAATATGTGGTGTGAACATGTAGGTCTCCAAAAAGAATTTGAGATGTGTCGCTAGCAGAATCTTGCAGCAAATTATCCTTCGTTTCAAAAAATCTTGCATCCTGCTGATAGATCGAATCACTAGATCTAGGGGCACCTTCGATGTTACCAGGCGGAACATCTGAACCGCACCCTGCTAAAAATACTAAAGAACAAAATACACTTAAAACTCTGTGATTAATCACCATAAACTGACACTGATCCATATTGGGCAATCAATTGATCCTCAATTTTTTTTCTTTCAGCATTAATATCAAACTTGGCACATGCCCCTTTATTCCATTTAGCATATACATCCTCAAGAGGATCTCCAATGTTTTCTATGGTTTCTCGCACCAACAAACATTTTTCAAGTAAGCTTCCAACCGCTGATAGTTGAATGCTATTTAAAAGATCTTCCATAGAGAGCATGTCTTGCTCCATGCTCAAGGCGTTATTATTATCCAATTTCATAAAGTATCTTTTTTCACTCTTAAATTTTTTCCATGGGATATTCTTTCCGGTATCTGGAGCTCCAGACCTAGCAAAGGATGCCCATGCATTCATCATGGTCGATTGCATTTGATTTCTTAGGTCTCCTTTCGGATAAACAAATCTGCCGATAGGACCAAATTTAAAATCTCCAGTAATAAATGAGATTTCGTAACCATGAGCAGCCCCTACTAAAGATGGAAAGTCAGCAAAGTAAGAGTTCTTTTGATCATCCCAATCAAATCTATAGGAATATAAAGATTGATACCCCGCATTCTCCAGCCCCATTAAAGGCTCATCCACACCTCTAAGTTTCCAGCCCTGAGAACGAGTCTTGACCCATAGCTTATATAAGTCTTCTCTTTTAAATTCTACCTTTGGGATCGGAATAAGTTTTGTGAGTGGAAAGGATGCTTTAACAAAATATCGATTTGCCCCTAACCATAAAGATAGCTCATCTTTGTTAGCACCAGCCATCACAGGAATATTTTTGCTATTAGCTGGATCATTTAAAGCAGCTTGAACGCCCTCTAAGGGAATAACTAGACCATCTCTAGTAACTAGCGGAAGTCGATCGTATGTATCATCTGCAATTCGCTTATAGGTTGCAAGCAGCTCCTTCCCATTAATAGATCTTAAATAGACCTGATAAGATTCTCCATATTGCTGAGGGTCCTGTAGGTATAGTTTTTTAATGTCTTGGTAGGCCTCACTATTATGCTGTTGCAGAATATTGTCTGAGCCCAGAACATTGATTGTTTGATTGCTCCCATTTACGCCCATGCCTTCTTGCAAGGTGGAACTTGTGGTGTAGCCAGACTGAGAAATAGCTTTATGAAATAGCCCTTGGCTTACCGGAGAAGCAAGCAAAGTTAAGACATTATGCCCTCCAGCTGATTCACCGAAGATGGTCACATTATCTGGGTTGCCGCCAAAGCTGGCTATATTCTTCTTTACCCAACGTAATGCCTCAATAATATCAAGGGTTCCAAAATTAGATGTTTGATCCATACCTTCTTGGAGATCCTGAATGCCTGGATGGGTGAACCAGCCCATTGGACCTAAACGATAATTAATTTTGACAATAACTACCTGCTGCTCTTCTACTAAAGCAGAAAAATCATAGTAATCTTTAATGCCAGATGTATTGCCGCCGCCATGGATCCAAAACATGACTGGCAAGGAATTATTTGAACTATTTTCTGGGGCTTGAATGTCTAAATACAAGCAATCTTCCTGGCCCACAATCCCCTTCCCTGATATTCCTGCATAAATACTTGGCTCTTGCAGACATCCATTTCCATCTTTTGCAGAGAGAATTGTTCCCTGACCTTGGTATGCTCGAGGAGCGCGCCATCTTAAATCGCCAATAGGAGGTAAAGCATATGGAATATCCTCCCATGAAATAACTTTCTGACTAATACTCCCTTTCACAATCCCTGTGGAGGTGCTGACATTTTGGGTATCTTGAATGCTATTGATCCCTGCGCATGAAAGGAACAATATACTGAAAGTAATGCTAAGGGGTATATTGAGATTTACAAAAGTATGATTTAGAGTCATGAAGCAATGTTATATTTAAAATATTATTATAGTGCCTTAGCCTAGACTCTAAATAAATATGAACAAATATTTCTCTATTAATTGATTAGATGCAATGATCTACAAAATTAAATAGCTATGTAGCCTATTATTAGTACGTGTTATTTTCTATATTATTACCATTTATAGATTAATTCGTAGAAATAAATATTATTCTTATGAAAAACAAAGTTGAATCTATCTTGCAATAATGAAATCATTGGTGAATAAGTACAGGAGATTTTAACTATGAACATGGTAGCAACAAAAGAAAGAACAAATATAGAACTTCATAATGAGTTGATTAAAAAAGCAGAGGCATTAATTCCTGTTTTAAAGGCTCGCTCAGATGCCGCAAATGAAGATCGCAGAATACCAAAGGAAACCATAAAAGATTTTAAAGAAGCTGGTTTCTTCAAGATACTTCAGCCAAAGCAGTATGGTGGCTATGAACTAGACCCGCACACTTTTTCCGAAGTTCAGCTCAGAGTCGCCCAAGGCTGCATGTCAACGGCGTGGGTGCTTGGTGTGGTTGGCATTCATCCATTTCAACTTGCTCTTTATGATGATAAGGCGCAGCAAGAAATTTGGGGGGAGGATGTTGATACACTAGTTTCTTCTTCATATGCTCCCATGGCGAAAGTCACTCCAGTGGATGGTGGTTTCAAAGTTTCTGGTCATTGGCAGTGGTCAAGCGGATCAGAACATTGTGAGTGGGCATTGCTGGGTGGCTTAATTTTTCCTCCAGAAGGTGGGGCGCCAGAATATAGGACATTTTTGCTGCCAAGATCTGATTATGAAATTAAAGACACATGGTATTCAATGGGCCTAAAAGCCACTGGCAGCCAAGATGTGCATGTTGATGATGTCTTTGTTCCTGAATACAGAACACATAAACAGTCTGATGGTTTTAATCTTACTAATCCAGGTTATGCGGTAAATAAAAATGATTTATTTAAAATTCCCTGGGGTCAACTATTTGTTAGGGCTGTCTCCACTCCAGCTATTGGTGCAACAAAAAAAATGTTAGAGCTATTTATTGAAGGTGCTAACGGCAAAGCTTCAAGTGATCCAGCTAAATTAGCTGGAGACACTCATACTCAGAGCCTAATTGCTGAGGCCTCTTCAAAAATTGATGCGCTTGAAACTGTGATGTTTCGCAATTATGACGTCATGGTTGAAAACGCTGGTAATCAAGGCGGAATTGCTATGATCGATAGAGTGAAATTTAGATACGACGCCTCACTTGTGATAGAGAAGTGTTTGGAGGTGGTAGATAAGTTATTTTCAAATGCTGGTGGTGGTGCTGTCTTCAAGGGGAGCGATATACAGAAAATTTTTCTTGACGTGCATACCGCAAGAGCCCATGTTGCTAATAATCCCACAAGCTTCAGCAGAAACTATGGTGCAATGCAATTAGGAGTTGAGAACAGCGACTTCTTTGTCTAGCTGCTAAATATGATAGCCCCCGTCTACGGGAAGACAATGACCAGTAATGTATCCAGCCTTGGAGGATGCTAGGAACACTGCTGTATGAGCTACCTCCTCGGGGTAACCAAATCTCTTGAGGGCCAGGGTGTTGAGAACAGACTCATGCCAGGCATCATCAAAAAATGTATTATTTTCCTCTCTTAGGCGATGGAAAATTCCGGTATCTATAACACCCAGAGCAATTGAGTTAGCCCTAACTCCATTTTTACCTTCTTCTTTTGCTATACCCTTAAGTAGATGCTCAATAGTAGCTTTTGGCGCAACAGATAAAACATCGCCTGGAGGATACTTAAAGAGACCAGCGGAGCTAATAAAAACCATAGAGCCCTCAGAAGCCCGAAGATGCGGCAGACCAGACTTAACTAGGTTAAAAAAACCATTTACATCAGCATCCATCACGCTTTTCCATAAATCGATATCTATCTCGCCAATAAACTTTTGAGGGATATCAAAGCCTGCTGCATTTACAATGGTATTAATGGATCCAAATTTTTCAATGATCTCATTCATCACGCTATTAACTGAATCTGACTTGCTATTATCCAGCTGAAAAACTTGAATGCCTCCATCAATATTCTTAGCAATATCCACTGCGGCTTGCTCATTTTTATAATAGGTAATAGCAACTTTAGCGCCAGCATTAACAAATTCTTTTGCGCATAACGAGCCTATTCCTCCGCTCCCGCCAACAATCAGCACGCACCCTGTTTGAAAATTCTTATCGATCATTGAAATTTTGCCTCCATTAATACAGCATCCCCTAATGCAGCACCTAGCTGGGTTATAAATTGCGCAGCATAAACACCATTAATCACTCTATGATCATAGCTCAAGGAGAGTGGTAAAAACTCCCGAGATTCAAAGCCTTCATTTTTAACGACCACTTTAGAGAATGTTTTAGATACTCCAAGAATACCAACTTCTGGAGGATTAATAATCGGTGTAAAAAATTTTCCTCCTATGGCTCCTAAGGAGCTAATAGTAAAAGAAGAGCCTTTGAGATCTGGGAGCTTCAGCTTTCTTGTTTTTGCTGCGCTTGCCAGCGTTGTAATTTCCTGGGCAATATTCACGATTGATTTCTCTTGAACGTTCTTGATGTTTGGAACAATCAAGCCCTCTGAGGTATCAATAGCAATGCCCATATTTACATAATTTTTAACAACTATTTTTTCAAGATCCTGGTCTAGAGAGCTATTTAACATTGGGAATTCTGCTAATACATCTGCTGTAACTTTAGCAATAAAAGCCAGGGGTGAGATTTTAAGTTCATGCTTTTTATTCAGTTTTGCCCTTAAAGCAAGAAGCGCGGAAAGATCACATTCATCATGCTGGGTGACATGGGGGATGTTGATCCAAGATGTATGAAGGTTGGTTAAAGAAGATTTTTGGAATTTTGATAACGGCTGTTCTTCAACAGATCCCCATTTTGAATAATCAATGTTAGGTTGAGTGAAAGTGAATGAGTTGCTGCTAGCGCCGCTAAGCCTAGTTTTAACATAAGCATGTAAGTCTTCCTTTTGAATTCTGCTCTTAGGTCCTGAGGGTGCTACCAGGGAAAGCTGAATACCAAATTCCCTAGCTAACTTCCTAACTGCTGGACCAGCATAAACAGAGCCCCTGTGGCTAGAATCTTGGAGTTTTGCAGCTGAGACGGGTTGCTCAACAGTCTCTTCTATCT
>ENA-OWPI01005127-OWPI01005127.1-marine-metagenome-genome-assembly--contig:-NODE-5127-length-10114-cov-8.019328_pt1 | contig 10114 bp, 5 predicted proteins | sample MGYA00238138_ERZ651775 | MGnify/ENA primary metagenome ERZ651775 (study PRJEB26906, sample SAMN06265043) | marine metagenome | isolation source: Helgoland LTER site | place: Germany:Helgoland, sampling...
GATCGTGAAGTGCGACGATATTTGTTTCACGCATATTTTGCCGAGATTGAATCGAACGGATCTTAAATTCTTGTACGGGGTGAATAGTGAAACGAGAAAGTTGATTAAGAGATCATCTCGCAAGGGTGATTTGAAAAAGGGGTTTAAAGTGAGAGAGATGTCATCGATATCGACTTTGGAGTTTGCGTTGGAGCATAAATCGTTGTGGCGGAGCAGCTGGGACGAAACTTCTTTCTGCTGGAATGTTGCTCGAACGAATAAACTCGAGTTGCTCAAGTGGGTGCGAGAGGAGAAAAAGTGTGAGTGGGATGGATGGACGATTAATGTGGCCGCAGAACAAGGTAATCTGGAAATGATAAAGTATTGCGTGGCAAATGAGTGTCCTATTGATGAGTTGGCGTGTGAACAGGCTGCCTCAGAAGGTCATCTCGAGTGCCTCAAATACTTATGCGAAGAAGCGAAAGCGGTGTTGTACTATTCAACTGCCTCTTCGGCGGCTAGATATGGTCATCTTCACATACTCGAATATCTTGCCGATCGTAAATTCGCATTCAGAGACACGGCATGTATCGCTGCGGCCGTGAACGGCCACTTAGACTGCTTGAAGTACTTGCACGAAACCGCCAAAGCGCCGTGGGACGATTGGAGCGTATACCACGCACACAAGCACAACCAGACCGAATGTTTACAATACCTCCTCGACAATAACTGTCCTCTACCACGCGGTTGGCGATACGAACATGGAGAGTTACACACTTCATAAACACATACAAACAAACAAAGCTTTTTTTAACAGAGACACACACATACAGTACACAGAAATGTTCGCATTATTAAAACTCTTCTTCTTCCTTTTTTAAAATTCTTCGCGCTTTTACAAAACTACTCGTTTTCTTCTTCTTCTTCATCTTCTCCTTCTTCTTCTTCCGCGAAAGGATGAAGAACGACGTCGGCGCACGCTTTGGCGGCTTTGAGGACAGTCACGCGACGGCGTTCAAAATCGTCGTCGTTTATGTTGTCATCGAAAAGGAGAAGATTACAACCGTGACAGTGTTCCGGGCTGCTAAACTTTACGTCCGCTCGACAATTCGAGCGGACGTTTAAGATTTGCCGCAAGGAGCCGCCGGGAAGGAGGACGCACTCTTTTTCGTTTTGCGCAAACGCGAAGCATTCGATGCTTTTGGATTTGCTTTTGTCGTCTTCTCGCGGAAGAAGAAGCGCTTTTTCCAGCGCGTCGTCGGAGAGATATAAAGCGTCTTCTTCGATGTCTTCGTGTTCCTCGACGCGTCGTAATACTTCATCCGCGTCTTGTGGGCGAATGACTGTCCACAAAGCGATGGTTTTATCGTCAGTGGAGGAAAACGAGGTGGAGGAGTACACGTTGACTGAACACACGTCGTCGGCGCTGCCCACGCCAAACGTTTCAATCGAGCTTTTACCTTCCACGTACGTTCTCGTTCCGTTGCCGTAGGAAAACGAAGCCTTCACCAAACTCTCGACGAATTTCTTCGCGGCCACGTCGCCGCGACTTCTCGAATTTGAAGAGACGCCTTGGAAGAAATTTTCTCCCGCGCCGCCGCCGCCGCCGCCGAGAACGTATTTTTGAAACTGCAAGGCGAACAAGTTGATCGTCCCAACCTCTGGATTCGTGTATAAACGAAACGGCAGAGCGGCTAATAAACGTCGAAAGTGTTTCGGGAGTACCTCTTTCAAGTTCATTCGATTACCGCCGATGCATCGCGGGAAATCTCTCAGTTGAAACAGTTTGCCATCAAACGTGAGTAACGGATCGAAGAATCCGGCGAAGAAGTCTTTCAGCGCCATGGAGAATTTCGGCGTATTCGTTGAAGCTGCTTTTGGGAGGAGCTTCTTCTTCTTCTTCTTCTCATTTCCTAGTTGTGTTGTCGCGGCGTCCTCCTTTTTCCCCTGAAGCGCTGATGTGTCGTTACTACTTTTCGCAGTCATAGAAGTACCGCCTTTGACCGGCGTCGTCGAAGTTTTCTTTGTCTTCGCGAGTTCGTCGTACTCGTCCGCGCCGCATGCAAACACCGGCACGACGGCATCGTGTTGAAAGCACGCGGCGTATGCTCCGGATGAGTTCAAATCGTTATCACCACCACCAATACCGCCTCCAACACCGACACCACCACCACCGCCCAGGTTACCAAAACCAGCCGCCGCGGAGGAACTACTGATCGATGCAATGTTCGGATCTCGCATCGCGCGCTCAATGACGGACGGATCCCACGACATTTCCGTTTCAACGTTACGAACGACAACAGGGTCACCTCTCAACCAGTGGTACCGGAAGTGCGCGATGAACTCATTGTATTGCTTCGCATCGTTTGCGTGTAGAGCGCTCTTTTCCGCCTTCAAAAGTTCCTTTTGGTCCGGCGTCCAAATTTTCGTTTCTTTTCCTTTGCCGAATGAAGAAACGCGAACGTTCTCTTCGATCGTTTCCATTTTACAGTACGGGCATTCTTCCGCGCTCTCGTCGTCGTTTCCATTTTTATCAACTTTCGAGAAAAAAGAGGAGGATTCTTTCTTCGCCACGTGTGTCGCTTCTTTCACGCGTTTGAAATCGTACATTCGTAAATCAACCTTCATCGCCCCGTCGCACGCGACGCAGGTAATGTCGTCTTCCAGCTTGGACTTCTTCGCTATTTTCAACGCCGCCGCTGATGCTGCTGCTGCTTCTTCTTCTTTTTGTTTGCGTTGTTGTTGATGATCTTGAGAGTGATGAGCGCTCGTTGGTTGTGCCGGAGAAGATCTTTTCTCGAGTTCGTCGTCCGACCCGTCCGTGAAGCTCGAGTTGAGCGTTTTAAACGCCATCTTCAATCGCTTCTTCATGGGAAGTAAAGCGCTGTCGTTTTCGTCGTTGTTTTTTGTGCTCTTGCTTGTATCCTCTCGCTGCTGATTTTGGGCGGCCGAGGGCGATGGATTATTAACGCGCAGCAGAGGAGAGTCTTTTGACGATCCTTTCTGAGCCGCCGCCGCCGCGATACTACTCGTCGTCGTCGCATTTTTCGTCTCCGCCGCGGGAGGCTTTTCGCTTAAAATCCTTCTGCTCATCTCCGCTTTAATCTTAGCTCTCGCGACGTCGTCGTGGGATAAGCAACACACTCTTTCCACGTACGGCGCTTCCGTGCCTTTGCGCAACGTAGAGATGCAATACGCGCACACTCGCACGTCGCATTCGTCGCAGGAGAGACAGACGGCGACGATGTCGTTCGCACACGCGTCGCAAAAGGCGCCGCTCGGGACGGTCGTCGACAAAAAGTGTGACTTCTTGCGCTTCTTTTTGTTGTTGTTTCTCTCCGATTCGTCGTTTACATCATCGCTTTTTTCGTCGTCTTCGTCGTTATCTTCGTCCTCGTCCTCGTCCGAGGGTGGTGACGATGATGTGTTACTATTTCTATTATTGCTTTGTTTCTCTTCCTCTTTCTTCTTTTTCTCTTCTCGTTCAATCTCCCACGCGTCACATTCGGCGCTCCTCGCGAACGCTTTCTCCATCGCGACGAGACAATACGAGGCGCGTTTCTTCCTCTCTGAAATATCTAACGTCGCTTCGAGCGATGCCAGCGCTAAGTTCTCGCTGTCTTCAAACAAAGAAGCGATGGTGGTTGTGGCGTTGTTAGTATTCGACTTACTCGAATAGGACGAGGAAGATTTACCGACGACGTCTTCTTTTCGCAAGCACAATCGGCAGTTGCACAAACCTCGACATTTCGGGCACTTCTTCCTACACTGGGATCGAGTCAGATGCGAGTAGAACTTCTCCACGCACTGGTCGCAGAACGATACGCCGCAACATTTACTCGCCGCCGCCGCTTGATGTTGATTACCGGTATCTTTCTTACCGGGGGCATCGTTATTATTGTTGTCGGTGTTGTTGTTGTTGTTAATGCTATTATTGCTACTTTTCGCGCCGCCAAATTCGCACGGCGAGGCGACGTGTTGCTGTTGACACTGATGACAGGACTTGTAAAATCGAGAATCCAGCGCCGCTGCTGCTCCTGCTGCTACCGCGCCGCCGCCGCGCGGAAAGTGTTGCGGCATAGCTCTGGGCGCCCCTCCCGCGGATGTCAACGACGCGTTGTTCGTCGTCGACATTGCGCGATGCAAAGTCTTTGTTGCTTTTTCGTCTGCGTTTGCGCCTCGCAAGAAAGCTTTCTCGTCGTCGTCGTATACATCGTCGTCGTTGATGTTGTTCTTGTTCTTACCTTTACTGCTATTAGATACAATCTTCTCCTGCTTTGCAAACGAGACCGATTTCTTGGTCTCTAGAAGAGCAACGCTGTAATTGTTCGATGACGACAGAATTTTTTCCCGCTGCTGCTGTTCTCCTCGCGCTTTCTTCTTGTTGTTGTTGTCGTTAATGTTGTTGTTGTTGTTGTTGTTGTTGTTGTTCGTGGTGGTATTGGTGTTGTTGTTCCTTTGATTCCTCGTTAATCGCGCTCGGTTCAAATGCGCCTCTTCCAGTTGCATCTGTTCGTTTTGTACGACGATTGAAGATTGCTCGATGTCCTCGTTGGGCGCAATGGATACGACCGCTGCTATGTTGTTGTTATTATTGTTGTTGTTGTTGTTCGTCATCGTCGTCGTCGTCGTCTGAATCGTCGTCGCGTTCTCTTGATCGTTTACCATGGACGCGTCGAACGAGGACGCTTCAATCGGAGAAAACTCCAGCCACGTTTTCGTCGGTTCGAGAGGTAAAGGCGGCGGTGGTAATGGAGGGGGTGGCGATGCAGGCGCAGGTGGTGCCTTCAGCTCTTCTTCTTCTTCTTTGTTTTCTTCTTTTGATGATGATAATGGTTTCGCAGGCACTTCTTCTGGTTCTTCTCGTTTCACGTCTACTTTTTCCTCGACTTCAGCGCGAGGAGACGCGGTTCCGCCCCGCTTCCGTTTACCACCACCACCACCAAGAAGAGATGCGTCTTCTTCTGTCTTCTTTTCCTTCTCTTCTTGTTTCCCTTGTTCATCATCTTGTTTAACTCCTTCTTCTTTCTTCTTCCTCGTCGTCGATGTTGTTGTTTTCTTCTTGTTTAATGTCGTCGCGGGAGGCGTCGCGGTAGAAGTCGCGGCTTTGCCACCGGATTCTCTCCTCTCCGCAGCAGCTCCACCCGTCTTTTTCCTGTTGTTGTTTTTCTCGTCAACACCTTTCTTCTCTTTCTTCTTCGTCTCTTTATTCTTTTCCGCCGCCGTTGTTGCCGCTACTGCTGCGTTTACTTCAACGTCTTTTTTCTTCCTATCCTTCGTCGGGGTCGCTTTCGTTTTCGTCGTCGTCCGAACAACTTTTTCTTCTTCTTCTTCTTCGACGTCGTCGTCCGTTGCTTTCTTTCCTTTTTTCGCGTTATCTTCTTCTTCTTCTTCTTTTGCTTCTTCTTTTCCCTCGTCGTCGTCTGAATCGTCTGAATCGTCCTCCGACGAAGACGCGTCTCCATTTTCATTCTCTCGCTCCCACTTCACCGCCTCCTCCACCGCTTTCTGAAACGCGCTTCGCGACGGCTTCTTCGCAGCTTTAGTAGTAGCCTTCTCCTTCTCCTCCTTCTTCTTCTCATCCTCTTTAGGCGACGCCGACGACGAAAGCGGCTTCGCTTCGTCTTCTTCCTCAATCAAACGCCCTCGCATCTCCTCCAAACTCTCCCCTGCAAAACCTCCACTCGCGTACAGCTTAAAGCTCTCCTCGTTAAACTCGCACACTTTATCTTTCGATAGCAAGGAAACGTCCCCGGTGCCGTGAAATCGAACGAGATGGCACTCCTCTCTCGATTTTTTCCCTTTGGGAAGTTTCAGTCGTTTCCTCGTGTGCTCGTCCATTTCGCGCACACCTTTCTCCACGTTCCCGAGCACGACCGCGGGCCACCATCGAAACCCTTCCAGTTTTGCAAACACTAACGCATTTTTTATCTTTTTCTTCCCCTCTTTGAGAGCACGAGTCGAAGGAGCGCGCGTTTTCGTCCTCTTCATCGCGCGATGCGTCGGAGGACTTTTCGCGCCCATCTTCGGTCTCTTTTCTACTTGAGCGCGTTGTGTATCGTTCTTTTTCTCAAAGAAATCGTCCTCGAAAAGAAGAGAGAGAGAGAGAGAGAGAATACGAGGCGCGCGCGTTTCCTCTCGCGCTGCTCTTTAGTAACGCGCTCTCTCTTTCTTTCTTTTATCTCGAGAACAAAGCGAACAAACGCACGAATAAGAGAAGAGTTTTCACGAAGAATACAACGAGGAAATGGTTTTATCGCAGAGGAGGAGAAATGAAGGAAGAGTAAGCACTGAGCACTTAGGAGTAAGAACTACGCACTTATATGTTTAGGGTTTAAGTGCGTAGTGGGTACTCTTAAGTGCCTACTTCTTACTCGCATACGTCTGGAGTTCTTACTTAGATTTTCTGTGAGAGTAAAAGAGTAGTATTATACAAACAACAACAAATAAGCGTAAAGGATAACAACACAGTAAAAAACGACGACGACTACTTGCCGCAGCACCCCCCGGGTCCGTCGCCGTCGTCGTCGTCGTCGTCGTCTTCTTCTTCCTCGTGTTCTGCTCTCAATTTTTCGAGCGCGTCTTTGTCTTCGTCCGACATTGCGTGTTCGGTGATGGCGTTTCTGCGTTTTCGTTTTCGCTCGGTGCCGTCGTTCTCTCCGGAAACCTGCTCGTGTCCAACGATCGCGTTTTGTCGATGCTCTTTCGGCCTGGTTTTCTTTTCGGACACTTGTGGGGTGCTGTGTAATGGGTTCGCGGATTCTTTATGCGCGACGTGTCCGTTCGGGTTCTCGCGAGCGTGGCGTTTGGCGATGCCGGCCTGCTCGGCGGCGCTGCCGCCTTTCCATCGGTTAATGCGGTCGCCGACGTGGTCTTTCACGGAAAACGATTGGCCGTGCCAGTGTGTTTTATGAGTGAGCAATGATCTGCTTCTTCTTAATATCGTCAAAGCTTCATCATCGACGCCGATGACGGACGTTAAACCTTCTTCTTCGTATTCGCCTTCGTATCCTCCTTTTCCTCTTCCCGCGGGCAAATCATCGCCCACATTCGACGGTGCCATTCTCGCCGCGGAAACGACGAGAGTAGTACCACCACCACTCTGTAACGCAGCAAAACTAAAACCCGCTAAAGCCACGAAGTTTACGACGTTAAAAACAGTTCTCGATGTTGTTCTTTGCCCTCTTCTTTGTCCGTTAGTATTCGCACACATGGTGAGATGTGTTCGTCTGTCCTCCGATTAAAATATCGAACTCTTTATGAGTTTAAGAGATGATGATGCGCACACAACCAACGCTGAGGCGCAAACAACACTTTGAATATATATGTGCGTGTAATAAATACGATTTCGTCTCGAGCGGCTCTTTTCTCTCTCTCTGTGTCTCTGTGTGATGATGAAAAGCTTTTCCTTTCAAGTGTGGTTTTTGCCCCCAAATTGGTGTTTAGAATGGAGTATTTTGGAGTGTTTTTGGAGTATTTAACGCAAAACGGGTACACTGATAATAGTAGTTTTAATAGTAATATAGTTATAATATTAACCTTTATAGAGTAGTAGTTATTGTTGTTATCATCAATCATCCATCGATGCGAAACCGGCTGGTCCCGGCTAACCCTTCCGCCGGCGGTTCGGCGTGGAAGAAAAACGACGCCGCTAAAATCGCGTACGCTAAAATCAAGGTCAAACCTTTCAACCAGTTTCCTTTCCCGTCTCGTATGCAAAACGTCACGGTGACGACGCACAAAACCAACGAGACGGTTTCGAAGACTTTCATGTTCAAATCGAGAGGTTTGTCCATCGCCCACGCGACGCAGACGCAAAACGGGAAGACGAACATGGCGATTTGGGTGCTCGAGCCGATGGCGACGCCGATGGAGATGTCCATTTTGTTGCGTAAAGCGAACATGACCGCCGAGGCGTGTTCGGCGGCGTTGCCGACAATCGGTAACATGACGACGGAAATGAACGCCACCGGGCAGTTCCAGGACCGGGCGGCACCTTCGATGGTGCCGACAATAACGTCGGAGAGAATGGAGATGAAGAGGGTGATTGCAGCCATGTAGTAAATGGCCTCGGTGAAACCGAGTTCCGGATCTTCGTCGTCGTCGTCGTCTGAATCGTCGTCGTCTTTTTCTTCTTCTATTTCGTTGTGATCGTTTTCGTCGTCGTCCTTCTTCTTCTTACTAGTATTGCTAATAAAACTATCGTCTTTCGTCTCGCCGTTGTTTTCCGTAGAAGCGGGTTCGTCCTCGAAAAAATCGGTGTGCGAGACCAACTGAAAGTATAAAAACACGACGTACATGATCAACAACAGCGTCGCCGAAAACCTACTCAAAGCCAACTCGGACGCGGTTCCGTGTAACTCCGTGTGCGTCGCGTGCAACGCGTTCGGCAACGTCACCCCCATAACCGCTAAACACAACAAAGACGAATTCGTCATCGCGCCGTTCTTATTGAATCTTTGCTCCGGCCACTTCACCCCGCCGGCGAAGAACGCGCACCCCAACACGAGAAGCATGTTCGAAAAGATCGACCCGACCAGAGATAACTGCACGACTCTCAACAACCCGTCTCTCAACGCGAATACGGAAACAATCATCTCCGTCGCGTTCCCGAACGTCGCGTTTAATAAACCGCCAATCGTTTGCGACGTGTGCTTGGCCATTTCCTCGGTGACGTACCCTAACCGTTCCGCGAGAGGACACAGGGCCAATAAGGCGAACGCAAACGCCGGCCCGTCGCCGAAATCGAACGTGTGGCATACTATCCCTAAGGGAGCGAACAGGAGTAACGCGTTCAACTTCGTCCCAAACAAAACCGTTTTAAAGTTCTCCTGGTAGGAGTTTTTTAACCCGTCGTGTCTCTCTGTGTGTATTCCTCGCACGTCGAGTAAGGACTTCAATCCAACCATCGTTTGACGCACGAACCACCATCTCGACGATGATCCATTCGATGGTGAAGATGTGCCTTTAAAAGAGGAGGATTTGATCCCTTCGGAATCCCAATCTCTTTCCTTCTTCTTCATCTCATCGTCTTGTTCTTCTCGTTGGTGTTGGATGGAGGACGCGTTTATCGTTTGATTCGTCATCCTTTGCCTCGGCTTTTTCGTGCCAAGAGGACTCATCGTTATTGGCGTCGTCATCTCTGCCAAGTTTGCTTTACTCCACAACGGATGTGAGATTGAACGAAACGACGAGTCGACGTTTACTTTATATACACGCGAGATCGAAAGAAAAGCACTCAAACAGGCTTTCTTTGGCACAAAAGGCAGGGATATAAAGAGAGAACGATGATGCTCTCGTTTTAGTAAATGACTTCGTGTCTCGGTGCGTGTTGTTGCGAGTGTAAACGCGTGCAAAATTCTGCAGTTTTTCCCTTATAAAAATGTATCCAAAAGGCAATACTAATGAAGGATCGTCGGGAACGATGCGCGCTTTTGCGAGGACGAGGAAACGCGCGAGAGAAGGAAATGATTTGTCTCCGTCTTTGAAATCTTCTTTGTGGGAGGTGATCGTGAAGTGGGACGATATTTGTTTTAAACACATTCTTCCGAGATTGAATCGAACCGATGTGAAATTCTTGTACGAGGTGAATGGTGAAACGAGAGCTTTGATTAAGAGATCGTCTCGCAAGGGGGAGTTGGAAGAGGGGTTTAAAGTCAAAGAGATGTCCTCGATATCGACTTTGGACTTTGCTTGGGAGCATAAATCGTTGTGGCCGAGATGGTGGACCGAAAGATATTTCTGCAAGCGAGTTGCTGAAACGAATAAACTCGAGTTGCTCAAGTGGATACGAGAGGAGAAAAATTGTGAGTGGGATGTAGGGACGATTGATGCAGCCGCAGAACATGGTAATCTGGAAATGGTAAAGTATTGCGTGGCAAATGAGTGTCCTATCAATGCGTGGGCGTGTGCATGTGCTGCCGAAAACGGTCATCTCGAGGTACTCAAATACTTACGCGAAGAAGTCGAAGCGCCTTGGGGTTCTTGGACTGCCTCTTGCGCGGCTTTAAATGGTCATCTCCACATACTCGAATATCTTGTTGAGCGTAAATTTGATAAATATGACGAAGGTGCGTGTGCGAATGCAGCCGAATTCGGCCACTTAGACTGTTTGAAGTACCTACACGAAACCGCC
>ENA-OWPI01005130-OWPI01005130.1-marine-metagenome-genome-assembly--contig:-NODE-5130-length-10111-cov-27.425453_pt1 | contig 10111 bp, 12 predicted proteins | sample MGYA00238138_ERZ651775 | MGnify/ENA primary metagenome ERZ651775 (study PRJEB26906, sample SAMN06265043) | marine metagenome | isolation source: Helgoland LTER site | place: Germany:Helgoland, sampling...
AAGAAGGCGTTTGTCCTGTCTTTAGGGGTATCTTTTGCACCCCTCCGAGGGAATTATGTACCCCTCCAGTGGAAAATGAGAGCTACCCCACCGTGGGAATACGAGAGACGGGCTAGTCGCCCGAAAAGGAATGGCTACGCCATACAGCATTGAGATTTAGTACCCATAAGTGATGCACTTTAGTGATCCTTATCCCTCAAAGCACCCTTCGTTGAGCAGCTAACTCTCATCACTTGTCAGTGAAGATGAGAGGTTATCTACTCACCAAAGCGCCCTTTTCAGGGAACGACAATCAATAAAGTTTACCACTAAGTGGGTAGTCGAAATTCCAGCAAAATAAATGCAAATAATCGAAAATAAATCCTTGCAAGAGGCGAGGAAAATCGCAGCGAAAACCCCTGATCTGTTTCGCATGATGACCCCCTAAATATACATCATATGGTATTATAACCTATACCTAAACACTAGATATTGTGCTTCGGAATCTATCCCGAAAACATACGGCATCCTGACCTTTTACATTTTTGGGGTCAGGCAACTTGGGTGGGTAGAGACGTTGGCTACTGTGGCAAGCAGCCCAGCAGTTTCCCCACCTGCTTTCTTAAGTTTCACCTATCGCTCCAGCCCTGATCGGCTGGGGTGATTTCTTCGTCTCTCTCCAATCAAACGAAAGGATTCACAATGTGAGTACCGCACCAAAAGGCATGAAAGCCGCACGACAGAACAAACCCCAATATTACGAAACAGGCCACCCGTGGCACATTCCATACAACAGCAGATGCCTCCTCAAGGACTGCCAGATGCCCGTCTATCACGATGGGAAAATCTACTTTTCGCTCTGCCTCAAGCACCTCCAAGAACTTGAGCTAGGGCCATTCTACAAATCAAAACACAAAGGATCAGAAACTGATGAAATCAACCCTTTCTATTAAATGGTCGTGCGAAAATAACGCAGCATATGACCTCCTAGACCGAACATACGAACACCTCGACAAACGAAAGAAAGCCTACCGAGACGTAGAGCAAACCAAGCGTGTTCTGTCGTCTCTCTTAGCTCAACGTAGGGGGCCGTTTGTGGTGTCCTATGCGGATGTACCCAAGAAAGACAAAGAGACGCTCAGAGAGGCCCTAGAGTGCCTGTCAGGGCCAGTTCTGACACGAGGGAAGGGCCGTAGTGAATACAGCCTCAGAGACGAGTACAGAGACCCTCAGGCCACGTTCTGTACGCCTAATCCAGAGGTCACCAAAGGTCGCCCTATCCCAGCCTTATTTACGGATCATGGGACGATCTACAGGGACGGAAGCCAGAGTGAAGTACCCTTCAAAGAGATTGCTTTGTTTGGTCACTCAAAGCCCTCCCTGATGCGTATCGTAGCACCACACAGGCATTGGCATATGTTCGTGGATAACGAGCGTCCACCATCAGTGAACTGGCGAGAGCTAGACGAAGCTGACACGCCACATGAACGCCACGACAGCCTCATGGATCACGTAGTGTTCAGAGCCAATATGAGAGGCGTACAGACCGCCAGATACGGCGAAGGTGGGTTCATCTGTATCAACCCAAATGCCCTTCTGTTCGTCCTCGACACTGAGATCATCCAGCAGACTGGGAAGGTGGGCCAACGTCCCCTTCTCGACATCACAGACATCTACGGTCGCCAGCACCTCCGCTGGGGCAGCAGCACACAAGCAAACATCAAAGGAGCAGCATAATGACACAGAATGAATTGAAACTATCGAAAGACCTTGGCGATATTGGAGATCAGCTAAGTGAGAAACCAATCTACATCTACCATATTCCAAAGGTAAAGATTGGGTCTGCCTATAACGTATCCAAAAGAGTTAGAGCGCAGGGTTATGATATAGACGATGTAGAAATCCTTTGGACAATCCCACCTCATACAATGTCGTTGAACCACATATGGCGCACTGAGCAGCTTGAAGCTCGTCTCCGTGGATATGATGACGAACACAACGGTAACAGGATAGCAGTCAACAGAGTGAGAGCTACAGGCGGGATCAATAGCAGTCGAGAGTACATCCTGACTGAGGTGGAGACTGGCGAAGAGGTGTTCGTGAGTGATGCTGCTGAGTTTGAAGCACGGTACAAACTGACGCCTACGATCATCAGCAGGGCAGCGAACCCCAACCAGCAACAAAGGTACGTCACGGTGGACGATACCAAGTTTATGGCAAGATATGCTGATTAAAGGAACTAGGGGAGTGGGCTTAGACTTGCTCCCCAATAGCCTGTTAAGGCTTACCAGAAGACACAAGACCATCACGCAATTCCTCTGGTGCTGATAAGAGTATATCCAGAGTGTCGTGACTAAAGTTTTTCGCCTTGCACAGCGGAAAAGTTTTGTGGGTTGCAACCCACCTTTCTAACACCGTTTATTTGTTTGGAATACTCATAAGAAATCCCACAACCATCAGAAAACTTACCAAAAATCCCTGCCATCGTACTGTTATATAACGACATAATATCTTCGATAAGTTCGTCAGGTACAGATGGTGCTGCTAGTTCGTATAGAACTGTGATTGGAAACTGGTCAGCAATATATTGCGTACCGAACCTACGTCCTACCTGCATCATACGCTCCCGCATCTTTGGTTTAAGATCAGGAAACTCCTGCATACACCAATCGTGGAAGGCGTTATCACTGAGGTGCATGTCACGACTAACTTGTAGTAACTGGGCGTCTGTTTAACTCGGTTAGTATATCAATAGTGGTAATAACTTATGTCTTGATACCTAGTGGTTCTATTACTTGAGAGGTGCGAGGGCGTATAGCAAGCCTTTTCTCTCGACTGTTTCACGTCTGTCTCTAACGACCTTCTTAGCTTCTTTGTAGCCCTCTGGTGTTATGGCTTTGGCGGCTAGTTCTGGGTCAGACATGATTTCTTTGCGGTCTTTCTCCCATCGGCTAACTGTCCTGTGTCCTACCCCAAGGGCATCAGCGTGTTCTTCTTGAGATGGAACCGTTGCGCCATTTGGCGTATCGGTAGAGTTTTGCTTTAGACTGTCCTCTCGGTTACGAACACCCAAAGCATCAGTACGTTTTGCGTAGTAATACTCCTTCGCTTCATTACTCCAGTGACCACGTTCCACTTGTTTCATGGTAACGTACTCAATAGCTTCTTCATTTGATGGAGCTTCTTTTATCCAGCCAGTTTCGGCCTATAGGGGGGGTACGCTCGGGCCATATACGTATACCCCCTCAGATTTTTGTAACCAAATTCTTCTGTAGTTTCTCTAATTTAAAGAATCGTTGTCTCAAAATGAAACCTAATGATAGGTTCAAAGGGTATCCTTCGATATTTCCTGTCTCCGTAGTACCTCCCAAGGCCACTCGGAGTTCAAACTGCCAGCTTTCTCAGTATGAGTGGCTGGCGTTTCTTTGGATACTTGAAATCACCAAAAGTCGAACCACCATCTTACTCGGAAATGGCTCATAGCTATTTTCTTCTCCGGGGGAGATTGGCGTTTGTCTAGCGAGAAACGCACATCGTTGGATGGCTATCAACTGTGGGTGAACGCAGCGTGTTAGTCATCCGCCCCTATCTCTACAGGTTGAACTCACAGAAGCCTGCGCACGCGGTTGGTCGTACTAATGGGATTATTTAATTTGATTTGGCAAAAAATTAATGCCAAAACGCTCATATCAGTTGTTCAAATATGGCAGACAGTAAATGCAAGTAAGTGTTCGTGATAATAACGTCGATCAGGCTCTTCGGGCTTTGAAAAAAAAGCTACAGCGCGAAGGCGTGTATCGTGAAATGAAGCTCAAGCAACATTTCGAGAAACCATCTGAGAAAAAGGCGCGTCAGGCGAAAGAAGGACTCAGCCGTCAGCGTAAACTCGCCCGTAAAAAAGCTGAAAAAGAGGGCTGATTATTCTGCATATTTAGCGAATAATCTTTCTATAAAAACTAAAAGGTCACCACCTCAGGTTGGTTTCACATCTGAACCGGTGGAAGTGATCCAATCTTAATTCCTCCCCGTATGTAGGTTAGGAGGAGCTTTACATGACTATTCATCAAGAGTTTTTAAAGTTTGAAGCGGTTCTTGCCCATTGCGAAACTCGAGTATCAGACAGGTCGCTGAGCGCAGCCATGGACTACGGGCGTGAAATGCAGTTTTTCGATAGCACGAACAGGCTATCACAATCAGGTCACCTTTTAGCTGAACTAATATTACCTACCATCGAAGGTAAATAGTCTTCTCACAGAAAACAGGTTGGCTTCGTTCAAAACCCTCATTTTGCATCCTGTTGCTTGTAAAATGGTGATCTTTCGCCACTCACTTGTAGCTTGTCCTTGCCGTCTCGTTCTATCGTGAAAGCCGGAGAAATAGGTCGCCAGTCCATTTCAATACAATACTGAACGAACTCTTTCTGCACCTCTTTGCCAACTTCCAATGCTTCATCTGCTTTACAGATCAGGCAATCATGCAGAATGAATATTGGTCTGGTCAGGCGCTCTACCACCCGCATCAAGATTTCGGTCTCATGGTATGCCAGTGTTTCGCTATCAAGGACACCTTTCTTGAGAGACCCCAGACACTCAAACTTTGGTAGGATTACCCTTCGTATTTCCGTTAACCTCTCCTGAGTAAGCCCAGACTTTCTCATAAGGTCAGTGAGTGTTCTTTGATTGGCTGTTCCTCCACCGATGGCTGACGTTAGAACCGTTTTGACTTCCTCTCGTTCAATGCCTTCGATGAAATATGGGTCTTTAAATCTAGTCTTAAATGGAACATGTCCCGTAATTGCGCAGAGGAGGGTAGGGTACATACCACTTACGTCCACCTCAGCTACAGTACTTCCCCCGATGGTACACTTAAGGCGTTCCCTTTCCTTGTTCATGCTTGTCCATGGGCCGAAGAACCTTCCGCCTCTCGTTAGCTCTTTATTGCTGAACGAGCGTGTGGCTCGCCACATCTTAAGGTCACCAAGGGTTAATGGTTCACTTTTCCAAAGTTCCCAAAGTGCAATGGTACGTTTGTCCAAGGCTTCATTGGTGACTTTCTTACCCTTCGCCTCTTTGGCTGATGATTTAGTTGCGTAGGTTAGTTCAGAGGATTGGAACGCAATGCCGTCTGCTAATTCAGGCACAAAACCAGCGATCAAATACCCATTACAATTACCTTCACCATGATAAAGATTTTTTGTCGGTTGTTTGTGATGGGTAATCCAGCCGTTATCAAGGAGAGCTTGCCTTAACTTTTTTACTATTGGGTAACCAACATTTGAGCGTGTACGCCAATAAGCCTCGTCATGTGGCCAACCGATAACCATCTGCCCACCTTTTCGTTGCACTCTGTTGGCAAGGCGCTGGGCTTGAAGAAGGAAACTGGACATTAGTGTGTGTAATTTGCGCAGCGAGACAGGTCTGTTTGAGTGACAGCCGATTTGAATTAGCAGGTGATCAATCTGTTCTTCGTCAATGATGGCTTGTGGTTGTACGACAGGCGATAGAACCTCTGAAAACTGTACAGACGTAAACAGGTGGTCAAGTCTGTCGGGGTTGCTACTGAGGAGCTTCGTTTGGTTCATTTGTGAGCCTACACGCTATTTAAGATATTCTTGAAAATCGTCATTGGACATATCAGGCTCAACAAAAACCGTTTCTTCCCATCTTTCCGGGGCTTTTTGCGGGTTATTACTTTTGCTATCGCCATGAAGGTAAAATTCAAATTGGTTTTGTAAATCCGTCAGCATTTTGACTTGCAAAGACGCTTTAGCCAATTCTCCACCTAGGTAATGTTTCTTCGTTACATTTGTGGAGCTTTGATTGTTTGCAACGGCAATATCTAGCTCGGAATACCCACATAAATTAAGATGCTCAGAAAATGTCCTCCTAAAGTCATGTGTGGTAAAATGTACCATCTTTGTTGCTTCAAGGAATTTGTCTTTAGCTGTCCTGTAACCTGACTGAGTGTAGCCAAATACTGGATCATCATCTTTTTTACGTTGGCCAACTATGCTCTTTAAGCTCCCAACAAGAGGCATCTTGTGTGGCTTCTTATTTTTTGCCACGTCGCCCGTTATTATAAAATAACCATCTTGTACGTCTTTCCACTTTAGCCCAATCACTTCATTTGCACGAAGACCTGTTAGCATAAAGAACATAAATATTCTTGTTATCTTGGGAACTTTTGTACCTGTAGCATCCCGCTTCGATCCGATTAGGTGATGCTGCATTATTTGAACGATTTCGTCTTGGCTGAGGAACCTTTCTCTAGCTTTACCAGATTGTCTCAACCCTTTTTGTTTCAATACCCGTATTGGATTAGGCTCCACGTCATAATAGCTTAGGGTAGAACTCAGATTTCTAAAGGCTTTGTTGACGTAGTCTGAACTCTTTCCAGTGTCTCTTAATTCTAAATAACGGTCTGTAACACGTTTCTTCGTAAGTTGCTGTAAGGGCAGGCTGCGCCAATCCGAAAAGCAGTTGTTAAATGTCTTTTGGTAGTCCCTGATAGTACTGTCCCTGAGAGAGTGGCGTTTTTCGGTTAAATGCTGTTCTAGGGCAAAACCGACTGTTTCTGGTTTAATTTCTTCTTCCTGCGCAGAATACCTAAAATCAATGCCCTTCGCTGCATCGCCAAGCATTGCCTTCGCTTCGGCCTGTGCATCTGATAGAGAAATTAGGTCAACCGAACCTATCTTTTTACGTGTCGCACTTCTCCTACCTCTTATTCGTATTTCCACAAAATAACTGGCTTTACCTTTAGCAGAAACTTCAATACCTAATCCCACAGGATTCGAGCCGTATACGAAGTATCGCTTACCAGTTCCTTCGGGTTCGAGTCTGGCTAAGGTTCGTTGTGTTAAATGTTCTGGCACAAATGATCCCCTGCGAAAGTTGGTAGACGTTTAGTAGACGTAAAACCAGCTTAACAGTAAGGATTATGAAAGCAAGAACGTAGAAAATTCAACGAAATCAATTGGCCCAAGTGGCGGAATGGTAGACGCAGGGGATTCAAAATCCCCCGCCGCGAGGCGTGCCGGTTCGAGTCCGGCCTTGGGTACCAAATCTACTTCATATGCATGATGTATCACACTGATCTGTAAGCAATGTTTTGTTTCAGATGATGTGGAGGTATACACTGTGGTATCCAAAAGCAGTGAGTATTTGTGGAAGAAGAATGAAGTCTTTTACTTTCGTAGGCATGTACCAGTGGACGTGCAAAAGCATTATGAGCGATCAAGTATCGTCATTTGCTTGAAGACCAAGAGCAAACCTTCAGCATTGAGGGCCAGCAAATCAATCGCCAGCAAACTGGATGATTTTTGGTTTAAAATGCGTCTTGCTGATTTGGATGTCCCTGCATCTCACTTGTTGATCAAGGGAAAACCGAAGGAAGCATTTACTTCGTATGCTCCTAATTTGAGTGAAGCTTTATCGAAGTATTGTTCTTTAAAGGGGCAGGGCCGTGCAGCACTCTTCTTCAAAGCAGGGAAGCGCAATGTTGGTTACGTGATTGATCATCTTGGAGATCGCCCAATTGATACCTACAGCTCAGCTGATGCTGCATCATTCAGGGACTCGTTGATAGCGAGAGGGCTCAATGTGTCATCCATAGCTCGTATCTTTGGAACAGTTAAAGCAGTGGTAAATCTCACTATCCAGGAGCTTGGCTTAGACTGTTCAAATGCATTTGCAAATATCTACCTACCCAGGAATGTAGAGGAAAAACGCAAACCATTGCCTGTAGATGAGATCATGTTGATCCAAAAAACGTGTTTGGAAATTGCCGATGAACGCAGACTATTGCTTGCCCTAATATCTGACACTGGGATGCGCCTATCAGAGGCTCTGGGGCTTGTATGGGGCGATGTTGACCTTGAGCATGAGTACCCGCATATCAATCTTGTTCCGCATCTGTGGCGGCCACTCAAGACCTCTGGGAGTAAACGACTTGTTCCACTCGTTGGAGTAGCTTTAACTGCGATAAAACTTATGCATCAGCAGGGGGTTAACACCCAGTTTCTGTTCCCATCGTATACAAATGCTGAACGTTGCAATGGCAACTCAGCTTCAGCGGCTTTGAATAAGTGGATTAAGGCTTACACGAAGCAAGGTGTAGTCCATTCATTCAGGCATAGTTTTCGGGATAGGCTACGTGCCGCTGAGGTGAACACAGAGCTTACAGATCAATTAGGTGGGTGGGCGTTATCATCAGTGGGACAAGGCTATGGAGATGGTCATACGTTGGCGCAAAAGCACAGTGCGATGGAGCGTATAGTGTTGTAGTCACATCATCTGAAACAAAACATTGCTTACAGATCAGTGTGATACATCATGCATATGAAGTAGATTTGGTACCCAAGGCCGGTATTGTTTCCCTTCATATGCACCACGTACGAACTGATGCAAACAATAACAGTACCTTACGTATCTGCAGTTCATAATCAAGCATCACATTTATGATACCCATTTGGATACCACAGCTATCTGCAGTCACTGTACGTAGAGAGAGACGGTGTAATCCTTATCGTTACTAGTACAGGGGATGTGATGGTGGTGATGGTGGTACACTGTACGTGATGTACACCTAAAGTGACCCTACCCTTAGGTGTCCAACATTGGACAGTTACCTATCGCATAGGGGTATGCAGGGGCCATGGGGGGTACACTGGTATATGTATATGGGCCGTTGCATAGATGGTGATAATTAATGCAATGGATCTAAGCCGTAGCGGTTGCTCCCATTTGTCCCAGGAACTGCACAGAGAGTGACTCCAAATGCAAACCAGAAAGCAATTGTATATTCCGACGGTAAAAAGATAAAAGCTATCCATAAGAAGGCGAACCATCCTGATACACCAAAATCTCGCAATCTTTGCGCTGTTAATGTATATTGTGCGATGATTGAAGGTACGTAAAACAACAGATGTATGATTTCGCCCGTCCGCTGACGTACGTTGAAAAATATCAAAGCTCCAACAACGAATGCCATTATGCAAATAAGAATCAAATTTGAAAATATAAAACTTGATTTTTGGTTAAGATAAATTTATAATTAAAGAATATATGGACGCACAGATTAGTAGCTCGTCGAGTCCCATCGAATTTGAGCCATTGAAATTCGTACCAATCTTTGGTACATAAACCTCATTGAAAGATTTCGCTGGAACCACTTTGGTAATTCCTTCCATCTCCGCCGGCTTCAGTCCAATGGTAGCCACCGATCTTTTTGTCATGAATGATGGATTCAACAAAGTCGGCTATCTGAAGAGCGAATACATATCGCCATTGATTTAGAATGATGTGATGACTTTGGAAGGTGAGGTTGCTGGCACCATCTCCATGCCAGTGACCCTTTGGCGCTCTCCTAATAGCAACTACACGTTCTTAGTTATGCGTACCGGCGTAACAGCAGGTAATATGAAAAAACTTGGAGCTGCCCTCACCAAGTTTATAGTGGAGGCAGGCTTCAAGCAAGTATTCCTACTCAGCAGCACGATGAGTCCAGTTAGGAGAGATCGTGGAAGTAATAGGGATATTCCCAACGTGTGGACCTACGTCAACAACGTGTTGTATAAAAAGTATATCAACGGAGCTGATAAGAAGAGTTATTATGATACTCATTAGATTAAGAAATTCGGCAACTGGCTCGGAGATTCTAAAAAGAAGCCACATCAAGAGCTTAAAGAACTCGCCTTTGCAGGAGCTATCGATAAGTTGATGAAGGATTTCAATAGAATCGACATCCCTGTGCAAGCTTTCATCATTTTCACACCAGGAGGCCTTGACTTTACAGGAGGCTTCGCTTACTATCAGTTCTTGAAGACCAATTTTGACCAGTAAGGTAATCCAGTGGCTGGTAAAGCCCTGGGAGAAATCAATATGCCAGACGGCTACAAGACTGGAGAGGAAATCCATTAGAAAATGTTTGTGGACAAGACTCATAAGATGCCGGCTCACTGGGGTCAAATGGTCGCCTACTTCTGATAGAAACAAACAATTCCTATATTTTTACTTAACCAAAAATAATTCACCCAAATCAGTAATGTATTGGCAAATATTAAAATTGACAATATCTTTATTTGTTAGAAAGTGTCAAAATTTCGATACAAAGGGGTTTTGGGGTTTTGGGG
>ENA-OWPI01005133-OWPI01005133.1-marine-metagenome-genome-assembly--contig:-NODE-5133-length-10109-cov-2.876794_pt1 | contig 10109 bp, 6 predicted proteins | sample MGYA00238138_ERZ651775 | MGnify/ENA primary metagenome ERZ651775 (study PRJEB26906, sample SAMN06265043) | marine metagenome | isolation source: Helgoland LTER site | place: Germany:Helgoland, sampling...
ATGGTAGCACCTTGCACTTGAACCCGCGTTTGGGCGGCTGTTAGAGTTGTCCCCGCCTCTTGAGCACACGCACACAAATACACGCGCACACACACACACCCATGCGCACACACTCAACAACACCACGACGGTAAGGTAAATTAGTTGCATTAATGGAGAGAAGATTATTTCCCCGAAAGAAAACGCTACTACTCTTTATGGGTGATATCATTTAACTCATCACACAAATATTCGGCATCAATATGCGAGCACGGTCGTCAACGCAGTCGGTGCAAGGACTGTAAGGGGAATCAAAAATGATTTCCTCAAATCAACTTTGAGGACAGTCGAACCCTATTTTTGTATAAGAGTTTGGCTGAGCTAGCGCCCTTGGGGAATGGGGGCTTCGCCTATTCGAGTCTTCTCCTCTGGGGTATAACAAAGAGAGAGAAATATTATTGCACCACAAAGCCCTTCTTTTGTTCCTATTCTATTCCATATTCCATCCATATTCCATCCATATTCCATCATTCTATATCCATGTTCAACACGCCTTGTCTGCCTTGAGTTTCTTGGGAAACCATGGGATGATACAATTCGTAGTTTTTTGATAATTCCTGTAATCGGGTCTCTTTTTGACGCTGAAGTACTCGGCAGGTTCTGCCCCGGTGAAAGTCCGCAGACAGTAATACATTCCCGCAACGACGCAGAATAGCTGGGCCGACAGGAGCGCGACCAGTACATTCTCGTCGTCGAGGAACGGCGTCGATCCGTCCAAGATTTCGAGGAGAGGGTGTCCGTCCCCCTTCCTCGCCCACCCGCTCCTGCCCGTGAAATTGGCCAGCGAATGCAGCGAAAATGTAACCAAACCAACCCAACAGACCAGCTCCCCAAAATAGTTTGGGTGCCGAGAGTAGTACCATAGACCCCTGTCACAAACGGCATTCTTGATCTTCTTCCTCTTGCAGTCCTCTACGAAGGCAATCTTGCTGGCATCCGCCAAGCTCTCAATGCAGTATCCAACCACCCAGATTCCGCACCCCACAAATTCCACCGTGGCAATATCCTCCCCGTACGCCAAACCGCAAGCCAGGAAGATCGGAACGTTGAGCATGAAGGAGTTGGCGAACATCTGAGTGTAGATCTCAAACTGCATCGAGATCCAGTTCCACTTCTTACCCTCGGCGGCGTATCGTATCTTCTGGTACTCGTACCGCTGGATGTCACCCTTCTTCGGGCTCCAAACTCCGGTGCACACCATGAACGTGCCTCCAAGGGCCATGCGAATGCCGTGCAAGAAATAGAGCCCGCAGATTATTTTCGTCCGCAGGGGGTTCGAATTCGTGGTGAATTCGGTCAAATAACTGTACACACTCATCAGCACTAGGCCCCACGGCCAGGCAACGTCAACATAGAACATGCATCCGGTGATTGTTGCAGGAATTCCGGCAAGGACAGTGAATAGAATCGCCTGGAAGAGTAAGTGCCTCAGGGCGATGGTACCGAACACTTTCACTGTTACGACCAGTAATGGGATGGGGAGAAACCTCTCGAGGTGCATCATATTCCCTGGAGGAGGTCCTATTCACTGTATGACAGTTGAAATAGTAAAAGTGAAGGAAAGCGAGGTCTCGAATGCGTTTGCGTCTCAACAGGGAGATTAGGGGGGCCTTTCCTTTTGGTTCCTTTTCTATTCTTTTCGGGGGGATTTTCGTGTGCCAAAATAGGGACCCTATGCATAAAATTCGCACAAATCCCATGCCGAGGACTTCCAAACGCTCCAGCAAGGATTCTGGGACCGTTTCCGATTCGAGGAAGCGTATAAAGAAAGAACACGGTGACGATGACGATGATTCTAAGGCGCCACTTGTAAGCTGGGTACTCCCCCAAAAATTAGGTCAACTCTCCTACGACACTGTCTTCTCATATCATCAGTTCATGGCCTTGAAGGCGATGGTGAACGACTTTGCAGCAACAAAACTTTCTCCGCCTTCTTTTATTGACGAGGTGTGGCACACGCACATACTTTACACAGAGAACTATCGATCATACTGCGATGCATTGTGCGGTAATTTTATCGACCACAATCCAGATGGAGCTGCGATGGATCCAGAAAGTGTTTCGGCGAGGCAGAAGAGGATCAAGGCCACTATCGCGGCTTACGAGAAGGCCTTTGGGAAGCCTTGTGATTGGGATTACGGTTCTGAAGTCCCCGCCATCGTGACGCACATCTTTGTCAAGACCACAACAGGAAGGAGGATCAGGTTTGATGTCAAGCCCTCTGACACAATCTTAAATCTTAAGCAAAGGATTTATGACAAGGACAATAACCCTAACCCTAAAATCTTGATTACCCGAGGCAAGAAGCTTGTGGATGATGACCTCACCCTCAGCGACTACAACATCCAGAATGATGATATCGTGCACGTGGTATTGCATCTGCGCGGTTGTTAGAGTTGTCCCCGCCTCTTGCACACACGCACACACGCACACACCCACGCGCACACACTCACAACACCACGATGGTAAAAGTAAATTAGTTGCATTAATGGAGAGAAGAGAAGATTATTTCCCGAACGAAAACGCTACTACTCTTTATGGGTGATATCACCTAACTTATCACAAAAACTTTTGTTCCCTCGCCTCCCTCGTTTCCGCTGTCCTGGGAGGGATGGCGGATTGCCGGATTCTCGCTCCTCGGCTCCATTGGCAAACAAAACAATTAAAGATAAAAACATTTTCAGAAAAAAAGCCATCACTTTTACTATCATCATCATCGCTGTCCCTTATGCGTCACGTGTTTGTTATAGATTCTTTTAGAAAAGTAGGCGTCTTTTTCTTTCCGTTCCGGTCAGAAGAAAATAAACTTATAAAATTCCTTCCCAAAGAGCGTCTCACGAGGCGTCACTGACCATCCGCACGTAAACATTAATGCGTTATCAAGTATGAGACCTCGAGAGCTCTGTTTCTTTTACGAAAGGCGTGTTTCGTCGTCATTGTTGTTGTTGTTGTTGTTGTTGTTGTTGTTGTTGTTGTTGTTGTTGTTGTTGTTGTTGTTGTTTCTTCCGCCCATTGCTGGGGTTGTTCACCCGTCGTTAGTCAGTCATCGTCGTCGTCGTCGTCGTCGTAGTTTCTGCCGCCGTCGCTGCCGTTGGTTGTATTATCGGTTATTGTCATTGTCATTGTCATTGTCATTTGTCATTGTCATTGTTATTGTCATTGTTAGGGTTATTATTATTATTACCATTATCATTGTTATTATTGTTATTACCATTGTGGACCACACCCCGGACTTCATTGTTTGTCGTTTGTTGTGTGTTGTTTGTTGTGTAATCGTGTCGTTGTTACTACCGTTAGTTTAGTCGTTTTAATCGCCCTTTCCCAACCCACCCTGTGCCAGTTCCAGTTGAGTTAGTTAGTTAGTTTGGTTAGTTAGTAGAAAGATTGCCCCTTTCCGTTCCCTTTCCGTTCCCTTCCCTTCCCTTTCCGTTCCCTTCCTGTCATCTCTCATCTCCCCCTGACCTCCCCTAACTTCCCCTAACCTCCCCAAAACCTAAGCCACCTCGCTCACTCACTCACCCCCTCTCCCTCTCCTCTCATTAAAACTTCAAATTCTGCACGACGTCCTTCAGGCACCTGGCGTCGACTCTAATATCCTCGTCCTCGCTCGTCTCCCCCTCCCTGATAAGCTCGTGCACGAACGGCTTGGACCTGATCTCCGGCACGCGCGACCCCAGGGAGTTGACCAGGTCGATCAGGCAGCAGATGGCGTGCTTCAGGATGCCGTCGTCTTTGTTTATGTCCTTGGAGACGCACTCCAGGAACCCCATGATCCCCGCGCAGTGGGGGAGGAGGAGATCCGCCTTCTTCACCATGTCCAGGCCGGTTATTATCCCGATGTACCCCTCGAGAATACCGTCGCGCAGCTTGTTGCAGTATATGATGAGGTCGTCGTCGTCGTCCGGCACCCTGATCTGGCTTGCCTGGGAGAGCATCATCATGACCAGGTCCATGTACTCCGCGAACGCGCCGTTGATGGCCATGGCCACGTCCCCGAACGCGCTCAGCACCGGCGGCTTCACCTCCCTGTCCACCGTCTCCTGCTTGAGGATCTCGATGAGCGTCTGCATGAAGTCCCTGCAGTAGGGCTGGAACTTGTCGTTGAGGGCGCGGCAGAGGTCGCCCACGAGGTTGACGGCGCAGGTGCACACCTCGTGCGCCTCGAAGTTCTGCAGGCACCTGAGGACCACGGGCACCACGGGGTTGACGTAGCGCACGAACTCCTGCTCGAGCTGATCGGCAATGGCCCCGATGGTCAGCAGCGCCTCGGACTCCGCGGTGCTGTTGTTGTTGCCGTTGCTCTCGCTGAATATCTTCAGCACGCACTCCATTATGGAGTCGGAGTGGGACGCGACGGTGGGCACGTCGATCTGGATCACCAGGCCGGTTATCACGCCGCAGAGCAGCGCCTGGAGGCCCATCTTGGCGTCCCTGTCCTCGTTGGAGAGCACCTGCATGTTGAAGGTGGCGTGCATCCTCTGCAGAATGACCGGCAGCAGCTCCTTGAACAGCGGCTTGCAGTCCTTCGCCGCGTTCTTGATGAGGACGTTGATGGTCTCGTAGGCCTCCATCCTCAGGTTGCTCTCGTCCCAGTCGGACCGCTCCGTGACCTGCAGCAGCAGCGTGATGACCTGCTGCATGTACCCGCTGAGCAAGTTCGTCTCGCTGTCGGAGTCGCTGTTCTCGTTCGCGAAGGCGCACCCGAGGTGGTAGAACGCGAAGCACGCCCGGGAGCTGACCCTGGCCGTGTCGTTCATCAAGATGCTCATCAGACCGTTCACCAAGTCCGGGAACAGCTGGGGGGGGACGCAGTTGGCGTGCAGCTCGCAGATCTTCCCCAGCGTCCAGGCGGTGGAGCTCTTTATCAACGGCGCGGCGGGGGAGGCGTCCTTGAGGCAGTTTATGAGGACGGGGATGCTGCCGGCGACGTGGGGGCCGATCTTCTCCTCCGTGGGCCCGTCCAGGATGAACCCGAACCCGTTGATGGCCGCCTCCCTGTACCTCCAGTTCTCGTTCAGGATCGACTGGGAGACGAAGGGCATGACAAAGTCCACCACGTCGTCCTCCACGGTGGTGGCAACCAGCTGGAGACAGGCCCCCCCCGCGAGGCAGAGGTTCCAGTCCCCGTCATCTGGGTCGGCGTCCTCGTCTTGCTTGGTTAACGTCTCCAGGAGGAGGGGAACGAGGTGCTCTAACGCCGCGCGGACATAGTTGCTGCAGACGAGGGAGTGCTGCTCCCCGCGGTCGTTCGCCTCCTCAATCTCGTCTAGGATCTCCACCTCTGCCTCGCAGAGGGTGCTCCAGAATTCCAACGCTTGGGATGCCACGTCTTCTTGGTCTGTTTTGATTGCATTGAAGGTCAGCTGAGGGGCACGATAAGACGATACGACGACACGACGACACGACGACACGACGATAAGAGTAAGAGAGGGGAGGGGAGGGGAGAGGAGGGAGTGGGTTGGGTTAGTAACACAAACCAACTTTCTACAACCTCTCTTCAAAAAACTCTCTTAAAAAAACTCTCTTCAACTCTCATCTCACCTGGAGACCAGTAGACACCGTCAGGGGCCTCCAGAGTGACAAGGGGGGCAAGCTTTTCGTGTAAGATGTCGGTTACAGGTTGATCGCCTATGTCGCCTACAAGAGCGACTGCATCTGGGGACAAGTCGTTGACCAACTTCACTGTTGAAATCGTCTCTTTTACGCCGGCCAAGGCTCCCGCGTGGAGGTCAGCGACGACGGCGAGTTGGAAGCCGTCGCATTGAGGGGGGAGATTCTTGATGGGGATATCGTGCTTGATTATGATTGGATTATAGCCAGAAACCCAGGACCAAGCGAACCACCAGACATACAGGACAATGATGAGAAAAAGGCGTTTTTGGGCGCTCGTCTGATTGTCAGCAATTCTTCGCCGTTGCTTGTTGTCGTCGCCACTTCCACTGCTGCTGTCGTCGTTAGCGACGACGACAACTTCACGATACTGGGGGAGAAAAAAGTAAGAGTGAAGTTGTTTATTGTTCTTGTCACTGAATGCTAAATAGAAAAGATGGAAGACATGCAGAGTGTCGACAAGCCAAATCGCACATATTAGGGATACCAATGAGCCAAAACCGTTATAGTTGAACACCATAAAGGGGTTCGGCTCCTTTTGATTGTGCCCTAATGGCCTGGCCATGAATGCGCCGCCAATGACGAACATCGAGAAGACAAAGTAAAAGATCAGTGTTGGAAGCGTGGTGCGAGGGTTGGGGGGACAGGTCGTGAAAGCATTCAGAGAGGTGGAGCCGAGCTTTGCAGATGGGTGGAGGAATGGGTCTCGGCAGAGGCGTTTCCAGACGTACAGGATCGATTGATAGCACATTGGTAGTCCGACAAAGTACATGAAGAACCAAAACAACGCAAACCCACTTGCTGTATTTATGAACAATGCGGTGGTAATTATGCCGACAACAACAAACAGGATGGTCCCCTTGTAGCGCATGTAGAAGGGGCGCTTGGGGATAGAAGTGGTCCGATCCATGGGGGAGAGTGCCTCCACCGGGGTCTAAAGGGGGTGGCGACTCCCTTTCACCCAGACACACCCGTGAGTGGGTTGGTGCCGGCGCGACAGGGAGGTCTATAGTTAGAGTTCCTAAAACCTTAGCGGCACAATATTTCTCTGATGTGGAGAGATATTGAGGATTAATTGGCGTGATTACGAGCGTTGAGAAAGGACACGAACACAGAAATGCGGTTTTAAAACGTATTTCAACAATAACAGGGATTTTGCAACCTTCCCCGATTCAAGAAAATTAGAAGAAAAACAAAATCCCTCCCTCATTCATTGACCCTCCTCCGATGGATCCTGCCGCGGAAGAAGCCGCTCTACTAGCTGAGTTAAAGGCGATCAGCAACAAGCGTAGTGACGCTCGCTATGAAGCAATGGACAAGAAAGTTGTCAAAAGCGTTTCAAACGTTTCAGCCTCCTCTACCAACCCCTCCTCAGCTTGCGGGAGCGATTTTTTGAAACATAATCCTGAAGACCCGACCACAAATCAGTATTGGTACAGCATGCCGACAATTGATGCGTTGACTGCCGAGTGTTCAAGGATCATCCAAGAAAATCTCCCTTCCAACCCCAACTTCAAGGTTGCCTTCCTCTCGACCCCGTCCCTGTATTTCGCCCTCTCTGAGAACCTCCGCAGCCACGCCTACGTATTTGACTTCGATAGGAAGTGGGAAGATGACAGGGGGTTTGTCTTTTACGATTACAACACCCCGACAACTTTTGAGACGAAAACTCCTTTGGAATCATCCTTTGACATGGTGGTGGTTGACCCCCCCTTTATCACCCGCGAGGTGTGGGAGAGATATGCTGAGACTTCAAAATTTTTGTTGAAAGAAGCTCCAGCTTTCAATGCTCCGGGAGGGATGTTTTTGGGTACTACAGTGGTCGAGAACAAGGACATGATCAATGAGCTCCTGGGTGGGATTCCATGCGCCTTCCAGCCTTCCATTCCCAACTTGGTCTATCAGTACAACACGTACGTTAATTTCGATGGTTGCACAGTCCTTTGCCAAAAGAATGAAGAAATCCTTGAATGAAGGACCAACTAACTATACGACATGAAGCGATACAAAGACGACGACTTGACCGTAGATAATAAAGAGAAGTCGCACAACAACCAACAACTTGATTGTGTTTTTTATTGCGCAAAACAACTCTTATACATTTACTAATCACTCTTACATTACTCATCATATAGTACACACAAGTCTAATAGAATCTGCGGGATATTTTCTCATTTAAAGATCTCGGACGGTACGATGGTGCTCTTCATCCGGCTGTAGTCATTCTTCAAGAAGTTCAAGGGGAACTCCACAATGATACCCTGGATGCCACTCAAGATGCTTCTAGCTTCGACGCAACTCTCTGTCCTGTGCTTATGGTGATCCTTATCTAGCATAGGGTTATCTGAGCTGAATGAGTCATCACCATCCCTGAAGGAGCCAGTGTCGCTCTCTTCCTCGATGACTTCATCTTTGGATAGGAGATTTTTTTTGTTGTGGAATTTTATGCTCTGGGACTTGAGCAGCCCCCTCTTCATTTTTCTCTCGGAATCATCCCCCTTCTTATCCATTCCCGTCGTAGCGAATTCCGATCCTGATCTAGACAGTTTCCCCGAGCCCGAGCCTTTGCCACTGTGCTTTTGGGTGTGACCACCGTGACTTGTGTCCCTTATAATCGTGTCTCTAGAGTCCTTGTCCGCCTCTGTATACCGGTTGACTTGATCGCTGGCCGCCCACTCCTTGAAACCTTCGATCAGATTGGTCGGTGTGATACCCGGGAAAGCCTTTTCGTAAAGCTTCGTGTTGCTCTTGGCCCTGTTCAAAACGAAATCCCAAGTTTGGGTGCACTTGGGGTCCTCAATTTTGCCCTTTTCGCCGGGCTTCAAGCCTAAGTTATCGAACCAGCATTTGAATCTCAAACCTCGACAAAATGGTCCCGCCTTGTAGTCTTTTCCTCCCATCTTGCCGTCAACTTTCAGCGTGTCCTCAACGATAACAGCGATCTCGCTGTCCTTGTATCCCACCAAGCTCCTATCGTTTATGTTTGCGCTCCCAATGATGGCCTTTCTGTCGTCCACTATCATTAGTTTACTGTGTATGTATACCATCTCTGTTTCCATACTGTTGGGGAATTCCTCAAATGTGCGGAGACCGCTGAAGAAGATGTATTTTGTGGGGTCCACATTGTGCCTTTCAAGCCTCTCATACAGACTTTCGCCCCCGTGGCATATAGTCCTATACTGAAAGTACATAACACAGGCTATCCCACTCATTCCGTCGCTTTTGATAGCCCCAGTCATACCCGGTACCAACGGGATCACGACATAAATCCTGAAATCTTCTTCGTTGGTGTGGGCCTTCATGATCCTCGAGAAGAGCGCATTTGCGATGGTGTTCTGTATCACGGAATCCTTGTCCCCGCAAGCGCTGACAAAGAACTGGTTCTCAATGTAGATATAGTGCTGAGAGCCTTCGATAAGTTGCTTGTATGCATCATGGATTCCATCCTCTGCCTCACTCAGCCCAGCTGTCCAGCCACTGTAGCTTCTGACAACTTGGCACCGGCACTGGTGCAGATCTCCGGTGTTGCTTTCGCTATTGTCTCTGCTGTGGCCTTCTTCGTTGCTCCCCCATTCCTTCAGCAGCTCGACGGACTGTGGGGAGAGGGCCTCCGACCCGTCAAACTGCTCTTGGATTGACATGTCTCTGATCTGGTTCTCCAAATCCTTGCTTGCGAGACCCTCCTCGCTACTGATCAATATCTGGGATTGTAGCTGCCTAGGATGATTACTGTTCATGTGGATACCACTAGAGTGTCCATCGTTTCCGTCATTGTCATCGTCGATGGCACGGGCACCAGGAATTTCTCCAATCTTAATCATGCTCGTGCGCTTGTTCTTTTTCTGCTTGAAGCTGTTGGCGCGGTGGATACCCCTCGTGCTTGCAGTATTTTTGTTATTGTCATTGGATAGGCTATTCAAGAAGCTAACCCGGTCCCTGACAGAGGTCCGTTTACTGTTGCTCTCGTTATTGACACTTCCTCCGTTAATAGGTTCAACACCAGAAGAGTATACGTCCTCGTCATTTTCTTCCTGCACCTCAATTGTTAATTTTATATTGCTGGGCCGCAGGTGGCTAGGCATGTTCCCGATCTCTTCAGGCGAGAAGTCGGCGCCGTCCAGGACAACACCCTGCTTTTTCTCTTTCTTATTGCTCTTAGGCAGAACAGCCGCAACCGTTGACTCCGCAATTCTAGACAAGCCTTCACCGATAGTACTCCTCCGGTTCCTCCCCACCTTCTGCATCTCCCTGATCTCATTCTCCAGATCGATTCCGGCTTGGGCCTCGTCGCCTCGAGAACTGTCTACCAAGTGTTTTCCGCTTGGTGACATGGCACGGCTAACAAACATGCTGTTTAAGGCGTGCGTCTGCACAGTGGTTTGCTTGATTCCGGCCCTACCTTCGCTCGTCTCAGTGAGAGCCCTATTAACCCTGCATGTCAGGTGGTTGACTGCTGGCTC
>ENA-OWPI01005135-OWPI01005135.1-marine-metagenome-genome-assembly--contig:-NODE-5135-length-10108-cov-61.462466_pt1 | contig 10108 bp, 12 predicted proteins | sample MGYA00238138_ERZ651775 | MGnify/ENA primary metagenome ERZ651775 (study PRJEB26906, sample SAMN06265043) | marine metagenome | isolation source: Helgoland LTER site | place: Germany:Helgoland, sampling...
TCTTTAACAACATATCATGAAAAATGTTTAGCATTAGTTATATGGCGAGATAAATTGAACTCTGAAATAAAAGTTGTTAAAAATTAATAAAAAATTCTAGCACTCCTTGAGGAAAGATGAATAAAGAAAACGCAAGTAAACTGTGGAAAATGATACAGGAAGCTGGCGATTATTTACGGAGTTAGCGGTACAACTTATTCCACACTATCCTACATTAAGCTACAGTACTTATGTAGGTAATTAAAAATTAACTTAAAATAAATCACTTATAGACTCATCAATTTAAGCAAGAAACTAGGCCACAGACTAGGCCATTTAGAGATAAATCAATTGGCTGTTTTTAAAGCAAATAGACTCATGGTTCAGGATTTGTTATTATTATAAATGGAATATTTAATTGCTATAGTAATTGTTTTAGTTTTATTTTTTGCCTACGCTTACAAACAGGGATTAGAGTGGGAGAAACAGTATAAAATTGAAATTGGTAAATATTATAAATTATCTCCTGAACAATCTGCAAAACAAAATAATTTTAATGGCACCTGTTATTTTGATGAGATGATTTCTCCCATTGATGCTGGTATTAGAATGCCCAAGGGTGAAAAAATATTTGTTGTTTTTGATAATTTAAATCTAATGGCTTACAAAAGTACCGGAAATTTTAAGTTTGGAGGAGTTTTTTTTAGACAAAAAATTGCTCCTGCACTTTATCTTAGAGCTGGAGCAGGAAAATTTGGTCTATCAAAATCTTGGCAAGCTGATGCTATTGGCTCTTTATACGTAACAAATAAAGGGATTTTTTTTGATGGTGATCAAAAAAATATTAAATTGCCATGGGCAAAGATTATGAGAGAAACTATAGAGCCTGGATCAATTCAATTGGAAAAGAATAATGGTGCTCCTATACTTTTTAATGGTGTAATTGACCCTAAAGATGCAGCAATAATGATGTTGGTGGGTAAACTTTACGAACATTTATAATATACATGCTAAAAATCATTTTTAACCAATTAAATTTCGGTCAAAATAAAAAAAAATTTTCAATATTTCAAAAAATATTAATTTTTTTAATAATTCTTAGCTCATTAATTGTAATAATAGAAACTGAAAAAGAAATATATAATAGCTACAATAGTTTTTTTGAATTTTGTAAGTACTTTTTTGGAGTAATATTTTTAATAGAATATATTTTTAGAGTTTTATCAGCTGGATATATAAAAAAATACAAAGGTTTAAGTGGTAGAATTAAATATATATTGAGTTTTTGGACTCTAATTGATTTAATAGCAATCATTCCTTTCTTTCTTTCAGGTATAAATGAAACTTTTTTACTTAGACTATTAAGATTAATAAGATTATTTAGTGTTATTAGAATTGGAAGATACTCAACAGCTTTAAAAAATGTTTTAGAGGCAATTTCAGATAGAAAGCATGAACTATTGTTTGCTGTAGCTATATCTACAACTGTATTAATTATATCATCAACTTTTATGTATTTGTTAGAAGCAGAAAAACAACCAGAAGTTTTTGGTAGTATAATTAGAAGTGTTTGGTGGGCTGCTGCCGCATTAACTACAGTTGGTTATGGAGATGTTTATCCAATAACTGCACTTGGAAAAATTTTTGCAGTTATTTCAGCATTTTCTAGCATTGGGATTGTTGCTTTACCAGCTGGCATTTTAGCTGGTTCTTTTACTGAAAAATTTAAAAAAAATAAATGAAAAAACTTTTAGGGATCGTGGTTCTGGGTTATAGGATTTTATAGGATAAACTAGAGCATAGACTAGAACATTTAGAGATGTTTCAAGGTTTTATGTAGTATGAATAAAGAAAACGCAAGTAAACTGTGGAAAATGATACAGGAAGCCGGCCTTTATTTACTAGGACAACTTCCCAGTCATCCAAATCATCCTAAAGGCAGAAACCCCTATGCACACGTTGCCTTGTGTGTAAAAAATAAATTTCAAGCAAGTTATAAAGATATTCCAGACACTAAGTACAATGAAGTTGTAGATTATATCAATTTTTTAAAAGACAATCCAAGTTAAGATAAAAAAACTTCATTTCCTTCAAAAATTTCTCCATCCTCTAAGGGTAGCAAATAAACCCCCATATCTATATGATTATAATTTCTTCTGAGTGTTAAAGGTAGATTGATATCTTGTTTATCTGAATTAATTCTCAAATTCGTTGCTGAACATCTCGGGATATGTCTTAAGACTTTAAATTGAGTACCATTAATTGTAATAGTTTTTCCAAGCCATTGTCTTTCTTTCCAAGCTTTTAAACCTTTGATATAAATATTTCCTCTAAAACGCTCAAACTCAATTTTTTGATTAATCTTTAACTCAAAATCTTTAATGCTATTTAAATTTATCAGTGAGATGGTGTTCGACACACTTTCACCACTTGTAGTATCATAAAAGGGATAAGCCTCATTTTTAAGCAAATAACTTGGCTGGGGTAAATCTTTTTCAAGCTCAATAATTTTATTAGCAAGCTCTTGTCTTTGCTCCTCACTATCAATTGATGAGCAGATAATCTCTTTTGTATCCTCTGATAAATAAATACAATTATCTTTGAGTTCAAAATTATATTTATTAAGTGCAGGTGTATTTTTTAAAGTCATAAAATTAATTAGTTCTCTTTGTGTTGGATCTTGCTCTATTTGTTTTGCCTTTGTCAGATCCACTCCTCTAGAAAATGCTAAAATTCTATCGTGTAAAATTCCAATTTGCTTTTTAATAGTTGCTTTTTTAATATTTTGAAAAGACAGTGATTTAATTGGGGAAAAATATAGAGATGAAATAGTTAAACTCATTCTCTAAGGTTTATTTAGATTGATTTATACTTTCAAGAAAACTCTCAACATCTGAATTTTGAGTATTCCATGCAGCAACTAAACGAACTGCTTGGCCATCTAGCTCATCTTCATTCATTTTATACCCAAGTGAATTTAAGTGTTCAATCATTTCTCTTGGAAATTTTGCAAATACTTCATTGGCTTGTGTTGGGTAAGCAAGTTTTATACTATTGTGTTTCACTAAACCGTCACTTAGCTTTTTACCCATTTCATTTGCTTGTTTAGCATTTTTTAACCATACATCATTTGAAATGTATGCATCTAATTGGGCAGAGACAAAACGCATTTTAGATAATAGGTGCCCTGCTCGCTTCATTAAAAAAGAAATATTACCCACTAACTCTGGTTTGAAAAAAATAATTGCTTCTGCTGCGATACAACCATTTTTTGTGGCACCGAAAGATAGAACATCTATTCCTGACTTCCATGTCATTTCAGCAGGTGTACAATTAAGAGCAACTAACGCATTAGCAAATCTTGCACCGTCCATATGCATATTTAATTTATGTTTGTGTGCTACATCAGCTATTTTTTTAATTTCATCTAATTCATAAACCTCACCTGTTTCACATACCTGTGTAATACTTACTGATGAGGGTTGCGTATGATGAACAATACCTGTTCCACTAATATTTTTTTCTAATTCTTCAGGAGTAATTTTACCATTAATGCCAGTTAAAGGGATTAATTTAGCACCACCCGTATAAAACTCAGGAGCACCACATTCATCAGTATTAATATGAGCTAGTTTATGACAATAAATATTACCAAATACAGGTGTCATAGTTGATAATGCAAGAGCATTAGCGGCAGTGCCTGATGCTGTTGGATAAACAATTACTTCTTTTTCAAATATTTCAGAAAATTTTTCCTGTAAAACTTTAGAGTAATCATCATTGCCATAGGGTGCACTATCTCCTTCGTTAGCTTTCATTAAAGCATCTAAAACTTCAGGACAAGCTCCTGCGACATTGTCAGAGGCGAATTTAACTCGCTCTCTTTTTGTTTTAATTGTTGCCATAATTATTGTTTTGGAAAGTAATCTTTAAGTTCACCTTCACGGTAAACATCTGCTGTACAACAATGGAGACCTCCACCAAATGCATATGCCTCTCTTAAATCAACAGGGATTACTTCCATTCCTAATTTATCTAATTGTTCTGCTTGATATACTTCACTTTTTTCAACACACACTGTTTTAGGATCAAGCACCAATACATTCATTGATAACCAAGTAGAAGAATAACATAATGGAGGTGGTTCATTGTGTGCCGGCTGAGCACTATCAATTATTTTCCATCCATTATTTTCAAATAATTTTCTTTGTTCTTTTGGCAATCTTCTTTGAGGATTATTAATGATTAATCCTTCTTTAATAGGAGTAAAGGTTGCATCAATATGAATTGGATAAGGATCACCTGGAAAATTTACAGCGTGTACTCTGTGATCTTTGAAATGCCTTTTAAGCCAATCTATGCCTTTAAGATTAGTAGTAAATCCATGCTGTACTACTAAATCTTTACCAAATCTTAAAACATCTGCTGCATCAAATAATGGCTCTTCTTCAGTTGTTACAAAAAACTTGTCTTCAGTCCATTCTAATCTTTTTTGAATACCAATTTTATCTGATAAATAATCTTTTCTGTAATCTGCATCCGTTAACCTTGGTTTAGGCGCAGACTCGTGTCTCATATTTGGATCGTCATTATAATATTTTTGTAATAATGGTCGGTAACATAGGTACTCAAACCATCTGCATCGATAACTCATTGTCGCCTCTAAAATTTCACTGCCTACAGTTAACAAAACATCTCGTGGAGGCATACAGCCAAACATTGTTTCTGCTTGCCAATCTGGTGTTGAAATTTTTTGATTAAAATCTATTGGGTCTGGTCTATCGACTTTAATTCCTCTTTTTTCAAGCATGCTCGAAAAATCATCTAATAATTGATTGGCTTTATCGACTGTATCTTTAGTTCTTGGTCCAAACTGACCTCGCATATCACTGTCTTCTGGAACCTTTGCATCTAATGCAGGTTCTGGTGCTGGAATACAAGTGCCATCAGCCTTACCAACAATTACATGTTTTAAAGGATCCCATTCGTTCCAACTGCTAACTATAGTCTTATCACTCATAATTTAGGATTTGATAATATTATGTTCTGGTCCAAAAGGAAACTTAGTAATATTTTCAGCACTATCTTTTCCTATAACTAAAATATCGTGTTCTCTGTATCCTCCTGCACCAGGATTACCTTCTGGTATCATGATCATGGGTTCCATTGAAACCACCATATTTTCTTCTAATACCGTATCAATATCTTCTCTAAGTTCTAGTCCTGCCTCTCTTCCATAGAAATGAGATAAAACTCCAAAAGAATGTCCGTAGCCAAATGTTCGGTATTGTAGATAACCTAATTCTGCAAATAATTCATTTAATTCATGACAGATGTCAGAACATTTAACTCCTGGTTTGATTAACTCTAAACCTCTTTTGTGTACTTTTATATTAGCCTCCCAGGCTTTCAATGATGCATCATCTATTTCATTTACAAATAAAGTTCTCTCAAGTGCTGTGTAATAACCTGAAATCATTGGGAAAGTATTTAAAGATAAAATATCACCTGATTTTAATTTTCGATTAGTTTTTGGATTGTGTGCTCCGTCAGTATTTAAGCCAGACTGAAACCAAACCCAAGTATCCATGTATTCAGCATCTGGATATGTTTTGGCAATTTCTCGCTCCATTCTATCTCGGCCTGCAATTGCTATTTCAAGTTCACTTTCTCCAACTTTAATATGTTTAACAATTTCTTCTCCTCCAAGATCAGCAATTCTTGCTCCATTTTTAATCACTTCAATTTCTTCTTTAGATTTAATCATTCTAAGCTTCATTAAGTCTTGTGAAACATCACTAAAAGTTGAAAAAGTAAAAATAGAGTTAAGTTTTTCTTTAATATCAATAGTTACATGATCATTTTCTATACCAATACTTTTTGGCGGTTCGTCTCTACCAATTATAGAAACTATTGCTTTTAGAAAATTATCTCTTTTCCAGTCAGTATAAATTACATTATCACAGTGAGACCTTCTCCAAGGTTGACTAGCATCAATATTGGCAGAAATAGTTGAGATTTTATTTTCTGTTACAATGCAGCCATAAGGTCTGCCAAATGAACAATAAATAAATCCAGTGTAATAAGCAATATTATGCATTGAGGTTAAAATAATCATATCAAGATTATTTTTACTCATTGCTTCTCTTAATCCATTAACTCTATTTTGATACTCCTTATCAGTGAATGGTAGTTTTGCTTTATCACCATTGTGTAATGTAAAAAAATCTGGTCTTTCCATCTAAAGTTTCTAATTTAAAGCTATAAATCTTCGGTTGGATTTAATTGTTAAACTATAATAGATGATAGACATAAAAAGAAAGAAGCCACCTATTATAGTATTGGTTGATGGTATCTCATTAATACCTAAAATTGGTATCCAAACCCAAAAAATTCCACCTATAACTTCAGTTAACGATAGCAAGGTAAGTTCTGCTGCTGGAATAGCTTTAGAGCCTATTGAATATAAAATTAATCCCATACAAACTAATGTTCCATGCAAAGAAAACAAAGCACCATTATAGCTTGAAGATAAAAATTGCATATCATTACTTAGGATTACAATTGTTGCAACGGCAAAACAGAAAAAACCTGAAAAAGCTACAGTTGTAAATTTTGGTGTTTCTTTTTTCCATCTAAGGCTTACTGAGAAAACTGAAAAGCCTATAGAAGAAGTCATACCAAAAATAAGCCCCAGTAAAGAACTTGGTTCAGTGTTTCCAAATGCAATAATTATAATGCCGATAGTTGCAATTATAATTGCTATCCAAACATTTAAAGAAATTTTCTCTTTTAAGAATAAAAAACCCAATAAAGCTGTAAAAAATGGCATTGCCGCTAAACAAAGTAAAGTTACTGCAGCACTTGTATTCGTGATTGAATAAATAAAGGTAATCATTGCAATACCAAGTCCTGTGCCACCTACAACTCCTGAAATACCAATTTTGAAATAATTTTTATAAAAATCTTTGCCCTCTTCAAAAAAAAGATAAAGATTTAAGACTAAAAAAATAGTTAATCCTCTTGTAAAGATATACTGCCATGGAACTAGATTGGGTTGATCCATGTATCTGACAACTAAAGGTCCAAAAGACCAAATAAGCCCAGCCAATAAGACAACAGGTATGGCTATCTTTTCATTTTTTAATTCATCCATGTTCAGATTATTTAATAGGTATTAATTAGGACTACAACAAAATAGCTTTCAACTAACTTATATTTTGATTAGGGGTGTTAATAAAAAAACAATCAATAATATCGCCTTTTTTAAATCTAGATTTACCTGCTGGCATTAAAGACCAGCTATTTGACTTAACAAATGATTTTATTCTAAAAGATTCTTGGCCCTGAAGTACTTCAACTTCAATTTTTCCATTTTTGGTTGTACTTAATTTACTTTTTACAAATCTGGTAAAATTCTTCTTCTTGTCAAAGCTATTTTTCAAAATTGCCTTTAATGGTTTTTCTGCATCGAGCTTTAAAATATATTCAATAAAGGGATAAACAAAAAATCTAAAACAAGCTGCAGATGAAATTGGATTTCCAGGTAACCCAAAAATTACTTTTTCTTTACCTTTAATTTTTGCAAACAATACTGGTTTACCTGGTCTAATGGCAACATTTTTAAAGTAGTTAGATAGTTTAAATGAATTTATAACACTTGGTATAAAATCAAATTTGCCTGCTGACACCGCTCCTGAAGTAATCATAATATCTGTATCTGATTTCAACATTTGATTTATTTTAGATTTAAAAATTTTTTGATGATTATCTCTTAAAATTCCACCATTTTTAAAATTAAATAGAAAGTTGTTATTTAAATTATTTAAATAAGGACCATTAGAATTTCTCACTTGCCAAAAAGGAACATTGTCTTTATTTGATATTTCATTTCCAGTTGAAAAAAATGCAATATTAATTTTCTTTTTTACAGTAATATTTTTAATACCTAGTGTCTTAAATGCTAGTAAATGATTAGGTTTAATGATGTTATTTTTCTTTAACACTAATTCTTTTTTTTTATAATCTGATCCTTGAAATCTAACATGGTTATATTTTTTTATTTTTTGATTAACTAAAATATATTTTCTATTACTATTGCTTGGGTAAAAAATAATTTGTTCAATTGGAATGATTGTATCAAAACCTTTTGGGATAATTCCACCTGTCATAATTTCTACTGCTTCGTATTTATGAATCTTTTTCTTAAAAGGTTTGTTTCCTGCTGCAATAGAGCCAATAATTTTGAATTTTTGCTTAATACCTTTTTTTATATTATTTGTGTCTTTTGCATTAATTGCAAAACCATCAAATGCTGCATTGTTGCCTGCTGGATAATGAATGGGAGAATAAATATTTTCTGATAATATTCTATTTAATGAGTTTATACTTTTTATCTTTTCATCTTTTATTTTGATGACTCCTCTTTTTAAAATGTTTCTTGAGTTTTGATAACTAATCATTGCCTATCTTTGCTTTAGCTTTTTCTAAATCTTCTTTAGTATTAATATTAAAAAAAGGATCATCTTTTTCAAAGTCCATATTAATTACTTTAACACCAACGCTATTTGCCCAAACCTCTACTTTACGTTCTCCTTTATTTAAATCTTCCTCTAACTTATTCATCAATTCTAAAGACCATAACCCAAATATATTATGCCTGGTATTATTAGATTTGATAAAAAATAATTTACTTTCTCCGGGGTGAATTTCATTAAAAAAGTCTTTTAATATCTTATTTTTAAAGAATGGAGAATCTGTTGGGAAAGTTGAAACCCACTGATAATCTTTATTATTATCTTTAATCCACTTCATTGCAGTAAAAACTCCTCCTAAGGGTCCTAAATCTTTTTTAAAATCTTCAATAACCGAAATCTTATTAGATTTTTGAAAATCTATTGATTTGTTTGCAACAATTAGAATTTCTTTAAATTCTTCAATGATTTCAGATAGGATATAATCAATTAATAACTTATCAGCCAATTTTACTTGGGATTTATCCATGCCCAACCTTACCGATTTCCCTCCCGCTAGAACTGTGCCTAAAATCTTGCTATGATCCATTTACAAAATATAAAACATTAAAGTTTTAATTAAAGAAATATAATGGACCTTAGAATTTTAGAAATTGCTGCACATACTGAAAATAATAAAGCAGTTAGTAATTACACTCATAAATCTAAAAATAAGAACCCCTTATGTGGAGATGAAATGGAAATCAGTTTAATTGTCAAAAATGATATTGTGATAGATATGGGTTATCAATGTAAATCTTGTGTTTACTGCCAAGCATCCGTTAGCTTGCTCTCTAGACTAATTAAGAACAAGAAAATCGATGACATAAAATCTTTTATCTCATTAAGTGGCAATTTATTTGAGGGTACTAAAGCTTTATTAAGCAAAGAATGGAGAGATTTTAAAGAAATCCTAGATAAAAAAAATTTAGCAAGAAAAGAATGTTTGCTGTTACCCCTAAAAACAGTTTTAAAGGCTTTAAATTCTTAATGATAAAAATTACCAAACCTCTTTTACAAAAAGCAATAATTGCTGGTTTCTTTTCTACACTAACAATTGGGGTCTTAACGTTACTTACTTATAAAAGTACATTGGGATATTTTCTAGCTGGATCATTTGGCTCCTCAATGGTTTTATTATTTGGTTTTCCAGAAAGTCCTTTTGCTCAACCCAAAAATGTTTTTTTTGGTCATCTGTTAACTGCGGCTGTTGGGGTATTTTTTGTAAACTTTATTTCGTTACCTATTTATATCAATATTTCACTCGCAGTTGGTTTTGGAGTTTTTTTAATGATATTACTAAATGTTGTCCATCCTCCAGCAGGTGGTAATCCTATTATGGTTATAATTGGCAGCGCTTCTTATGAATATTTAATTAATCCAATAATCTTAGGCTGTATTATAATTTTATTATTAGCAATTATTATTAATAAATTTATTCTAAAAAAAAATTATCCTTTAAAATAATTTATGAGCTCTAAATATAAAGTTTTGAAATATAATCTTAACAAATTTGAAAATATTGATGACTTAGTTTCAGTAGAAGAACCTTTAGAAATTTCTATAAAATATAAAGATAAAAATAATTGGATTACTAAAATTTTATCAATCACTAT
>ENA-OWPI01005136-OWPI01005136.1-marine-metagenome-genome-assembly--contig:-NODE-5136-length-10107-cov-2.467298_pt1 | contig 10107 bp, 8 predicted proteins | sample MGYA00238138_ERZ651775 | MGnify/ENA primary metagenome ERZ651775 (study PRJEB26906, sample SAMN06265043) | marine metagenome | isolation source: Helgoland LTER site | place: Germany:Helgoland, sampling...
AATTTGATTTTACCTAATGCCTGATTTTCAAACTTTATTAATTTATATTATTCCATTGCTTTTCGCAATTACGCTTCATGAGGCTGCTCATGGATGGGTAGCCAGCAAACTTGGTGATCATACTGCAAGAATGATGGGCAGGGTAACTCTTGATCCCACTAAGCACATTGATCCAATTGGAACAATAGCAATTCCTTTGGTGTTATTGCTTTCCTCATCAGGATTTATTTTTGGCTGGGCTAAACCTGTTCCAATTAACTTTAACGCACTTCGGAATGGCAAAAATGGCATGATATGGGTTGCTCTAGCTGGCCCAGGTGCTAATATTTTTATGGCTATTTGCTGGCTATTTGTAATGATTATCGCAATTAATATGAATATGAATGTACTTATTGAGATGGGAAGGATTGGCATCCTTGTCAATTGCGTTCTTGCAGTATTTAATTTATTGCCAATTCCTCCACTTGATGGCTCAAGGGTCATAAGCGCGCTTCTTCCTAATCGATTAGCTTACCAATACAACCAGCTAGAGCAGTATGGTCTTTATATCCTTTTAGGACTAATGTTCCTTGGGGGCTTTAACTACCTAGTAAGGCCATGGGTTGAGCTTATTTTGGGCTGGTTTAACTATGCACTGATTATCCTAGGATGAGCAACTAAGCTCAAGATTTTTAGCCCAATCAGGTGGCTCACTGTCATATGACTCATAACCCTGATGGTTATCAAAAGGCCTTTTAAGAAGCCTAAAGAGTATATCAATTTCTTCATATTTTTGAAGGTCTTCAGCTTCTCTAATTGCTACTTCAGCCAAGTAGTTTCGTAGAATAAATTTTGGATTAAACTGGTTCATCAAATTTAAACTTAGTGTTAAATTTTCCTCTTTATTCATTCTTTTTTTATAATCCTTCAGCCATAATTCAAAGCCGCCTCCCAATAAACCCTCATTCTGATTTAAGAGCATTCTCATTGACCGGTGATAGTCTTTTTTCTCAGTGTAAAGCAGCTCTAAAAAGTTATTAATGAGAGCATTGTCACCCTCATCTTTAAGTATTAAACCAAACTTACTCCTCATCAAGTATGAGTACTCTTTGACCAATATTTTTTCATATGATGACAACGCATCTTTGAGTTGCTCTTCTTGAATAAGGGACTCCAAGGAGCTGGCAAGTCTCTGTAAGTTCCACAATGCAACTGAGGGCTGCCTTTCAAATGAGTACCTTCCTTGTGTATCAGAATGATTACAGATAAAGGCTGGATCATAAGTTTCCATAAAACTAAATGGTCCATAATCAATAGTCAAACCTAGAATAGACATATTGTCTGTATTCATAACACCATGAGAAAAGCCCTGGGCTTGCCACCTTGCTATCATTATTGCAGTCAATTCTATAACCTTTTTAAAGAGTCCTAAATAATCGCCTTGCTCAAGATTATCCATATGATGTTTGATTACAAAATCTGCTAATTTTTTTACGTTTTCATTTTGACCCTTTGATGCAAAATATTCAAAGTGACCAAACCGTATATGGCTCTCTGCCACTCGGGTAACGATTGCAGCATTTTCAACATGCTCTCTATAAACTTGTGAGCTACTATTCACTAGAGCAAGAGCCCTAGTTGTTGGAATTTTTAACCCTTGCATTGCTATTGAACATAGGTACTCACGTATACTAGACCGAAGGACAGCGCGTCCATCAGCACCACGAGAAAAGGGCGAGGTTCCAGCACCCTTTAGAGAGAGCTCTAACCCATCTATCTCTCCAATCAAGCAAGAACGGCCGTCACCTAGCTGAGGGACAAAATATCCAAATTGATGCCCTGCATAGACCGTAGATATTGGACTTTCATTACCAAGAGGCTTTTCACCAGAGCAGATATTTAGAAGCTCATTATCATTGGATTTGATGTTTAACTCCTGCTTAAGGTTCTCATTAATATGAATCAACGAGGCATTTTCTAGCTTTTGAGTATGCACTTGGGCAAAAAAATCACTACCTAAATCTTTAAATTTAAGAGAGTTTTGCATTTAATATCTCGTTAACCTGTTTTGGATTAGCTTTTCCTTGAGAAGCCTTCATAACCTGACCAACAAAAAAACCAAGTACTTTAGAATTACCATCTTTAAACTGTTGAACTTGGGCAGGATTATTCGCAATAACATCATCAATCATTGATTCGATAGCACTTGAATCTGTCATCTGCTTTAAGCCTTGCTTGTCTATAATTTCATCTGCTGATCCTTTACCATCCCACATTAATTTGAAAACATCCTTAGCAATTTTTCCAGAAATAGTGTTATCAGTAATTCTTGAGATTAATACAAACAACTCATGTGCAGAAATCGGTGAATCGAAAATTTCAATTTGACTTTTATTGAGAGCTGCAGAGAGATCTCCCATGACCCAATTGGCAGTGAGCTTTGCATCTGCACCTTGTTTTATAATACTTTCAAAATACTCAGCTACTTCTTTTTGGGATGTTAAAACTTCTGCATCGTATGGACTTAACCCAAGAGATTCAATAAATCTTATCTTTTTTTCAGTTGGAAGTTCTGGAAGCTCTTTCTTAATCTCTTCCAGAAGTTCATCACTAATGACAACGGGAAGAAGATCAGGATCAGGGAAATATCTATAGTCATTAGCCTCTTCCTTAGATCTCATAGACCTGGTCTCGTTTTTAATTGAATCATAGAGTCTGGTTTCCTGAACTACAGAGCCGCCCTCCTCCAGAATATCAATCTGTCTTTCAACTTCTATATTAATAGCTTTCTCTAAAAACTTAAATGAATTAATATTCTTTAGTTCAGCTCTTGTTCCTAGACCCTCGCCTTGCTTTCTGACTGAGACATTGGCGTCACATCGGAACGATCCCTCTTGCATATTTCCATCACAGATATCGATATACTGAACTAAGGCATGAATTTTTTTAGCATAGGCAACGGCTTCTTTTGCACTACTCATGTCAGGATCAGAAACAATTTCGAGCAAAGGTGTTCCAGCACGATTGAGATCAATTGCAGTATAGTCGTCATACAGATCATGGATAGATTTTCCAGCATCTTCCTCTAGGTGGGCGCGAGTGATACCTACTGTTTTAAGGTCTCCACTCTCTAAAGTGATTTCAATAGCGCCCTGACCAACAATTGGAATCTCAAACTGTGAAATTTGATAGCCTTTGGGTAAGTCAGGATAGAAATAGTTCTTTCTCGCAAAAATCGAGTTTTTATTGATGGCTGCATTTACTGATAGGCCAAAACGAAGGGCCATTTTAACAACTTCCTCATTTAAAACCGGCAATACTCCAGGAAAACCAAGATCTACAGCACAAGCCTGGGTATTTGCTTTAGAGCCAAATGCAGTTGAGGCACCAGAAAATATCTTTGATTGAGTTCTTAATTGTGAGTGAATTTCTAGCCCAATTACAGTTTCCCAAGTCATAGACAAGCCCCTAATTTTCTGCTGGCGAATGTTTGTGCCAGTCCGTCCTCATTTGAAATTGATGCGCTGCATTTAAGAGCAGTTCTTCTGACCAGTGATTTCCAATTAACTGAAGCCCTACAGGCAAGTTGCCTGAAAATCCAGCTGGAATACTCATGCCTGGAAGTCCTGCCAAGTTCACTGAGAGTGTATATATATCAGCCAAATACATCGAAACAGGATCTTTAACTGACCCTAATTTAAATGCTACACTGGGTGACACAGGCCCCATGATAAGGTCAACCTCATTGAATGCCTTTTTAAAGTCCTCACTGATAAGCTGCCTAACTTTTTGTGCCTTTAAGTAGTAGGCGTCATAGTAACCCGCTGATAATGCATAAGCACCAATCATTATTCTTCTCTTAACCTCTTCCCCAAAACCCTCTGAACGAGACCTTAGATATAAATCATTTAAATCTTTTGGATCTTCACAACGATAGCCATACCTGACTCCATCAAATCTAGAGAGATTGGATGAGCATTCACATGGTGCAACAATATAGTAGGCTGGAATGGCATGAATCGAGTTTGGAAGTGAGACCTCCTTGATTTCCGCCCCCATAGACTCATATTCTTTTATAGACTGCATCACTACCTTTTCAACATCTGAATCAAGTCCCTCAGAAAAGAACTCTTTTGGCAAACCAATTTTTAGACCATTGATACTGTCTTCGAGGCACTGAGTATAGTCAGGTACGGATTTATTAGCACTAGTGGAGTCATGCTTATCAAAACCAGCCATTGCAGTTAGAATAATCGCAGCATCTTCAGCATTTTGAGTCATTGGCCCTGCTTGATCAAGGCTTGATGCATATGCAATCATCCCATATCGAGAAATTCTCCCATAGGTTGGCTTCAGCCCAGTAATACCACAAAGACTGGCTGGTTGGCGGATACTTCCCCCAGTATCAGTTCCAGTTGCCAACGGAGAAAGACGGGCTGCAACAGCTGCTGCTGAGCCACCTGAGGAACCGCCTGGAACTTTACTCACATCCCAAGGATTTTGGACAGGGCCAAAATATGAGTTCTCATTCGATGATCCCATGGCGAATTCATCCATGTTAGTCTTTCCAAGCATAACCATATTTTCATTATTTAGTTTCTTTGTGACAGTTGCGTCATAAGGAGAAATGAAAGAATCCAACATTTTAGAACCAGCAGAAGTCTTGACCCCCTTAGTACAAAAGATATCTTTATGGGCATAAGGAATCCCTGTAAGAATTGAGCTATCACCTTGTTTTATTTTTTTATCAGCCTCCTTTGCTTGAGAAAGCGCTTCATCTTCAGTAATAGAAATAAAAGCGTTCAGCTCTGAGCTTTTGATTCTAGTTAAATAATGCTGAGTGAGCTCTAGAGAGGAAAAATCCTTATTTTTTAGACCTTTTATTAGCTCAGCAACGGTTAAATTATGCATGATTACTCAATTACTGTTGGTACGAGAAAATGACCTTTACCGGTCTTTGGAGCAATGGCTTGAAATTCTTCAGAGAGATCATCTTCCGACACCTTATCCTCTCTTAATCGTTGGGACATTTTTAATGGGTGGGCCATGGGCTCAGAATCACCAGTATCTATTTCGCCTAGTTTGTCCATTAAACTTAGAATATTATTCAGTTCAGCAGTAGCCTGCTCAATGTCTGAATCCTCAATATTGAGCCTAGCTAGGTAAGCAATTTCTTTAACTTTTTTATTATCTAATGACATAATTTAAAATTAATTAGTGGCAAAAATTATTGACCACTTTATTAAAATTTTCCTTTGAGTATGAGTCTGTTAGGTAAGAGTCGCCAAGGGCCTTTAAAAGAACTAAGCGTATCTTGCCATCAATTGATTTTTTATCCAGTGACATTGCCTCTATCAATGTTTCGCTACCAATGCTCTTTTTGATCGATATCGGCAAGTCAGCTTTTGAGAGAATGCTTTCAACTCGTATCGCATCTTCATTTGATAAATACCCTTCATCCATAGAGAGTTTAGTCGCCATGACCATTCCTATTGAAACAGCCTCTCCATGAAGATAATTACCGTAACCAAATGCATTTTCTATTCCGTGGCCAAATGTGTGGCCCAAGTTCAATAGCGCCCTCTTTCCTCTTTCAAATTCATCAAGTGCTACAATGCTAGCTTTATCTTTGCAAGAGTTAAAAATAATCTCTATGATTAAATCTTTATTGCGAGCCATAATTGATTCAATATTAGTCTCTAGCATAGAGAAAAAGTCGGCGTTACCAAGAAGACCATACTTAATGACCTCAGCCATTCCAGCGGAATATTCTTGATCGCTCAAAGTATCTAGTGTATCAACATCGATAATGACTGCTTTTGGCTGATAGAAAGCACCAATCATATTTTTACCGAATTCATGGTTGACTCCAGTTTTACCGCCAACGCTTGAATCGACTTGCGAGAGCAGTGATGTAGGTACTTGAATAAAATTAACCCCTCTTTGATAGGAAGCTGCAGCATAACCAGTAATATCTCCAACTACGCCACCACCTAAGGCAACAAGTGTCGAGCTTCTATCAAATTTAGCCTTCAAAAGTGCATCAAAAACTTTATTTAGAGTTTCAAGCGTTTTAAACTCCTCTCCATCTGGCAGGACAACTGATTCAACATTAAAATCACTTAGAGCATCTTTAAGTTTTTCAAGATACAATGGCGCAATGGTTGTATTTGTTACTACCATCACCTGCTTTCCTTGAATATGATCACTCAATAAAGACTTCGAAGATAGCAAATCAGAACCAATATAAATTGGATAGGATTTATCGGCAAGCTCTACATTAAGAATTTTTGATTTATCTGACATTAAGCAAATATCCTATGTTCACCTTCTCCAGATACATTTTCTATACAACGCCCACACAAATCAACATAGCTCTTGTTTTCACCAATTTCAGGGCGATGATGCCAGCAACGAACGCACTTTTGATGAACACTCTTTCTTACTCTTATTGCAAGTGAACTATCAATTTCTTTAGCGTCAGTTGGTTTATCAGTTATTTCATAGAGATTTGCCTCTGAAGTTATAAAAACAAACCTTAATTCATTCTGAAGCTCTAACAAGGCTTGATAATGTTCTTGACCACAGTAGATGTCAACCTCAGCATCAAGTGATGACCCGATATCCTTATTTCGGCGCATTTCCTCAAGCTCTTTTCTGAGGTGCGTATTAATATCTCTGGATGTTTCAATCGCCATATTGTCAAAATTACCTTTTAAGCCCTCATACCAGGTCTCTAAAAAGACACTCTTCTTACTTGCGCCAGGAAGAAACTGCCAGATCTCCTCAGATGTAAACGAAAGAATTGGAGCAAGCCACCTTACCATAGCATGAGAGATGTGGAACAATGCACTTTGCGCTGAACGCCTTGCCAATGAATCAGCCTGAGTTGTGTACTGTCTATCTTTAATGATATCGAGATAAAAACCCCCAAGATCATTAGTACAAAAATTTAGAATTGATTTCATGACAAAATGAAAATTATAGTTATCATATTCTGTAATAACATTCTGCTGAAGATCAAATGTTTTAGAGACAATCCATCGATCTAATAAAATCATTTCTTCATTTTTAACTAAATCCTTATCTGGATCAAATCCTTGCATATTGGCCAACATAAAACGCATTGTATTTCTGATTCTTCTGTAGCTATCTGCACTTCTATTGAGGATTTCATCTGAGACTGTCATCTCACCCGAATAGTCAGTGCTGCCTATCCATAACCTCAAAATATCAGCACCCAGAGAGTTAACTACTTTTTGTGGAGGTATAACATTTCCTAGAGACTTGCTCATCTTGTGGCCATTTTGATCAACCGTAAAGCCGTGAGTTAACACTTGTTTGTAAGGCGCTCTATCATTAATTGCACAGGAGGTTAGAAGAGAAGATTGAAACCAGCCACGATGCTGATCAGAGCCCTCTAGATACATATCAGCTACATCAGGCAGGTAATCACTTGCATTCAAAACGGCAAAATGGCTGACTCCAGAATCAAACCAAACATCTAGAGTATCTGTTGTCTTCTCATAATCTTTTGCGTCAGACCCCAATACCTCTCCGACCTCAAGCTTAAACCATGCCTCAATACCTTCAACCTCAATTTTTTTTGCTATGACTTCAAATAAAGACTCAGTGTCTGGATGCAGCTCACCAGTATTCTTATTAACAAATAACGTTATCGGCGAACCCCAATACCTTTGACGAGAAATACACCAATCCGGCCTATTACCTACCATCAGTTCAATTCGTTTTTGACCCCAATTAGGAATCCATTTAACCTTTGGAATCTCTTCGTTAACTCTATTTCTTAAGCCCTTCTGCGTCATCGAGACAAACCATTGAGGGGTAGCTCGAAATATCACAGGCGTTTTATGCCTCCAGCAATGCGGATATGAGTGCGTTATTGGCTCATGCTTTACAAGCGTGCCTTTTTCATTAAGGAGGTCAATAATAGTTGAGTTAGCTCTAAAAATATACTCACCTGCAACGCCCTCAGTCGACTCAATAAATACACCCCTCCCGTCAACTGGACAGTCTACTGGAAGTTTATATTTAAGACCCACTATATAGTCATCTTGTCCGTGTGCTGGGGCTGTGTGAACTGCCCCTGTTCCTGCTTCGGTAGTAACATGTTCACCGAGTATGACAGGGACCTCTTTATCGTAAAAAGGATGATCAAGCATAATTCCTTCGAGTTCAGAGCCTTTATAAACCTTGTTTAATTTTTTAAAATTTTGAATCCCGTATCTCTCGAGAGAAGACTCTAATAAGTCTTCTGATAAAAGAAATAGACTCTTTCCTACATCAACAAGTGCATAATTAAATTCAGGATGCAAAGATACCGCTTCATTTGCGGGGAGTGTCCATGGAGTTGTCGTCCAAATGATCAGAGATACCGGCTTTTCTTGCGCAAAAAAATCGCCCTTAACTTTGAATGCAACATCGACCGTATCAGAGCTCTTGTCCTTGTAATCAACCTCTGCCTCTGCTAATGCAGAAGAACACTCGGTGCACCAATGAACTGGCTTGAAGCCTTTTGTAATGTGACCATTTTTAACAATCTTTCCTAGTGAGCGAACAATGTCAGCCTCATATTTGAAATTTTTTGTTAGATAGGGATTGTCCCAGTCACCAATAATTCCCAGTCTCTTAAAATCAACCTTTTGTTTTTCAATTTGCTTATCAGCGTATTCTCTACAAGCAGCTCTGAACTCATCAGCAGTTATTTTATGTCCAACCTTGCCTTTCTTTTTCTCAACCATATGCTCGATTGGAAGACCATGGCAGTCCCATCCAGGGACGTAGGGAGAATCAAAACCGGAGAGTGTTTTACTTTTTACAATAACATCTTTTAGTACCTTATTTACTGCATGGCCAATATGAATATCACCATTTGCGTAAGGTGGTCCATCATGCAAAACAAACAAGGGATTACCTTTGAATTTATTTCGAATCTGTTGATTTAAATCTTGATCATGCCACTCCTTGAGAAAGCCGCCTTCACGGTTCGCTAAGTTGGCCTTCATTGGAAAATCTGTCGCAGGCAAGTTTAAGGTATTTTTATAGTCAGACATTCTGGCTTATGATTATTTAAATCTAAAGACGCCATTATACTTGACACATAGGCTATATCAAGAATGATAATCCTTCCAAAATATGAATTTTAGTCTAAAAAAAACACTGATTTTAGACTACAAGTCGACTGACTTTAAGAGCGCCTGAACCTGTTTAGGTTTTAAATATTCTGATTGATTCGCCCTCAATTTTTCAGGCAAACGGATGTCACTAAATCTGGTTCTGATAAGACGAGATACTTTAAAATCTAGCGCCTCCCAGAGCCTTCTGACCTCTCGTTTTCTTCCTTCTCTAACGACCACGTGATACCAACGATTGGCACCCTCGCCTCCACCTAATGTCACTCTATGAAATTTAGCAAAACCATCCTCTAGCTCAATCCCATTGGTCAGCTTCTTGATGTGCTCGTCTTCGACTTTACCTAGCACGCGAACCGCATATTCTCTATCTATTTCAGAGCTTGGGTGCATTAATTTGTTAGCCAAATCACCATTGTTTGTAAAGAGTAACAAACCCGATGTATTAAGATCTAAGCGGCCCACCATAACCCACCTAGTATTATCGGGTAAGAATTCAAAGACACTTTGTCTGCCCTCTTCATCCTTATTCGAACAGATGACACCTGCCTGCTTATTAAGGATCAATACCTTTGTTTCTTCTTCGGCATATCGGCCAAGATCAATTAACCTGCCATCGATAGTAACTTTATCAGAAATCTTAGCTTTGTCACCCAGCTTGGCTTCCTGATTATTTATTGATATCCTGCCCTGCTCGATTAATCTCTCAGCCCAACGTCTTGAACCATAGCCTGCATTGGCAATGAGTTTTTGTATTCTGTCAGACATAATTGAGTCGAGTTAGTATGAAATCCCCATTGCATCTCGAACCTCTTCCATCGTGCTTTTAGCGACAACCCTGGCTCTCTCTGAACCCTCAAAGATTATTTCTTGAATAAGGTTTGGATTAGATTCATACTTAGTTATCTCTTCTTGAATCGGCTCTAATTCTGACACAATGGAATCTACAACAGGTTTTTTACACTCTATACATCCA
>ENA-OWPI01005138-OWPI01005138.1-marine-metagenome-genome-assembly--contig:-NODE-5138-length-10100-cov-18.478499_pt1 | contig 10100 bp, 14 predicted proteins | sample MGYA00238138_ERZ651775 | MGnify/ENA primary metagenome ERZ651775 (study PRJEB26906, sample SAMN06265043) | marine metagenome | isolation source: Helgoland LTER site | place: Germany:Helgoland, sampling...
CTTCAAACTACGCACCATCATGAATGGCTTGCCCGATGATGAGGATGGCCAGGTATGAAACACCAAGTCATAACCCTCCCAGAGCATCACGAGCATTACCCGTATCTGTGGCAGTCAGATTGTGGCACCTACCGCATCATACGTTGTTGTGATGACATTCAGTATATCTTTCAGAGATGGCGTGAACCGAAGTGGCGACCTCTGAGCTATCATGTGGAGTATGATAGTTTGGTTAAGCGCTGGGCGAGACAAGGTACTCACATATCGCCCAGCACAGATTAGTTTAGCTGAGTTGAAGCATTACATTGCCTGCAGCTGAGCCCACCATCTTCATATCAGCCAACTCCATCGCCTTAGCTCTCACATCATCTATCGCAGCTTGTGCCGTTGCAGCGTCAGGCCATACAACTATGGTACGTCCTGAGGTCTCACCAGTTTGAATCACTGTAAAGCTTGTAGCACCCGCAGCTTTCATCACGGGCCATATCTGCTCACCTGCAGACGTAACAGAATCAACGTCTGCAAACTCCCAATCAGTATTTGTCACGAACATTTCAAGTTCCTCCATTGGTTAGTTTTCAGTTCATAGTAGGGCCTCAGCTTACGGTAAAAGTCCCTCAAAGCAACCCGCACAGCCATTCTAAGGTGGTCTGCAGAGGGGTTTCTCTCATTTAGGCAGTCAGGTGAGGGTTTGGCATTAATCGGGCTACAGACCACGTTAAACTCAAAGTGATCCAACCCAGAAGTTGCATCGTAAAGAGAGTCACATTTCTTTTCCCGAAGCAAATGTACAAACTTTAAGGCTGGGCTGTAATGGCTCAGCCTCTTTTGTTGATGCTGATATTCAGTTGGGCATTGCTTCGCTGTACTCGTAAAGAGGCCATTCGACATAACGGAGTGAGAGCGGAAACTGAACATAAAGCATCACAGCCAAGCGGATGATCTCTGGGCTCGTTTTAAAGTGCCTGAGTGGGGAGTGTTTTGTCATACGGAGAGGCTACGAAACCGCCCTGCATGGCTCAAGTTGGTTTTGTCTGACAGTACCCGTCAGGGGCAAGCTGCGCAGATGCCGGAGCGGCCCGCAGTACAGGCAGGCTGGAATCGGCAAAAGAGGATGCCGAAAACAGGGATGTGCCCCCAAGCGCGGCAGCGCCTTTCAGAACAGAGCGTCGAGACAGGGAGGTCATGAGATGTTCCTCTTCAAAGGTTGACCGGCGGCGTGGTGATTGAAGTGAGCGTTGCCGTTGCCATCAAGATGAGCAGAACAGCTATAGCCTCGATCTGAATAGAGCGGCGCAGATGAGGCACGGCTGCGGGTGTGCCAGAGGCAAGTGCCGGAACGAACCGCCATTTGTTGAGCGCAGCCAACGCCATCAGCCCCGACACAACGCCAAGCTTGGCAAGAAGTGTCTTGCCATAAGCGGTCGAAAGCAAGTTCGAGAATGAGCCTGTCATCAGCCATGCAAAAATCAAACCAACAACGACGAGCAATGCAACTGTAAGACTGGCAACGTTTCCAAATCGATGAAGCAGCCTTGCTCCCTCCGGTTGGCCAACCGCGTGGCGTAGGGGCAGCAATGCGCCGATCCAGAACGCTGCCGCCAGCAAATGCAAAGTCAACAATGACGCAAGCAACCAGCGGGGATCACCAAGGGAATGACCCACGAACGTGTAGGACACAGCGATCAGTAGCGCACCGATCAACCCGGCCGAGAGGCCGACAATGCCTCTGATCAGCAGTGCCACGACCAACAGTTCGCCTGCGCCGCGCCAGATCGCGGCCGCCCCAAGTGGACTGTCCCAGACAAAGCCTAACATCATCGGATCAACGGCCCCCGACAAACCCATTCCAGATATACGGGCGGCCCGGATACCAAAACGCAAAGCCAGCACCGCTAGCCCGATCAAAGCCGCGATAACAGCGACTTTCCGAGCTAGTTGCCGCACATCATTGGACGAGCTTCGAAAAACTAAAACAAACAGTGGCCCGCCCATGGCAAGAAGCGCCGCGCCGTAGCCCACCGCCTTCGCAATAATCGCCGTTATGGCCCATCCATCTATTGGTGCCAGACCTTCCATGTCGGTCAGTCAGCTATTGTGAAGCGGAATGTGCCCTGCATTGGATGGCCGTCAGACGACAGACCGCGCCAATCAACGGTATAGGCTCCGTTCGGCAGGTCGGCAGGTGGCAGCGCACGGAATTCTGTCACCGCGTCCATGCCGGTTTCTCGCTCGATGCTGACGTCACCATCCGGTCCGGTCAGCGTGATTGCGGTCACGCGCATTGGATCATCAAAGCGCATTTCAATGGCTTCAACCTCTTCGATCGTCGCCTCATTGGCAGGTGTGGTTTGTTCGGCCTTTGAGTGTGCAAAGGCTCCGGTTGTGGTTGCAGCCAGCACGAGCAGCGCAAGGGTCATCTGTCTCATTGTCTGTTTTCCATTTCAGTGTGTCGGGCACGGATTTCCTCCGGCCAAGTTGATTTAATGTAGCTTATCACGGCAATGATCTCTTCATCGCTTAGAACGCCGTCGTAAATCGGCATGTTCGAGGCGTAGTCAGGATCATTGATCAACGCACTAACGCCATATTTGGTCAGCTGAAACAGAGTGTCACTGTCATGATGCCATGTGTGTCCAGTCTCATCATGCGGGGGTGCCAGAAGCCGGCCATCCTCACCCGGAGACCGCCAGTTGGCCTGACCTTCCAGATCGGCACCATGGCAGGAGGCACAGTTTGCCTCATAGACATTGGCACCAAGCGCGACGATTGCAGGATCGTTGTCGCGTAAAACGACGCGGTCCGTTTCTGCCAAAACATTACTAAATGCGTAGAGAGTGGCCCCAAATAGGGCCGCTCCACCAACTACTATCAGAGCGATCCTTTTCACAGACCGGCCTGATAGAAGACTTCGCCATCACCCGCATCGCCACCAAAGGCGATTACATCATAGCGGGCAGTCGGATCATTCCCCATACCGGGAGAGCCACCGGGCATACCAGGGACGGCAATTCCAGTGATGTCGGGGCGTTCTTCCAACAGCTTTGCAAGGGCTTCAAACGGAACGTGGCCTTCAACGAGGTAGCCGTGAACCGTCGCTGTATGACAGGCCCACATATGGCTGGGAATATCTGCATCCAGCTTTACAGTTGTCACATCTGCTGTGTCAGTCACTTCGATGTCATAGCCTTCTTGGCGGGCCAGTGCGACCCATGCGCTGCAACAGCCGCAGGTCGGGCTTTTTGTGACATGCATGGTGCCGTGATGGGACATGGCCACATGGTCGTCTGCATGAGCCATGCCAGCCCAGCCTAACGTTGCTATTCCAAGTGCAAGTGCAAGGCCTAACGTTGCTATTCCAAGTGCAAGTGCAAGGGCGGGTATAAAGGCCCGAATTGTTTTTATCGGTTTCATAAGATGTTCCTCTCGAAAGGGTGCGCCCAATGGTAAGGGCATCGGGCAATGCCCGCTTTGATGTGACTTCCAGTCTGCGCCGCACCATGGAACGGCACGGCTGGCATCACACAGCGCGGGGCGGATCGAGAGGGCCGGATGGTTCAAAACCGGTCAAAAGCACGCCGGTTGTGCAGAACACATCCTCGCCAGCAACAGGCGCAGTGCCACTCAAGGTCAAAGTGGGAAAAAGAGCCAGTAGGGTATGGCAAGTCTGGGCGTGTTCTGTGCTGTCCTGACAGCACAAAGGTTGCGCATCAGCCATATCTTCAACAGTCGCGTGTGTATGGTCTGAAACTGGCATATGTCCTGCGTCCATCGCATTTGATAGCGAGGTGGAAAACGTCAATAGCATGACCAGAAGGATACGGACCAAATACATGCAACATATCTATACGGTGTATATATCATTTAGCAAGTCGCAGGTCTGTTACTGATGGCGTTGGCAGTTCAATAACCGTGGTCATCTATCCCTTTTGTCGGTGCTGTCAGACGAATGAGAACTCGCATCAGATCGCTAGCACAGCCTGAATCTATGCACTCAATAGTTGGCGCCACTCAGTAAGAGCGGCGGTTCGATTGAGCTTGAAATTGTCTCGTGAGTAGAAGTGGAGCACCTATGCCCCACACAGCCAATCTAACCCAACACCCAGCCTGCGTAGCGCCTTAAGCGGACCTGAGTGGCGCCAGCAGGCAAACAGCCGCCTAACCGCATGTCAAACCAAACATGTTTGCAGCGACGCGTAGACGTGCGGGCGCGTGGCGAAACTGCAAGGGTTTTGTTAATCAAGTACGTAAAAACCCACACTGCCCATTTCAACAAAGTTTAATCTGATAGATGCCCTCATCCATGATAATATGGAGTGCGGCTGCGCTGCAGAGATTTAGAAATCCATTCTTCGATTTTTTCTTTTTGCGCACCAGAATACCCGGAAACTGTTTTGGGGTTCAAAATGTGTTTTTGGGGATCAAAGACGTATGGTCCCCGCGCCGACTTTTCCTTTACCCAAACGGCACAAATTTCCTGTGACTCATCTAATTCTGCAATGTAATGTACCATGAAACTCTCACCCAGGCTGTAACAGTAATATGACGATATGGAAGTTTTTCCGATTCGCCAACACAGTTCAGCTGCTCAGAATGAAAGTGCAATAATGGTCAGAACCAAGGTAGTAATTTAATGTAAAAGTGGCAAAGATTTATCTCGTTCGAGTCCAGTCCCCTTAAGCGCCAGCGTGACATGATACAGCATGGTAATTGCCTCCTCATGCTTAATCGGCAAGTCTTGAGCAGCAATTGGTGCGCCAATATTGACACAATACGGTTGGCGGTACTTGTTCAGCGTTTCGTGAAAAAGCGTAATGTCGCGTAAGCTTGGGTGAACCAAATCAAGAAGGTAGAAGAGCGCCGAATTGCGCGCTTCTATCCGCACCGGAATAATAGGCAAACCGAATTTACGTGCAAAAGTTACAGGTGATGACATCCATTGGCGCTCATAGAGTCGAAGACCACGCCGTTCAGCCAATCGCCCTGAAGGAAAAATTACGCCTAGCCTACCTGCTTCAACTGCTTGTTTTGTGTACGCCATCGTCGCACGTGTTTTAGAATGGGTGCGTCGATCGATCCTCCATTCAACGGCTGCAATCATATCCTCCATCTGCGGCATGATGCGCAATATATCACTATTCGCAAAGAAATAGGTATCGGGCCGCTTTGCTGTGAGCAACTGACTCAATATGATTCCGTCAGCAATACCTGTAGGATGATTGGCTACAATCAGCGCTGGGCCTGATGCGGGAATACGGTCAAGCCCAGTGCACGTGACCTGCTGTGCCAGAAGCTGTCCCACATAATCCATTATCTTTTTGCTAGGCCATTCCTGCATCTTGGCTGCAAGATCGACGGTTTCGTCGTAGCTTAAGAGGCTATAAAGACAAGAGCGGATTGCACGTGTATGCATACCCGGTTTTGACAGCCATTTGGCGCGTTCTTCAAGCAATGTAGCTATACGATCCCTCATGTTTAAAAAATAGCACCGCACTGTAACAGCTGTATGACGTTTGGAGCATTTTGATCGGTGCTGTCATCCAGACGAAAACTTGCATCGGATTGCTGGCGCAGCCTGGATCTATGCGCTCAATAATTGACACCACACGGCGAAAGCAGCGACTCGATTGAGCTTAAAATTGTTGCATGAGTAAATAATGGATTTGCCAACCCAACTCGTAAACCCTCGCCAGAAGCTCCGGCGCCCAACCGACAAAGAGGTTGATTGCGTGTAGTGGTCCACAGGTGTGGCGCAGGTAACAAAGCTTTACTCTATCGTTTTCACAAAATTTTTATGAAACTGTCACTTACTTGTTACGCCAAGAAGCTATTGCCATTTTAGAACTCCGTTTGAAAAGGAAAACTAAATGATCTTTCGCTCACTAACCTTGGCATCTGCCATCGCGATGTTCGCGGTCCCCACATTCGCGCAAGAGATGAACTTTAATCGTATCGCGTCGTTTCAAGTGGCAGAAAATTTGCCCGATGCGGAAGAAACATCTTCTGAGATTATTGATGCAACCGCCGACGGTATGACGCTCGTTTACACCGACAGTCCAGGAAACTCGATCGGCTTTATCGACATAGCTGATCCGAGAAATCCAAAAGCCGCAGGTGTCTTTATGCCAGCCGGCGAGCCAACATCAGTATCTGTAATCGGCAACTTTGCAATCGCTGGAGTGAACACATCAAAAAGTTACACACAGCCGTCCGGCTATCTGGTGGAGGTCGATGTTCGAACCCGCACAGAGGTGGGCCGCTGCACTCTACCGGGCCAGCCGGACAGTGTGGACATTGCTCCTGATGGGTCTTTCCTAGCGGTAGCAATTGAAAATGAGCGGGATGAAGACCTTGGCAATGGCCGTGTAGGTCAGTTGCCAGCCGGTTCTGTTTTCATGGTGGACCTGACCGCCGAAGGCCGCGTTGCATGTGACACAGCACGCGTGGCAGATATCACTGGACTGGCAGACATCGCGCCACAAGATCCAGAACCAGAGTTTGTGTCGATCAATGCCAAAAATGAAGTGGCGGTAAGCCTTCAAGAAAACAACCATATCATCGTGCTGTCCTCTGATGGTACAGTTATCAATCACTTCTCAGCTGGTGAAGTCACACTCGAGGGTGTCGATACTGACGAGGAGGGTGCGTTGGTCTTTGCCAAGACAATTACCGTACCGAGGGAACCGGACAGCATCGTTTGGATCGACAACACACACATTGCTACGGCGAACGAAGGTGACATGGACGGCGGCTCACGCGGTTGGACTATTTTTAGCAAAACGGGCGATATCATCTACGAATCGGGCATGTCCTTTGAACATGCTATCATTTCTTTGGGTCATTACCCTGAAAAGCGTTCTGGCAATAAAGGCGTTGAGCCTGAAAGCGTGACCTATGGCGTCTATGACAACACGCACTTCGTATTTGTCGGCGCAGAGCGTTCCTCAATTGTGGGCGTGTATGACGTAACTAACCCAGCGGTACCTATGTTGAGGCAAATGTTGCCTTCCGGTATCGGTCCAGAAGGTTTCGTTACCATTCCAGAACGTAATCTGTTGATCTCTGCTAACGAGGTTGATGATGAAGGCCCGCGTTCACACGTCATGGTCTTTGAATATCAGTCCGCAAAGGCAGTCTATCCTCACCTTACATCAGCAGGTATGGAAGAATTGACCGGCTGGGGTGCAATCTCCGGCCAGGTCATGGCAAAGGACGGTATGATTTACGCTGTTTCAGACAGTTTTTATGCAATGCAACCAACTATTTTTCAAATTGATGTGTCGCAAACACCAGCACAAATTGTGGATGCCATCCGAGTGACACGCGCGGGGCAGCCGGCGCAACTACTCGATATGGAAGGCATCGCAATGGACGGCAACGGCGGTTTCTGGATCGCTTCCGAAGGTCGCCCGGACCGCTTGGTGCCGCACGCGCTGTATCATGTCGGTCCGGACGGCGAAATTGCTGACTATGTCCCATTACCAGACACGCTGCGTGCTGTTGAAAAACGTCACGGGTTCGAGGGTATAACTCGAGTTGGAAACATGCTCTATGTTGCTGTTCAACGTCCTTGGAAAGACGATCCTGATCATCACGCCAAAGTTCTGGGCTATAACCTGAAAACCAAGAAGTGGTCCGTGATCCACTACCCTTTGACACAAGTTACAACGGGTTGGGTCGGTCTTTCAGAAATTGTAGCACATAACGATCACCTCTATTTCATTGAGCGGGATAATCAGCATGACCAACGTTCGGTTACAAAGCAGATCACGCGCGTGTCTATGGATGCTATGAACGCGATGGTTGCCCTAGGCGAAACTCCAGCTGTGCTGGACCCGGAGTTTGTTGTTGATTTGCTGCCATATCTGACATCAACCGGCGGTTATGTTCTCGACAAGGTCGAAGGCCTCGCGATTGCCGAAGACGGCACCTTGTGGGTGTCGACGGACAACGACGGTGTCGACGGCCATTCAGGCGAGACTATGTTATTCTCTGTTCAACCCTAATGTACGTCACAAAAAGCTAAACCTTGCGCCCGCAACAACTATCTGCGGGCGCATTTTTTTAACCATGCCTTAAGGATAATTTGGATTTTCGAAACAAACCGCACACTGGAGACGCGGATTTGATGCCACCCAATGATTATAATCGGAGCTATCAGACGAATGAGAACTCGCATCGGATTGCTGGCGCAGCCGGAATCTACGCGCTCAATAACTGAGGCCACTCAGTAAGAGCGGCGGTTGGATTGAACTAGCAATTGTCTCGTGAGTAGAAGTGGCGCTCCTGAAGGTCCCACACGGCCAACCTAACCCCAAGCTCAGCCTTTTTAGCGCCTTCAGTGAACCACAGTGGCACCAGCAGGAAAATAGCCGCGTAACCGCATGCCAAACCGCACACGTTTGCATCGACGCGCAGGCGCGTGGCGGAAATGGGCAGTCATACAGGCACCTACCAATCTAAAAGTAAAACTAGATTTAGTTTCAAAATAACTCCTATTTTAGTTATGGTGATAAAAGAAAAGGAAAACTCAAATGTTTGCTACTTTTACTGATTGGGAATTTGCGGATATGGATGCCATGGTGTCGACGGGCAACGCTATGTGGCCAAAAGTCCAGGCTGCTGGCGCCCTCAGCTTTAAAGCCACTGCAACCGGTAAAAACACGGCAAGAACAATGATTGTTTGGCCGGATGCGGCGACAGCACACGCAGCCATTGAAGGTTTAAGAGCCGCCGCGATGGCCATGACCGATACAAAAGCTACTGCAACTACTGCGGGCGACTTGATGTTGGATTTTAGTTAAAAGTCAGAGTTCACATATGTGCCTTAATAGGCGCTGCTTACACGGCGCCTATTAAATTTGGGTTCACTGGTGCTGATTGAGATTTTTCTGCGTCCGCAGCATCCAACTCATCCAATACGTTTGCTTTGATTTGTTCGACAAAAGTCTCACGGGTGAAGCCAATGTCTTCTAGCTGGCGATCACTCATGTATTGCAATGCTTGCATTGCAGCTGACGTCTGACGGGCTAAAACCATCGCCCTGAATAGTCGTTTAAACATTTTAATCTCCTTAAGTTTCATGACTAATATTTTATTACTTTTTAGATATATTTCATCACACACAGTTGCATCCCCGTTATGCGTTATATGCATGTCCATGACTATTACCGGCGTCACACTATTCAAAAAAAAGGCGGTGCCAAACGACACCGCCAGTAAAAACTATAATTTCGGGAGGAAATTTAAGCTACGAACACGTTAACTCAAATTGCTGCGCCGCAGCAATATACAATATTGCAATCCCGATATGCTTCAGATGCATGCCTCTGCGCTTAAATCTTATGCAGGAAGGAAATTATTTGCCCAGAAATACGACTGAACAATGCTAGTTCAGCAAGGGCGTTTTGCGGAGTTAATTGCTCCACATCGGTGCTGTCAGACGAATGAGAACTCGCATCGGATTGCTGGCGCAGCCTGAACCTACGCGCTCAATAATTAGCGCCACTCAGTAAGAGCGGCGGTTCGATTGAGCTTGAAATTGTCTCGTTAGTAGAAGTGGCTTTCATTTAGGGCTGTACAAGCAACCTAACCCCACACCCAGCCCTCGTAGCGCCTTAAGCGGACCATAGCGGCCTCAGCAGGCAAACAGCTGCGTCACCAAGCGCCAAATCAAACATGTTTGCAACGACGCGCAGGCGTGCGGGCGCGTGGTGGAAATAGCGGGTATGGTCAACCAAAGGGGGGACAAAAGGGGGGACTATTTCCATCTATAATAATTAAAACGTTGATATTAAATATAATTGTGATTGATTGTGGTGCCCCCACACGGACACTGGTTCCCTAGTAAGGCATCAGTCAAACCACCGACACAAGCGATAACAGCAGCTTAACTACAGCCACCTGTGTCTGTCTAGGGCACTTTTGGTGGCCTGTGTGGTGGCCTGAGACAAATAGGGTCCCATGGATGACAAATGAGGCCCAGGGGGCTTTTGGTTATCTTTGGTTTCAACAAAAGGGGATTAAAGGGCTGTTGGTGTTCTTGTTGTTGACCATTGGTTAACGATTGCGTCTGTGCGCATGTTGCGCATGAGTTTTCT
>ENA-OWPI01005144-OWPI01005144.1-marine-metagenome-genome-assembly--contig:-NODE-5144-length-10094-cov-3.772886_pt1 | contig 10094 bp, 10 predicted proteins | sample MGYA00238138_ERZ651775 | MGnify/ENA primary metagenome ERZ651775 (study PRJEB26906, sample SAMN06265043) | marine metagenome | isolation source: Helgoland LTER site | place: Germany:Helgoland, sampling...
CTGTATGAAACGTGTGCGAAAGGTGTATGAGCGTGTAAGCGGCTGATATCGTGAAATAATCACAATGATCAATAATCCAAAGTAGTTATATCCTGTTTTTCCATTTCTATCGCCATGTTTTCGGGCGTTTCTCTAAACATCCATCCGAAATGCGAGAGTTTATATTTTAACCTACCTCCATCCCATAGTCACCGTCCCAGTGTACACCGATGTCATCTTCTTCCTCGATGCACTGAGTCCACCACTCTGCCCCCGAGCAACCGGGGTCAAAGTTTTTGCAGTCGCGAGTGTGGTGATCGAAAATTGATTTTGCCAGAGCCTCTAACCCACAACGGGGTTCCATGCAGGCAGGTAGGAAGAATGTAGAGCCTGATGAATAGGATGCATCAGTGGATTTCGAGACGTGGCGTGCTGTAAAAGCGGATAGGGCATCGGATGAAAGGGCGGGGATAAGCGAAGGAGGGAGACAGGAGGAGTAGCTTTGGAATTGGAATGGCAAGGATGGTGGGTGTGGAACACGGCGATCAGGGTCAAAAACAAACTCAGGCGACACCTCGTTTTCAGGGATGTCCATGGCTTAGAGAAAAAACTATGGGGTACTATGGGATAATCCTCCCGTAGTGTGATTATAGGCCTTGAAATAAGTCCAAAGGTAGTGTGCTTTGGAGGTGGGGCCACAATCGTTTCACAAGAGGAAGTATTTTTCGACGTCTCTAATTCGACGTGCAGTTGATATATAGAGAGAGTAGTGGGGCTGGTGGTGTGATGAATAAATTTGAGTCACTGTCGTAAATTCTGCAAAGAGAAAAGTGAAGAAGACACAATGAGAAAAATGCAAAATTTCTTCTACAGCACTGGAATTAATCTGGCAGTCATAGCATTGCCGTCCGAACGTGTGGCGGGGGGTTTTGGTTGTGCATCTTTCGAATAATCGTCTTGGAGCCGCCACTAGCACTGACATTGATCTCCGACACCGCTACGGTCGTGTTGTTGTTTTGTGTTTTGTGTGTGTGACTGCGAGTTAAAATGATGGAGAGGTTGAGTCTACTACTCCTCTTTTTTGTGGGACGCGCTGCTTCCTTCACCCCGTCCTGCCTGCACCATTATGTCAGACATACTACCCCCCTCTCCGTCTCCTCAGATGACGCTCCCTCCTCTATTCCCTCTACCCCGAATCCACCGGCGATTGAGGACGATGATATGCTGGATCTGATTCAGAAGCACCACCGGGATCATTTTTCGCTGTTCGCTGCGTCTGCGTTGGCGGGTAAGGTGAAGGATGGTATCAGGGATGTTCTTTATGATGAGAGAGATTACAGTGATTACATTGGGAGGAACGTAAATGAGAAAGATGACTTGACCAGATTCGCCAAGAAGCTTAATAGTGTGATCCGGCGGGGTGGTGTTAGGGAGGAGCCCTTTGCTGATATGTTTTGCGTGGGAACAAATGAGGTGGAGGATGAGCTGTATAAGTACTGCAGCTTTACAACTACCATCAGTGGGGGGAGGGCACTTGGGATTCTTCTCAGGGGAGAGAGTGCCAGTAATGTTGAGTCGCTACTTGCTTTGTGTGAAATGGCAAGGCGACTCGGCGAGAAGACCGTCACTTCCCGAGACGTGAACAACAGGCTGAACGTTCCGTTTCCTTCCAACGAGTACTTTGAGACCTGGAATAAAGAGAGAGAAAGGAAGATGGAACTGGCCAGGCGTTTGCTGGAAAGGATGAAGAGAAAGCAGAGCGTCAGGGGGGCTTTCGACACGCTCTGCTCGTTGAAGGTCTTCGGGAAGCACGAGAATCTCAACCTGTTGCGGTCGAACTTTCCCACTCACTTCACCCCGACCGAGGAGCGGATTGCTCTCTCTGCTATTGATAATAAACGTGACATTGACTCGATTTTGGGGATAAGACGAGATTTCCGCCGGTTCAAGATTTACACGATCGATGCGCCCTCGACGAGAGAAGTTGATGATGGGATATCTATTGAGGTGGTTCCCCAGGAGGACGGCTCGATCAAGCAACGCTTCTGGGTGCACATATCCGACGTGGACCGATGGGCTCCTAGGGATAGCAAGCTCATCGAGGTTGCCCGGAAGCGAGGCACGACCTTGTACACGCCCCAGCGCACGTACAACATGTTTCCGCAGTCGATCGTCAGCGAGAAGATGAGTTTATTCACCACGCGTGACTGCTGCGCTTTGTCGGTTGGGATGTTCGTCAAGGAGGACGGAGTAATTGACAGAGACAGCATCGTCGTGACGCCCAGCTTAGTGAGGGTCACCTACAGGCTCTCCTATGCCGAGGTCGACGAGATGCTTGAGGAGGGGGTGGGTTGGGAGGAAGAGTGGCAAATTGGGGCGTTATATAACGTCGCAGCCAAACGGAGGAAGTACCGAGAGAGGAATAACGCCGTCGAGAAAGTGATGCCGACCACCATACCATCTTCCTCCGTGTCTGTGAGGAGGGATAGGCTTGCGGAAGACATGTGCTCGATCTATTTGACTGTTGAGTCGTCGCACAACTCGGGTGTGAATGAGACCGCTATGGCAGAGAACGGCCCCATAGGAATGAATAATTATGTAAGTGGAAATGGAAATGCAAATGCAAATACAAATGCAAATGGAAAATTTCCTGCTTCCTTTCCCAGCCCGTCGAATTTGCTCGTGACAGAGATAATGATCATGGCATCCGAGGCGGTTGGGATGTGGGGAGAGTCGAAACAAATTCAACTGCCCTACAGGACTCAGAGAGCCCCCAACTTCCGCGAGAGAATGGCAGAATATCAGGAATTCAACAGACTATTGAGTGAAAATGTGGGCATGGGCTGGTGTTCGGCATGGTACGGCCGACGCTTTTTCAACCCTGCCATAACCAGTGACACACCAGATGGTCACGCCGGTCTGGGTCTCCAGCACTACGTTCAGTTTACGAGCCCGATCAGGCGGTTCCAAGACCTCAACGTCCACGCGGCAATCAAAAGGCAGATTAGGCTGGAGAAAGTGCAGCAGATGTGCAAGACCGGAGAAACTCTGAGCGAAGAAGTGAAGAGCGTGGACCTCGGCGTACACATCAGTGGGGTAGGTGACTGCATATTTGGTGACCCGTACCCAGTTGAGTACAAGGAGGGAAACGGATTGGTCAGGGAGGGGAGAAATGTGATGAAGGCTTGTAGACAGGTGAGAGGCAAAGAGGCAGAGAAGCAAAGTGGGGGCAAGAGAATAATTTAGGCTGCGCTAACACACATGCCAGTACTGGGTATTGGAGGAGATCAGAAGACGGACAACGGGAAGAGACGGGAACAAGGATAAGGTGTTCGAATGTGTCGTCCTCGGGGTCATCAACAAAAAGACCAATGTTTACGCTATTTTTATTGAAGAGCTTGGATTTGAGTGCCCCTACAAAAACCTTTCTCCGTACGATTTCCTGCCTGGGAGAGTTCTAAAGCTTAGGGTACAGGAATGTCATCCGACCTTCAACAGACTTGCTCTGGTTCCAGCAGTAAATTGATAATTATGATGATGATGATGATAATGATGATAATGATGATGATGATGATGATGATGATGATGATGATGATGATGATGATGATGATGATGATGGATGGTGTAAACGACTGAGTAGTTTAGCTGATTTGTCCAATCTTTTTATCGTGCGTATGAAAATAGAGAATTGACGCCCCCGCGGGAACACAGTTTATCGCTTCTTCCAATTTCTTTCTTCTTCATTTTTCTGCTAAATAGTTTTTGTGTCCATCCGTGCGTGTCGGCGTTCTTTTCTTTTCCTTTCTTTCTTTTCCTTTCTTTTTTCCTTTCTTGTTTCCTTTCTTGTTTCCTTTCTTGTTTCCTTTCTTGTTTCCTTTCTTGTTTCCTTTCTTGTTTCCTTTCCATTTTTGGTTACCATTCGAAAATCTCCGTAACAATGGCGGCACCAGAGTGCTTCAAGTTCCCTCTCACATCATTGCACATCATCGTCGGGCCGCATAAGAGCACAGTTGCATGCTCATTCACCTCTGACAAAATTTCAGTGAAATCAGGCCTGCCCTTCAGCACCTCAGCACAGTACAACTCACTTTCTCTCTCTCCACTTTCCAGAGTTGGTGTGGCAGTCATAGGCCCCATAACTGTCATCTCAATCAAAGATTCGTCGCAATCCTCATCACTCACCTTTGATTCGATGCTGACTCGCTCCGTCTCCAGGAAGTATGTGCTAACTTTAGTCGCTGCGAATACAAAGAAACCAATCGACACTATCGTAAGTAGCGGAGCGTAGATGCGGCCAAACATTTTATCGCCGGCGTTGATATTTTGAATATAGAATAGGATAGCTATGTAGTAACTCGCCAAGAAGCAGCAGAGGTATGTGAAAAGCGGAAGGAGTTTTTTTCGAAGGGGGGTGCCGGTGCCGGTGTCGGTGTCGGTGTGGTGTGTGTTGCTAAACAAATTCGGTGCGAACGGGACCTTTTTCTGCGACGAGAGAGGCGGGGACGAGCCAAGCAAGTTCTGCGGCGAGAGAGGCGGGGACGAGCCAAGCAAGTTCTGCGACGAGCGAAGCGAATCCAACCGTTCGTCGGAGGGGGTGGCGACCCCTGGTTCAACCGACTGCTCCGAGATTTTCTGCGGGGTGCGAGGTGCGAGGATTGACGTTAGAAAATTCGAAAGGGGTAGCAATGATAGTGCGGAGACTAGCCCCACGTAGCGGCTATAGCAGCCAATAAAGAAACGGAATAGACGCGTTTCTAGCCCAACGCGTAGCTACGTAATGTACGACGCTTGATAGATATCGCTTCTCTTCATCGCTTTCGTCGCGTAGCTACGTAATGTACGACGCTTGATAGATATCGCTTCTCTTCATCGCTTTCATCGCTTGTACGACGCTTGATAGATATCGCTTCTCTTCATCGCTTTCATCGCTTCGCTCCTCACAACATCTCACCTGGTGGTGATCAGAATCTTCTTCCAATACTTTTTCAGATGTATCGTAGATTCTGACATTCATCCGAAACTCGCTTGACACCATCTCACTCATCTCGAACGCCACCATCAGTTTGTTGACGTGCATTGAAATGTAAGTGTTAAAGTCCTTGTCTCGGCTAACGAAAATCAAGTCCAGCTGTTTCAGATTACTCGGCGCACCCGTCTCAAGCGATCTCAACACCCCCTCAAGAATGGCGTGGATTGGTGTTATCCCACTACCACCCGCAATCATTACCACCAAGGGAGAGTCGAGTGCGAGCTCAACCCGATCCCTTGGGCCGTAAAAACCGTCCAAAACGACACAATCGTCGTTCGACACACTAGAGATCAGACCACGCAACCATGGCGACGGGATAGGATTCTTCAGATCTTTGATAGGATTCTTCAGATCTTTGGATTTGCATGACTTGAACAACACTTTCAGCGTGTTGCTACCCCGGTCGACGCTAAAGACGCTAAAGGGGTGCCACGCAATTCTGCTGACACCAACAACCTTAACTCGAACAAACTCACCACCGACAAAAATCCTCCATATCTGTCAAGATTGACATTGCACCACCATCTCGTAGATGTCTGTACCACCGATTCGCTCCACGCTGATGACCTGAACACCAGCCTGAGTCGGGCTGAAGTGTACCACAAAAAGTCCGATTGCAATATATTGTCGTCCTCCTCCTCCTCCTCGTTTACCCATCCTGAGAGGTTAGTTAATACAGATAACGGAAACGGAAGACAATATATCCGCAAATGGTGTGGGGTTAAGTCGAATAGTGCGTCAAGTCCCGTCTTGTTTGCTGCTTTTGTTTTTGTCGAGCAGCAGAAAGTGGTGCTGGTCAGTGTCCAACTTCTGTTACAATATTAATAATCTTATAACCGCCTGGCACCAACAATCAACGATGGACATCGAAAACACTACTTTTGTTAGACGCTAAAATTAAAATAACTACTGAAAAGACACCAGAACAAATCGAGAGAAAAAATATATATATGGACCAAAGCTTAGAATTCTCTATGGGGAATGTGCTTCAAAAGCGAATGTGCTTCAAAAGCACATTCAAAAGCGAATGTGCTTCAAAAGCTCGTTTTCTTCACTTAATTGTGAACGTCCGTTTGGTCTAGGGGTATGATACCTCTTTAGGGTAGAGGTGGTCCGGGGTTCAAATCCCCGAACGGACCTTCTTTTTTTTTGCTTCTTTGGTGAAGTGTTACACGAGAGGAGTATTCTGGCAAAGTCGGAGCGTAAGCGGAGGTGAGGGTCACTCGTGAGGAGTCACTGGAGTCCACGGTAAAAATACTGGTAAATGGCGACGACAAATCTTATTTTTCGCATCAATGTTTTTCAATAGCATGGATGACGAGAATGCGAAGTATTGGGCACAGTTAGAGAGCGTTTTCTTCCTAAATTTTTTGTGATATTGGAATTTTTTTCTTTAGATTCCTTCAAACAACTTCCCTGCTGGCAGTCTTCTTCGCAAGACCTGGAGCACCAAACTAACTACCCGGTGCATCAACAGGTAAACTCTGGGGGGGTACTGCAAGGCTGCAAGGGGGAGGATTGAACATGATGACATTTCATCATGTAGAGAGGAGAGCGGACGCCATCACCCAATCCTGTAATCCAACTGTGTTTTTCATTCTCCGTCGTCCCCTCTCCTATCTTCCCTATCTGCCTTATCTTTCTTTAATGCGAAGTTAGTTTTCGACAAAACAGATTGGACGACATTACAGAGCCATACCCGAAGTTGTTCTGGAGGTACCGAAAAAATGCTCACTTTTATGAGATTTCAAGGGAATATTATTGATTAAAGTATTTGGCGATTGACCAAGGAATGACATCCGACGACTGAAATGCTTTCATTACTTTAGATTATCCAATAAGCACGAATTCATGCGCTCCCGAAACATTTTTTTTGTTTTGTTGTTTTGTCAAGAAAAATGTCACCCTTGAGGGAATTTTGGGTTGGAACGTTATTTATCACCCCGCATCCCTTGGATCCTCAATTGTGAAGGAATATTTGGGTTCAAAACAGGAAAAAAAACAGTAATCCCCCATCCTTCCTTGACCATCCTTTCATTTTCTTTTTTTCTCTGCCTTGTTGAGGTTGCTCCGGCCACTTTGTACGACGGGCGACTTACTTCTTCCATCCTACCAGTCGTCTACTTATGGTGACTTTTGATAGGGATAATGAAGCCTCTAAAAAAGCTTGCGCGGCTGCGTCGAAGCATTATCTGTCAATGTTCCCCTCTGTGCCCTCGCTTTCATCCACTGCCCTCTTGTCAATGCAACGAGATGCTTCCAAAACAACATTCCTTGTGGATGTTCGAACTCAGGAAGAGAGGTTAATTTCTGTGATTCCTGGCTCGATATCCTTGGAAGAGTTTGAAAAATTGGCAGGAATAGGGGGAGATAAAACGGAGGGAGGGGACATCAATATTGTATGCTCTTGTACAATGGGGTATCGCAGTGGTATTAGAGCTCTCGATTTGATGTCTCAGTTCAAGGCATCGCCAAATGTGAATATATTCAACCACCACGGTATTGTTCCTTACACCCATGAGGTACCAACCTCTGACAAGATGCTGGTGACACTCGACGGCGAACCAACCAACGTCGTACACACTCACGGAGAGGCGTGGTCGTATCTTGACCATAATCGGTTTGAAGCGGTTTGGTTCAGCAAATTAGGTAACCTTTTGAAGGGTCTTCAAATGGCACCAGCCGCCATGTGGACGTGGCTTGTAAGCAACATTTCCGCGTGGTATAGCAAAGCAAAGTAGAGTAAAATAATTTGGAAAGTGAATGTTTATCTAATAAGGACACAAGAGCTCATCACAAGTAGAATAATAAATTTTGGGGAAGCGAATGTATATCCGGGACTCGGAGAAGAGAGAAGACGGCACTCAAAAAAATCGTCTTCGGTCGTTTGTCTTTATTAATCAATCACCTCCATCTTCTCGCAAGATAAAACCTACTTCTTTCAGGTCTCATCATTGCTCCAATATTGTCACTCTCCACCCACAATCTACCTACCTACCTACCTACCTACCTACCTATCTACCTGCCTCGAAAGCTTCCCCTTCCTTTAACCCTCTTTTTATTAGGAGGGGAGAACATCACAACCAATTTTCCGAGAAGTTCTTTGGCCATTTCAGCGACGATGATTTGCTCACTATCCTTGAGTCCGTTAAGAAGGTCAAAGAGGGCGTACTCCATGAATATTTCCCTCTCTTTCCCAACGATGATCCTCATGAGCATGCTCAGGCACGTCTTTCTGCTATACGCGCTGCCATTTTTTATTCTCTCGACAACCTCACTCACGAAGAGCTTACTTTGCCCCAGGATAGTGGCCAGCTTCGTGCTCTGTCCCAGAATCCTGAGAAGTGCGATCTCGTGCTCAGAGCTACTGTCACCGCCCCCGCCCCCGGCACCGACGAACGAACTTGCAAGCTTTTCGATATTTCGGGGGAGCATAAGAACAGGCTCGACCCTATCAATGTCATTGGATAGCCATTCCGTCAAAGCATTGAGAACTAAGCTGCCTCCATCCCCCAGGATCCCAAGGTAAAACTCTACGCCGTCGCACCTCCACAGCTCTTCGCGCGTCCTCCCGCTCGCGTGTGCCATCTCGCACAGAAGAGGGAATGCATACTTCCGGGTGAGGGCGTTCTCTTCCTTGATGCACTTCTGCAGGATGCGGATAAGGCCGTTGCGAGCGGCTAACTCTTGCCGAGTCTTGTCAATACGACACAGGTGGAACATGCACTCGAGAGTGTTCATTTTCAAGTCACCAATAAATAGTCCTTTGCTACTGCTCTCCAAAAGAGGCATGAGCGTGACAATCGCCTGCGCCATGTCCAATTTGTTGAGTGTTGTTGCGTCTACCATTAAGTTCCTCACGCACTTGAGCAGCCCCAAGATCAGATCTGTCGCGCGCGAAATGTCCTCTGGCAGCGAAAGGGCATTATTCGAAGAGAGTGACATCGAAATGAGGGGATTAATGATGCCGAGGAGGACGTTTTCGGATGCCATGCGCTGCTGGACGTGGGGGTCGGAATGGGCGAAAATTGTTGTTATCATGACCAGCTTTTCGAGATAGTCCCAGCTGGACTCTTTTTCCTCCTTCCGCTCGACTACCTCCGCCAGCAAATTCCTAAAACCGATAGTGACCCACTTGAGCAGCCCCAAGTTGACGAATAAGTGGCAGAAATCGATCCTTCTTATCGTATCGAGTTCAAAAACCTTGAGAACCCCATCGATTCCGACCCCAACAATCCTCCTTACTTCCCTGGACCTCTGCAGGTCAGTCGCCAGAGTTAAATGTTTCACCAGCAGAGGCAAGCCTCCTCCCGCTATAAACATCTGAAGCGTGAGCTGAGAAGTGCCGCAGATCTGCTCGACAAATTTTGCCGCCTCCAAGTGCAAACCCCCCGTCCTGCCAGCGTTCCTCGCGGACACGTTCACATAAATGCTTTCGGCAATCTTGACCACGGCCGGGATCATACCCACAAGGGAGAGGTGTTCCTGGACCTCGATGTTATTCTCAATTATTTTGTTGACTACCTGCAGGACTTTGGGAAGAGGCTTGGCGGCGCTGACGCCGTGGACGCCAGGGATCTCAATATTTGAAAGGCCGGGACGGTTCTTGGAGATGGAGAGGAGGGCCATTATAGGAAGGACGCCATGTTTCACAAGAAAGTAGCGGGGAGCCTGTGGGTCTTGTGAAAATATTGCGAGCAAATCACCGCACACTTTCACGAGGAGTGCATCGGGTGAGGTGGGAGCGAGGGAGGATAGCAAAGAGAGAATGGAGTCGGAGAGGTCCGAATACTGTTGTGCCATGCGATTGTGAGAAACCAGATGATTCGACAGGTGAAATCGACGGTGGGGCGGAGGTGAGGAATGTGAGGTGTGTGTGGTGTGTGTGGTGGAGGAGGAGGGGGGTGGAGGGGAAGTAGTACTGTTGGGTTTGGGTTTGGGTTTGGGTTCACGGCGAGCCTTATTGTTAGGGTGAGCCTTATTGTTAGGGTGAGCCTTACTGTCAGGGTTCGCGTTTGCATTTGATGGAGTTTTGTCTGACGTTTCTTTGAGGTCGAGAGGGTTTAGGGGGGGAGAGGGGGAGAGG
>ENA-OWPI01005146-OWPI01005146.1-marine-metagenome-genome-assembly--contig:-NODE-5146-length-10086-cov-3.395344_pt1 | contig 10086 bp, 12 predicted proteins | sample MGYA00238138_ERZ651775 | MGnify/ENA primary metagenome ERZ651775 (study PRJEB26906, sample SAMN06265043) | marine metagenome | isolation source: Helgoland LTER site | place: Germany:Helgoland, sampling...
ATCAACGATAGTCCTTTACGAGCCGTTTACCACGTTCTACTTCTCTCCCGACGAAACCCCTGATTTTAGACCAACTATATATCGTATGTATAATTGGAAGTATATAACCTAATTTATTTTATGAAATCATCAACTTTCAATTTCTGACAATCACCTTTTCCTCAAAACGCCTATTCTGAGCGTAAAATAAAAAACTTTGTCCTTAATTTTGGACCCCAGCACCCCGCCGCACATGGTGTTTTACGCCTCGTACTTCAGCTTAGTGGAGAGTTAATCGAGCGCGCGGACCCCCATGTAGGTTTTTTACACAGGGGTACGGAAAAACTTATTGAAAAACGTACTTATTTAAAATCTGTACCTTACTTTGATCGACTGGATTATGTTTCTATGATGACACAAGAACATGCTTTTTGTATTGCAGTAGAGTCGCTCTTAAAAACAACTTCCCATACAGCCTTATACGTACAAATTCGGGTTCTGTTCGATGAGCTCACTCGCGTACTCAACCATCTTTTAGCTCTATCATGTCATTCACTAGACGTAGGTAACATGTCACCTGTCTTTTGAGCTTTCGAAGAGAGGGAACGACTAATGGAGTTCTACGAGCGTGTATCCGGTGCGCGTATGCATGCTGCTTTTTACAGACCAAATGACCTAGACTGGACCGGCCTCAACCACCAATTTTTTTTAGACGTAGCTCTTTTTGCTAGGGACTGTTTTAAATCACTCACCGAAATTTTCGCAGTACTAACAACTAATGGTATCTGAAAAACGCGTCTTGTTGGTATCGGAGGCGTAAATTTAAATGATGCTATATCCTATGCAGCCTCGGGGCCCGTAATACGTAGTGTAGGTATTCGAAAAGATATGAGGTTTTTAAAATCCGAAACATATGCGTCTTACTGATTCCTATCTCTTCACAGTTTTTTAGGTAAGCGTGGGGACAGTTACGATAGATTTCTCATCCGAGTACGAGAAATGTACGAGAGTATAAACATCGTATTTCAAGTTCTAAGTAATCTCACTAATAGCAGAACGAGTAATAACAATATTGACTCAAAACGAGTAGACTTTTTCTCCTTTTTTGATTTTTTATATCGATCAAAGAAAAACCAACTCAATAAAAAAACAAAATACACTTCAATGGAGGGCCTCATCCATCATTTTAAGAAATATAGCGAAGGTATTAAAGTTCCTAAAGGTTTTGCGTACGCAGCCGTAGAAGCACCTAAAGGTGAGTTCGGTGTAGCACTGCTCTCGGACGGTACTTCTAAACCTTACCGTTGTAAAATTCGAACACCTGCATACCACCATATGCACGTAATGCCTCGTATGTTACAAGGTCATTACCTTGCTGACCTGGTGACTGTACTTGGTTCTCAAGATATTGTCTTCGGTGACGTCGATCGGTAAACTAATTTTAAATTATGAATCGCCAAAACCTTTGAAATTCAATTGATAGTTATAAAAGAAAAGTATTTTTAAAAAACGAACTGAAAAAAACAGTGCTCAAGTCAATTGTTCTTAATAAGAACACAACGTACACTAGAAGATACTTGTCCCGCTATTATATGTCGAATTTACCTAGATTCGCCACACGCACCATGTCGAACACTAGGTGCGTCTATTCAGGCCGATCCTGGGGTGTTAGTCGGTCAAATCTAATGTCACGTTTCATCAATCGTGCCAAAGTATACAACGCCGAGATACCCGGATGCTCTCGAGCTAGTTGATAATTTAAGCTTTTTATTCAAACAAAAAACTTATATCTTCAGTAGTACTCATTTCAACTTAACATCTCATACGTTTAGTTATTTAAGTGAAAACTTATCATGCCTGTTTTATGGTTTTGATGTACTAGCAACAAGATACGCATTTTTTGCAAGCTATCACGACTTATTAGCTGACATCGCAGAGGCCTTCGGTATCTGAGTTGCTCTAATGGTCTTAGTGATATCATCATTAACTGTACTAATTGCTATACAACAAACAACTTCGTTCGCTTGAGAATCATCAAAATCGAACAGTACTAAAACAGTGTCTACAGCAAATTTAACCTCTTACAAATCCTTTACGAAATTCACCAGTAAAAACACCTGAAACTTATAGAGTAATGTTTTTTAATGGCAATATTAAATTAACATAACTTTCGGAACTGAAGAGTAGTAGGTCCGTAAAAACTTACCACATTAATATATTAAATTATGGGACCATTTGATTGAAACGTCTTAACTTTGTCGATACACGTATACAACAAATTCATACAACCCCAACTACTTAACTGAGGGGTTTTCGAATTTTTTCACTATTTACAAAACACAGTTACGTCTTGATTATTTAATGCTCTCCCTGAATTTTTGCTAAAAACTACTTCAATGGCCGCACTCGTAACAGCGTTTAAGTTTTTAATACTTATCGCACTTCTAATTTTCATTAGAGGAGGGGTGCCTCGATACAGGTATGATTTTTTAACTAAAATAGGGTGAATTAAATTTTTAAGCTTAGTACTAGCTGTTTTCCTATCTTCGCTACTTTTTACCTTGATGTTCTAGTCCTATAATGATGTCTGAACGATTATTAAATATCCAAAATACGGCTGTCGCAAAATTAATAACTAAATTAATTGACACTTTCATGTTCTATATGGTGTTCGTTGCAAAAGAAACCGAGCTTTTTTCTTTCAAAAACTTTTTTATTTGAAAATCCGCTAATTTCGCAGACTCATACTGATTTCTATATAACGATAAAACTTCCCTACACGAAACTACGACAATTAAGTCGTAGCCTTTAGCTACAATCTTGGAAACTAGCTTAATCGGTAAAGCATTAGATTTTGGGTCTAACGAGTACGGGTTCGACCCCCGTGTTTCCAATATTCAATACAACACATACGCCTACGTCGTGAACCACCTTAATTTAGCTATAGCACGAAAAAAACTTTTCATACGAATAGTACATACCAAAAAAACTTTAAGCCTAGTTAAAGTTCTATTTAAGATTGGGTATATAAGTAATTACTCAATTATTAATTCAAGTTTACAAAATAATATTAATAAAACCGGTAACTCTAGCAACGGATCCATCTACATAAACTTGGTCTTCTTTAAACACACTCCATTCTTTAAATCACTAAGGCTCGTGTCTTCGCCGTCTAAGAAACACGTCACAACGCTTAAAGCACTTGGTACAATTAATACCTCGATAAAATCCTCGGTACTCATACTGTCTACACCCCACGGCTTAATGGACCATAAAGAAGCCTTACGTGTTGGCACGGGTGGGACGATCTTGTGTATTGCTAGTTAGTGTAAAATCAAACTTATTTTATGTTCTTCATTAAAACTTTTTTACAATCTATTTCGATTTCGAAAAACTTAACCAACCTACTGTCAATCAATATCTCCCTAATAATTAAATACCTAATTAACGAGCTAAAAGTACTTAAATTCTCCATAGAATCCTCCATAGTAAAAAAAAATACCAATGCGTCGCAACCTTTACTAGAGTTTTTCAAACGTAATTGCTTCTTTAGAGACTATATCTACTTATGACAACATTGAAAAAATAACTCCTCTACTCAACTTGATAAGACTTCCCAACACCTTCGATTTGAGCTAACAAACTCACCCTCCGACGCAATTAATACCAACCTAAAACCTATTAACGTGGTCAGCAGTATTACTCTCGAACAAGTTAGTAACACTTTTAGCTCATTTACATCTACCACAAGTAATATACGACTTAATGTCCTATGGACGAAACTTATGTCATATGGATCTTCTGTAGTAAACAAATCCTTTAGTTTTGGTTTCTTCTACATACAAGGTTTTGCTTTTATTCTATTTATCGACGCCTGTTTAACGGATGATGAGCCTCTTTGGGAACCGATAGAGTGGAGCCTTGTCCAAACCTGGATTCTGTTTATCTTCTCCTTCGCATGAATTGCTGAGAATCTAATTGTTAGTCGGTATGGTAGTTATACAGGCCGGGATAAGCGTGTTTGATTTTCCTGGTACAAAACTTTCTGACTTATAGAGGGTTACTATGTTATAAATTACGGAGTTGCTTGTGTATTTGTTATTATACCCTTTTATTTCGAAACTAATTATAATTTATCCTTTGTTTACTCTTGATGGCACTGGTATTCTCGTGTGTTCTTCTTTAAATTTATCTCTATATTCACAATCATATTATTTATATCATATTACCTTCAAATGAGCGTACGTTGACTAAACTGAAAAAAAGGACTAATTTTGATACTACTTATTAATATTTTCCTATCCTATTTAATATATACCCAATTTATCATGACGTTTTTTGGGTATTTCACCGACCCTGTTTGGTATCAAAAAACTCGCCCAGTTGATTATATTCAACTAAGCCACGAACCTGCGCGTTGGGGTTGAGGTTCTGCCAAGAAAGATCATTTTACTTACCATAACGTAAAAACAGTCTTTTGGTTCAAAAATGACGGGCCGTTTGCCGCGTCGTTTTTATTTTTTCAAACGTTCTTATTTGTGTGTATTTTCATGCTTTATATTTACTGAATAACCCTTTTCAGGAGAGTCTACGCAATGAAAGAAATTCCACTAACATACACCACCTACTGTGTATCATCATTAAAACAATTCTTTTACTTCTTTCTAATGTTTTACATAATGATTTTTCTAAGCTACATTTTTAATTACTCTCGGTTTCCAATAGAATTTCTATGGACACTGGATACGCAATCTTGATTCTATAACTTCACACAAATAATATGTGCTTACCCTAGTTTCCTATTATCAATCTTCTTATAGTAATAAGTATAAATGTTATTCGTAAAAGCTGCAAAAGTCGTCGCACTAAGTTTAGTCTTTATGCCCTTAACCGGATGTGCTATTGCTACCGGTTTAATCTTTGCATCTCTACTTAAAAGTATGTCATACGCTCCTGACTATGAAGAAACTTTATTCAATTACGCAGCCTTAGGTTTCGCTTTTGTTGAAAGTTTCTCTTTCTTATTATTCTTCGTTGCTTTAGGTATCTTCGCAATGTAGTAACAAACCTTAGCGTTTATTGTTAATTTGGGAAATATGGGAAATCCAGTGAGCACTCGCCTCGGTATAAACCAATTTTGGTATAAACATTGATACTCGGATTCATCTAAATCATTAGAATTAAAACAGGACGAGTCCTTAGAAAAATTAATAACCTTTTATCTTCAGTACGGTCTAACATTCCAGACTAACCCATTACTACATGAATATTGGTATCGTAAAAACATGAAAACGGTTCGTGTAAATTTACAAGATAAAAACAATAGTAGATTTTTCCGTCGCTTTTTCTACACAAACGATACTTTAGGTATAGAACATTCGTACCTAATAAGAAATAAAACTCCGGAACATTTCCCTATGAGAACGTGAGTGTTTAAATATGCTGGTTGAGTCATTTTTAGCGTACAATGGTTCAAGCCCTTGAAAGTTAAAACTAAATCAAACCTAACAGCACGTACTTCAAGTTACGTCGGTGCAATAGCAAAGCCTACACCTAGCATAACTCAAAGCAGGCGAATAAAACTCTTGTTATTACTGGGAACAAAGGCTTCCCCTACGTACAATTTTTAAACTGTTCATTATTTTACAATATTATTAAAATTTTAATATCGTATTTTCATGCATTCTACTTTTATCACGAAAAATATTGAGCACCATATAGAGCGTCACTACGAAATAGAGACCGATAAAAATTACGTTCTACAAGAACTAGAAGTCGGCGAGGAGTTTTACGAAGATAGACTAAACCACTGTCTTGCTTTAGTCGATCCAAGTGACTTCACAGACTTACTTTTAGAACACTACGGGGAACATGAGGCGATTGATGACTTTGAGTATTTGAAAGACAGAACATTCACAAATTTCTTCCGAAATAACTCTATCGATGTGCCTAGATGTTTTCGAAAAACAAAGTCAGTACGAAGGCCTATAAATCAAGTCGATTTACTCAAACTCAATAATTACCTAATGCGAGACGGTAAACGGTTGAAGGTATTTAAAGCACTGTCCAAAACTTTATGGACTGTTTTAGGTGATCAGAAAACTGACAATACACGTACGTATAGAACACCTTTAGCATGAAGAGATCTTTATCTAACCTTTAATTACTTGACATATACACAAAATAAGCATTTAACCCTACCCCCATTTAAAGAAGAGTTGACGACTTTTGGCCATATAATGCTACCGTTAGGTAAAAACGTAGAAGACGAATGGAATCTAAACACTCTGATTTTTAAGAACGTTTACCAAATGTTACCCCTATTCTCCTTTTATATTTATAAAGTCGATAAAAAAATCTTTAAAAACACGAGAGGTAAATCAGGTAAATTCACTTTCATTTGAAAATACGTAGCTCCTTACAAAAGATTAATGCTCGTGATGCACTGGTTACTTAAGGAACTACGAGTTAAGCCCGGAAGATCCCTAAAAGATAGGCTCGACCTAACTTTTCGAACATTACTCACTCAACCAGAAAAAACGTGAATTTGACGGGTTCGTAAATTTTCACATAGCTACGTCTACCGAAATTCACGCAGAACACTAGCTGAGACCTACCGTACGGTTACTAAATAAACATTATTATGTTGTGGCATGGAGCAAAAACAAGTAAGACTAACTCAATAATAAGACTGTCAAAAAACAAAAATAATAAGCTCACACATAAGCGCTGTTGAGATTCTTCACGACCAGTCCAAATGAATAAACAAACATTCTACTTTTATAAACCTTCGGGGTGGGACGCTACAGTAGTACGCCATAAAAAGCTAACGAGTCGAGTACTGTTTTTCTACTCAAATACCTACTACTTCAAAGTAAGCTTACCAAAAACCCCTCATAGCCTAACTTTTAACCCGAATACAAATCTATTTGTGCTTCATGCATTGTATGTGAATAATAACTATAGACTATTCCTTTCATACTTTAGTTTAGTATTTACTGCCTTTTACAAACCTTTTTTTAGGAAAGTGAAGTTTAAAGGTAAAGGTTACTACATTTATAAAAATAAACGAAATACAATAACTCCTCAGTTTGGGTATTCACACAGGTTATATCTATATTCTTATTTTACGTCTGTAAAGTTCTTAAGTAAAACAAGCGTTTTTATCTTTGGCCTTCTAAAAAGCGACGTTATAACCACATCCATCGGCGTAAAAAATATGAGGCCTATAAACATATTTACGGGTCGTGGTGTGAGGTTTTCGAGAGAGGTTATTTATAAAAAAGTGGGTAAAGTAAGCTCGTACCGATAACCCGTGCTTTGAACATCTATTAATGTAAAACTCCGTCACTTATGAAAAATTGTATTGACGTACATCGCGTACGAGGCAAACATCGCTACGATTACAACGCATCTAAATTATTTACCGTTAATTATACTTTTTATAACTTTCGGCCTTTTTCTGTAAACTAATTATAACATATTTTATCGGAGATTTTGAAGTTTTTTTAGCAACAATATCAGTAGCCATTCTGGCAGTTTTAGTTTATAACGTTATAACAATACTATCATTTAAAGACTTGTTAAGGAAATTTGGCTTTATGAAAAATAGTCGACGTGATTTTTACGAGTGCGGTTTCAAGCCTCAAAATCAGAGACCGATCAAAGTTTCAATACAGTTTTTACTTATTTGTGTATTTTTCTTACTGTACGATATAGAACTAGTCTTTCTATTCCCATTTGTATCAGGTTACACTTTTACAGGGCTTTATGACTTATTACTACTTACCTTGTTTTTCACTGTACTGTTCATAAGCTTGAATATCGATTACGAGCGCCACGCGCTGTATTGACAAGAGTAGTTTACCAAAATAATAATCTATTTTATGTTAGAAGGAAGAAGCTTTAGACGAGCCTTATGAGGGTACCACCCAAGTTTTCAAAATATTGATGTAGTAACAAACTGAAGCTGAAACTTAGTTTCGTTATCGTCAATGATTTTCTCATACTTAAATTTTTTTGTAAATAGACTAGTTTTACCTTTCTCTAGTGTTACCTCCATTATTGGATTTATGTTATTTCTATCAATTCTAATGCAGTTACTTTCCGGTTTCTTCTTAGGATGATATTATATTCCCGAACCCGGACTTGTAGTCGAACTACGAGAAGAAATGTTTAACGACACTCGTTTCGGTGCTGAAGTTTTTTACATGCACGTCAGAGGAGTCGATACTTTAATGGTATTGTCTTACATGCATATTCTTAAAAAAATCTACCTAAAAAATTACGTAACATCAGAGTCTGATGGATGGATGTTAGGTGGATATGCATTTTTCTGGTTCCATTATATTATTGCTCTCGGTATTTCCCTTAGCGCTTCTCACTTAAGTGATTTAACTTTAACCATTATTGCCAACATTTTCTGATCTGTTTTCAATAATATTTATAAAACGTATTATATTATCTTCACAAATAAACATTTAAATGTCGATCAATTAACAAGATTAATGATTTTACATTATTTTACACCTTGGTATTACCTATATCTTGTTAAATTACATGTATTATTCTGTCATGAATCATGGGATACTGATAGTGGTGAACAAATTTACGAAGATAAATCAGGCTCATACGTATCCTGATTCTACGATGCCTTCTTAAAAGAAATTCAAGATGCATTCTATTGAACTTTGTATGTGTTCGTGTACTTTTTTTTACATCACTTCAATGGGGCTACGGTAAATTATTTCTTTTTCGAGCGCTGAAATATTTCAGAGCTAGATGAAGTACGTTTTTACGGAGTAGCACCTCATTGATACTTTAGACCTTTAATGGGTATTCTAATTTTAGCCCCAACTCATTATGAAGGTCTCATGTGAATGGGCCTGTTCTTTGGTTTACTTTCATTTATGCCAGTTATTTATAACTGTTATAATGTATTTCACAAATATGTTGCTACGATCCCAATGCAAAATTCACTATTACAAACCTCAACATTTATCTTTTTTATGATGTCATTGTATTGTACAGCTAGTATGTTACCTTGTGGACGCTATTATTATGATCCTGAAGGGGGTTACGTTGGAAATCCTTGAGTTAAACTTTCTTATCAGTTCGTTTACTTATATTTAGGGTGGATAATACATCACCTTGACTTATTCGATCACTATATATTCCAATTTACACAAACATTAGTTCGTAAGTGTAGTTCTTATAACGCACGTACTTTAAAGTTTAATAAGGGTAATATTTCGGGTTCAGACGCATTTGAAAAATAAAATCTTTAGTAAAGCTAAAGTTTTGGTTACAAACTTAAAACACCAACTACTTAATTTAACGTTACAAATCCGTTTAAACACGCTATCAAATATTGTTTGATCACTGACAATTGAAAAACTAAATTTTATTTATATTTTTTATGTGCGAAATGAGAATATGTGGAATGATGGATTCTTGTTTGATTTTTTACAAAAAAAAACAGCCGACGCGTGAGTAAGACGATTCGTGATTTACACAGGCTTTTTATTTAGTGAGCGAGTTATATTTGAATTTGTTGTTCGTATATATCTCGACAATTTAATTTGACCCCTCCATACCAAAAATTTATTCGAAGCTTCAAATACAGCTGAAATGCTGACCACTACAATCTTCTTAATTATTGCGGCCTTCTTTAGCTTAGTCTTAACGTTAAGTTTTACTTTATTATAATGCAGTAGGTAATTCATCTACTTAGTTAAATATTTATTAAATTGGAACTTTATATAAACTTAGTACTAGTACTTTATTTGTGGTGTGTATTCTTTTCGTTATGCTATTACATACATGTTTTTGCGTACCATAACTTCCTAAACAGTATAGAATGTTTACTAATTTCAAACTATGTAATCTTTATTGACCATTTATTAAATTACACCTATATTTTATAATTCTTAATTTTTACCGAAATAGTACCTATTGGTTAACTTTTGTATTACTCATGCTCGTGGCTTGAAACTTAATCGAAATTAGTTTGCTAGACAATAATAACTTAGACATATATTCAAGAGTTACAGCCCACAATTTTCTCTTGAACATGCTTTATTATTATTGAACAAATTTTTGGTTCTT
>ENA-OWPI01005147-OWPI01005147.1-marine-metagenome-genome-assembly--contig:-NODE-5147-length-10082-cov-12.722639_pt1 | contig 10082 bp, 9 predicted proteins | sample MGYA00238138_ERZ651775 | MGnify/ENA primary metagenome ERZ651775 (study PRJEB26906, sample SAMN06265043) | marine metagenome | isolation source: Helgoland LTER site | place: Germany:Helgoland, sampling...
CCTGGCGTTGTTCGGTACGGAGGTTTTTGTGAACCTGGAGTTGTTGTCATGCCAGGTTTTGTAAATATAGGAGCTTACGTTGGTTCTGGGACAATGGTTGACACATGGGCAACTGTTGGTTCTTGTGCTCAAATTGGTAAAAATGTACATTTATCAGGAGGAGTTGGAATTGGAGGAGTACTAGAGCCACCTAGTGCAATGCCAGTAATCATTGAAGACGGTGCTTTTATCGGATCTAGGTCAATCATTGTAGAGGGAGTCAAAATTGAAAAAGGTGCTGTTATTGGTGCAAATGTAACCATTACAGGTACAACCCCAATTATTGACGTGACTGGTGAGGAACCAAAAGAATACAAGGGACTTGTACCTGAGAACTCAGTGGTGATACCAGGAACACGACCTAAAGTATTTCCAAGTGGAGAATTTAATACTCCATGTGCTTTAATAATCGGGAAACGAAAAGAATCAACAAATGAGAAAACATCACTCAATGACGCTTTAAGGACCTTTGGAGTTCAAGTTTGAAGTTAGATAAATTAACAGAAGAGTTAATTGCTATAAAATCTGTAACTGGTGATGAGAATGAAATACTAGATTTCATAGAGAACTATTTAATAAATTCAGATTTTTCAGGGGAAATCATTAGAAATAATGGAGGAATAATAGCTCATTATTCATCTTCAGATTCCAACATTGCACTCGTTGGACACGTAGATACGGTACCATTTGATCCAAACCAGGTAGTGATTGAAGACACCTCAAAGGTATACGGAAGAGGCTCAGTTGACATGAAAGCTGGAATTGCCGTTATGTTACAAGTTTTAACGAGTAATTTTGAGAACATCGTTGCCGTTTTTTATACAGCAGAAGAAGGACCAATGGTAAATAATGGACTTGAATTATTAATGCCAATCTTAAAAAGCGATTTCAATTTAGAGTTTGCCGTAATACTAGAACCAACAAATGGAGAAGTACAACTAGGCTGTCTAGGATCTGTAAATGCTGATCTTCAGATAGATGGAAAATCATCACATTCAGCAAGGCCATGGATGGGCGAGAATCCGATATTGAAATTGTCAGAAGTAATTGGATTTATTAATGAAAACCAAATAGAAGAGCATACTATCGATGGTTTACTTTTTAAACAAATCATTACAGTTACGACTATATCAGGTGGTTCAGCCAACAATGTTATTCCTTCACACGTGAACTTGAATATAAATTTTAGGTTTTTACCAACACAAAACGAATCCGAGGCCTCAAAGCTTTTAGCTGATACATTTGCAAAATATGGAACTATCAAAATAAAAAATTCTTCAAATGGGGCACTACCTAATCTTGAATCTCAAAAGGTTAAAGATTTCATAAAAATTACAGGTGCAGATGTTACTCCAAAACAAGCTTGGACTGATATAGCGAGATTCTCACAGGAAAATATACCAGCTGTAAATTATGGACCAGGAGATCCTCTACTTGCCCATTCTCCAGATGAATTTGTTAATACGAGTCAAATAGTAGAATCATATGAGTCAATCGTGAGGTACTTAAAAGGGTTTTGAAATGGCAGACAAAATAGACATAAAAAATGTTGCTAAATTGGCATCAATCAAACTAAATCAGGAAGAAGAAGATAGATTAAAGAATGACCTTTCTATGATTATCGAACATTTTGACGCATTAAGCAAAATGGATTTACCAGATGATAAAATCAGCATTCATCCACTTGGTATGTCATTAAATCTAGCTGAAGATATTGCTTCTAAATCACTTACTCATAAAGAAGCTTTAAGCAATGCGCCTGAATCCAAAGATGGTCAATTTGTTGTCCCACCTTCATTGGATTAATGATGAATAACTATAAACTTCCAATTTCAAAAATAAATCAATTATTTAAAAATAAAGAACTTAAACCTTCCGAACTTTATGCTGAAACTTTCGAACGAGCTGCTATCACCGAATCTATTATTCATGGTCACTTAGAACTATTTCAAGAAGAAAATCTTAAAAAAGCTCTGAATTCAGATGAGCGATACGAAAAAGGTGAAAATTTAGGAACACTTGACGGCATTCCAATTGCAATTAAGGATAATATTAATATTTCAGGATATGCAACTACTTGTTCATCAAAAATGCTATCAAATTACATTTCTCCATATGACGCCACAGTAATAACAAGACTAAAAAATGAAGGTGCTTTATTTACAGGAAAGACCAATTTAGATGAATTCGCTATGGGATCTTCCACTGAAAATTCAGCTTTTGGTCCAACAAAAAACCCTTGGGATAGTTCAAGAGTACCAGGTGGATCCTCAGGTGGTTCTGCTGCAGTTGTATCAGCTGGATCAGCTATTGCATCTCTTGGAAGTGATACTGGAGGCTCCATTAGGCAACCTGCATCATTTTGTGGAGTTGTTGGATTTAAACCAACTTATGGAACAGTTTCACGATTTGGATTGGTTGCATTTGCATCATCTCTAGATCAAATAGGGCCAATAACAAATCATGTTGAAGATGCAAGATTAATCTTTAATTCTATGAAAGGTCACGATCCTCGTGATGCAACTTCGTTAATAGAAAGTAAAGCTAAACAACCAAAATTAAAAAATGCAAAAATAGGCATTATTAAAGAGCTTATGGAAGATGGCATATCTGAAGATGCCAAAAAAGAAGTTCACAAAGTCGCTAAATTGCTGGAGGCAGAAGGTCACGAAATTATTGAAGTTTCTCTTCCTTTGACAAAAATGTCTATCAGTATTTATTATCTCATTGCTCCTGCTGAGTGTTCTGCAAATCTTTCAAGATTTGATGGCGTACGATATGGAAATAGAGTTCCAGGTAGCACAAGTTCAGAGATGATGGAGCTTACTCGTGCTAATGGTTTTGGACCAGAAGTTAAAAAGAGAATACTTTTAGGAACATATGCGCTTTCTGCAGGATATTATGATGCCTATTACGGCCAGGCATTGAAAGCTAGAGCAATGATGAAAAAAGAATTCACAGATATTTATGAAGATGTTGATTATCTAATATCTCCAACTACTCCTTCAGATCCATTTAAGTTTGGAGAAAAATCTGATAACCAACTAGAGATGTATATGTCAGACTTATGCACTATACCGGCTAACTTAGTAGGCATGCCAGCAATTAGTATCCCAACTGGCCTATCTTCACAGGGACTTCCTCTATCTGTTCAAATAATGAGTCCTTCAAATACCGATAATACATTATTAGATTTTTCTGAATCTCTTGAATCATTAGTAGCGTTTACTGAAGAACCAGTAATTAATGGAGTTGTTTCTTGAGTATTATCCCAACTATCGGAATGGAAACCCACGTGGAGTTAAAAACAAACTCTAAAATGTTTTGCAGGTGTCATGTTCTCGATACAGAATTACCAAATGAAAGTTTATGTCCAACTTGTTTGGGATTACCAGGTTCTTTACCTGTCCCAAACAAAAAAGCTATTGAGTTTATAACCCTTTTAGCATTAAGTACTAATTGCAGTATCACCAATGATGGAATGTTTCACAGAAAAAACTACTTTTATCCAGATTTACCTAAAAACTATCAAATTTCACAATTTGACCTACCTGTTGGCACAGAAGGATCTCTAGAAATTGTTGTAGATGGTGAATTTGGAACTGTGGAAATTGAACGTGTACACATGGAAGAAGACACGGGCAAAAGTACACATATTGGTTCAGGACGAATAGATTCTGCTACTAGTACACATCTTGATTTCAATAGAGCAGGCATACCTTTAGTTGAAGTTGTGACAAAACCATTGATTAAATCTTCAAAGGAAGCAGTTGCTTATATCGAGGAACTCCGACAACTAGTAATCGATTTGGACATATCAGAAGGAAAGTTAGAAAAAGGCAACTTAAGGTTTGATGCAAATATATCTGTTGCACATGAAGGGGATAAAGAGTTGGGGACAAAAGTTGAAATAAAAAATATGAACTCTCTTAAATCTCTAGAGAAAGCTATAGAATATGAAATATCACGACAAACCAAGATGCTAATTGCTGAAGAAAATATTATTCAAGAAACTAGGCACTGGGATGAAAAAAAAGAAGTAACAAGTTCAATGAGATCTAAAGAGGGAAGTGCGGACTATAGATATTTTTCAGATCCAGATATTCCAAATATGATCTTAAGTAATGACTTTGTAAATGAAATTAAAACAATAATTCCAGAGTTGCCCTCACAAAAGAGAAAAATGTTTATTGAGACTGGTTTAAGTATAGAAGATGCCAACAATCTTGGAAAAAATAAAAATTGGATAGGTGATCTATACCTGAGTATTACAGAGATAACAGGTGATTCTAAATCTTCATTTAACTGGGTAACTGGAGAGCTTCAGGGCCAATTAAGAAAATTAGAAATAAAGGACCTTCCTAATTGGGTAACAGCAAAAAATCTTAGTGAAATAATACTGCTCGTCAAAGAAGATAAAATCTCCTTCACTTCTGGTAAAGAAATACTTGCAAACTTAATAGAACAAGAGATAGTTCCTGAAGAATTTGCTTCCCAAAATAATCTTATTCAAGAAAACAATATAGAAGAAATAAGCAAAATTGTAGAGGAAGTCATCGAAAACAATTCAGAAGTTTTAGAACGTATTGCAAACGGAGAAGAAAAGTTGATAGGGTTTTTAGTTGGTCAGATTATAAAAATTTCAAAAGGTCAAGTTAATCCGTCAGTTGCAAAAGAACTATTACTTAAAGAGATAAGTTCATAATCTGATTAACTATTACTGCTCCAAGCAAACCGAAACCCCCTGCAGCTAAATCGTCATAGAGAACACCTTTTTTACCTGGAATTTCCTCCATTTGAGCAACAATTTTTGGTGTTTTTAAAATATCTGAAGCTCTAAATATTATAAATCCTGTCAAAAGAGGTAATAATTCTGAGGGTGAAGCTAAAGAAGCAAAACTCATTCCTATTATTTCATCTAGAGTTATCCAACTAGGATCATTTGAAGCAGAAATATCATCTACGGATATAAAGTAAATAATTGTTAAAGAAATAAAAATTATTAATAACCAAATAATTTCTAACTGTAAAAAATAAATTATTCCAACGAAAACTAATGATGCAAAAGAACCTCCCCCTTTTTTTTCTCCAAAAAAAGTTCTCCAAAAGATACCAGCACCAAATCCTGAAGCTATAAAAGTTTTCATATTTGAATAATAGTATTTTTTATGGCTTCATTGAATAAAAGGTGTAGTATTTGTAATTAATAATGAAAAAATCAAAATTTATTTGGCTAGATGGTGAACTTGTTGAGTGGGATAATGCAAATGTTAGCGTTATGACACACACCCTACATTACGGTACAGGCGTTTTTGAAGGAATGAGAGCTAGAGACACTGATAAAGGTACTTCTGTACAATTCTTAGATGATCATGTTGATCGACTATACAGATCAGCAGAAGCTTATAATCTGGAAATACCTTTCAATAAAAATGTTATATCTAATGCAATTAAAGAAATAGTTAAGGTCAATAATCTTAAATCGGCATATATTAGGCCACTAGTTTTCTTTGGTGATGGTGAGATGGGATTACTTCCACAAAATATACCTGTAAGGGTAGCCATCGCAGCATGGGAATGGGGAGCCTACCTTGGTGATGATGCTGGTAGCAAAGGTGTGAATGTTTGCATTTCTGACTGGCAGAGAATTAGTCCAAAAAGTTTTAAACCTTTTGCTAAAGGTGTAGGTGGTTATATGAACTCAACATTAGCAAAAATAGATGCAGTTAAACAAGGTTTTGACGATGCAATTATGTTGAGTGACAACGGGACTGTCGCTGAAGGTAGTGGACAAAATATTTTTATTTATAAAAATAATCAACTCTTAACTCCACCAATTGAGACTGGTGCACTTGGTGGGATAACAAGAAAAATGGTTATAGAAATTGCTAATTACCTGGACATACCAGTAGTAGAGCAAGACCTCAGCCCTGCAGACTTAATCGCATCAGATGAAATTTTCTTTACGGGAACAGCAACCGAAATAGTGGGTGTGGTTTCTGTAGACTCTAATAAAATTTCCGATGGAACTGTGGGTGAGGTTACTTCAAAAATTAGAACTAAATACCTGGAAATAGTTAATGGTCAAGACGATAATTTTAAAAATTATATAACATTAATTTAATGTCTCAAGAACCAAATATAAAAATACAATTTCAAGAGAATAAATCTGAAACGAGTATGCCAGTTCCACGCAGAATGCCATCAAGACCAGCTGAAACAGTAAAGCCTGATTTTGAACAGTATGGTAATGTTGGGCCAGACAGTGGGTTTGCCATGAAGATTGTTAATAAAGATAATGCGCTCTGGTCAAGCCATCCAAAGAAAAAATTAATCAGCACAATAATTGTTAACCTAATTCTATTTAGGGCATCCCACTTTGGCAGAGCTCCCACAACTCGTGATTTTCACCTAGTTCTTGGTTTACTCAGAATTACTGAAGATAATACTGGAGAATTAACTGATGACGTTCTTAACATATGTTCTAAGGAAAAATTGCAAGGTGCCCATTTGAGTACTGTGTTTAATTTTTTAACATAGTCCCATATAACGAGGGTTCAATAAGGTATTTATATGCAAATAGTTAGAGCAAAATACGAGAATGAAATATTTTATGGCGACCTTCATGAAGGTAAGGTTACAAGATATGATGGGTCTCCATTTGTAGTTTGGGAAAACACAGAAGAAGTTTACGATCTTGAGGAGATTGAATTATTAGCTCCAGTATTACCTTCCAAGGTAGTTGCAATAGCTAAAAATTATGCCAAACATGCTGCAGAGATGGGTTTGCCAGAATATAGCGAAAATATGCCAGATAACCCAATAATATTTATTAAACCCTCAACTTCAGTAATAGGCTCTGGGCAAAATATTAAATATCCAAGTATTGGAGAGCACGTAGACATTGAAGCTGAACTTGCATTGGTGATCTCAAAAGTGTCTAAAAACATAGATAAAAATAATTGGATGGATCATGTATTAGGAATTACAATTGCTAACGATCTGTCGGAACGTGTCCTTCAGGGTAAGACAGGCCATTTTACAAGAGCCAAGGGTTTTGATACTTTCTGTCCACTGGGACCTTATATACAAACTGAATTTATGGATTCACCAGAACTTCAAATTAAATCATACGTGAATGGTGATTTAAAACAAGATGGTAATACTAGAGATATGATGTTTAAAATAGGAGAAATACTGGAATTCATTTCTTCAATTATGACCTTATTGCCAGGAGATGTAATTCTAACCGGCACACCTGAAGGTGTGAGTAAAGTAGAAAGAGGAGACGAAATCAAAATTGAAATCGACACTCTTGGTACGCAAATTAATACAGTTGAATAGCATATGAAACTAAGGATTGCACCATCACCAACTGGTTACTTACATATTGGTAATGCTCGTACGGCACTTTTTAACTGGCTTTACGCAAGAGCAAATAATGGTAAATTTCTCGTAAGAATAGACGATACTGACACTGCAAGATCTAGTGAAGAATATATGCAAGATATTGTAAAAAACTTTAAATGGCTTGGGATTGATTGGGATGAAGGTGTCGAAGTTGGTGGACCTCATGGAGAATATAAACAATCTTTACGGTTTGATAGATATAGGGAAATAGCAGAGTCTTTACTTGAAAAAAACTTGGCATATGAAGATGATGGAGCTATTCGTTTTAAGGTTCCTAATGAAAAAGAAATAACTTTTCAAGATATAACACGTGGATCTATGAAATTTAATTTAAACGACGTAGAAGATTTTATCATTTTGAGATCAGATAAGTCACCAACTTATCACCTGGCATCAACTATTGATGATATAGATTACGAAATAACAACAATTGCAAGAGGAGAAGATATACTTTCATCAACTCCAAAACATATTCTTTTAATGCAAGCACTAGATGCGGATATACCAACATTTTGCCATCTTCCTCTTTTGTTTGGACCTGACGGAAAAAAACTTAGCAAAAGGCATGGAGATACCTCTGTAAATACGTTCAAAGATAAAGGATTACTACCAGAGGCACTTTTCAACTATATGTGTCTTCTTGGCTGGGCTCCAGGCGATGATATTGAAATCTTCAATAGAGATTTTGCGATTTCAAAATTTGATTTGAATAATGTCTTACCTAATCCAGCAATATTCGATACCACAAAGCTTTTATGGATGAATGGTCAATACATCAGAAATATTGATGCAAACAGTTTTACAGCTATGGCAATTGATAAAATATCTCATAATATTGAAAGAGAATTATTTGATACTGAAAAAGAGCGTTTAAATAAAATTTTGCCTTCTGTACAAGAAAGGTTGGAAACGCTCAATGATTTAAAACCTCAAATTGAAGAAGACATAACAAAAGCACGTTGGAAAAACTTTGCAAAATCTCAAAAAGCACTCACAGAGTCTTATGAGAATATAAAACTTCTATTCCCTAAAGAGTATCTAACCACCCACCCTAATGATAGGGTATCTTAAATGGTTTTGCTCATAGTTTGGAGAATGCTTGTGAAGCCAATCTAATTGTGCATACCAATTACTGGCAAATATAGGTTCTGATTTTTTCTTAGTCTCAAACTCTATTTTAAGATTAGGGTTGTTCTCTAGAAGTTCTTTTGCTTTGTCTTCCCAGACATAAGGAGAGAATCCTTCTTTTTGTTGTAAAATGGTGTCAAAAAAATTCCAATTAAAAAAAGAATCAGTTGCGCTGGGTTCTAAAGTTTCTAGCAGATATCGAACCCCCTCTTGTTGGGTCGTAATTCTGTAGTCTCCGGCACTAACATTAACTCGCTCTTTCTTGGAACTCACTTGGGTATTGTAATGCAGGTAATGCCCTTCATAAGGATTTTGGACTGTTTGAAAGTTTTCAATCTTATAAACAGTTGCCTCGATCATCGTATCTTTTTTTATTGGGACCATTTCAATTTGGTTGAGCTTTAAAAGCTCCACGATTCGCCACCATCCTTTAGGAACGATGTAACTTTCAGGGATCCTAATTTTTTTATCGGGTAGGTAATAATTTTGGTACGCTACTTTTTTAGTAAAGGGGAGGTTTCTGTCATATTTTAATCGATCGGAATGCGTCACCTTACTCGAAGTTATGGTACCGGTATAACCTTTAAAGTTGAGCTCGGTTGTTTTTGAGCTATCTATTTTCCAAGAAATAGGATACGACTCTCCTACGGGATACCTGCTTTTGGAATAACGACTTAATTTTTTGATTTGCGCGGCTTCTTTTTCGGCGATTGCAATAAAGGTTTTCATTAATTCATAGGTGCCTTCCACTCTTTTTTTATAAGGCTTTAGCATGTGTGTTTCGACCATCATTCCTAGAGTATTAAATAAGGTGGTATAACCCGTTGAATATCGCGGTGAATCAAAAAACTGCTTAAATCCCTGATCTGGAGTACTATTAAAAACGTTGACGTAGGGAGTGATGTCCCAATTTTTTTGTGCGAGCGAATCTTCCAATGCAGGCATAAAGGTCTGGTGTAAATAGTTTCCTAAAGCACCTCCTAATTTGTTATGTTGGGTAAATAAATGAGTTAAGGTATATTGGTAGTCGGCTCCATTACTCACGTGATTGTCTATAAATAATGCGGGACGAAGCGTTCTAAATATCTTGGTAAACGCTTGGGCGTTTTTAGAATCTGCTTTTATAAAATCTCTATTTAAATCATAATTTCTAGCATTGCCTCTAAAACCATAGGCTTTAGGTCCATTTTGATTGGTTCTTGTGGTAGAATTTCTATTTAAAGCACCTCCAATATTATAAACAGGAATCACTGCGATGATGGTTTGTTGTGGTGTTTTAATTTTTTGTTGCGCCAAATCTCTTAATAGCATCATGGAAGCGTCTATTCCATCACTTTCTCCGGGGTGAATTCCATTATTAATCAATAAAACATTTTGTTTTTGGGCTGTCGAAAATTCAGATTCGAATGATCTATTTGGATTGAAAGTAACCAAATGTAGGGGCTTGCCACTATCAGTATCTTCCATTTCGTAGATGGCAATGGTCGAGTAGTTGGCAGCTAGTT
>ENA-OWPI01005149-OWPI01005149.1-marine-metagenome-genome-assembly--contig:-NODE-5149-length-10080-cov-2.516045_pt1 | contig 10080 bp, 6 predicted proteins | sample MGYA00238138_ERZ651775 | MGnify/ENA primary metagenome ERZ651775 (study PRJEB26906, sample SAMN06265043) | marine metagenome | isolation source: Helgoland LTER site | place: Germany:Helgoland, sampling...
TCGATCGGTCGGTCGGTCGTGCTTTTATAGTGTAAAAAATATGGCAATGAATAGGCGTATTTGCAGTACGGGCAAAGTCCAACTCTTCAATTCAATTCAACTCTCTCTCTGTCTACTAACTAACTACGTTCTAAGTCTCAGTTCCTCGGGAAGTTCCTCGTCCCCGCCGTCGAGCCAATCTCCAAACTCATCCAATCTTTTTTCCTCTTCCATCTGCTTTGCAATTTCATCGCCCTTGCTTGTGTAGTCCGTGACGCCGTCCCAATAGATGGCCGTCGTCTTTCTTCCCATTAAATCTCCGCCTGCCATCGACTCAAGGCAATCTTCAGCAGAGTGCACTTCCTTGAACTTCAGCATGACAACTCTCTCGGCGCTCCCTGCGAACACGGTCATCTTCATCACGGCCGGGAAGCGCTCCCGAAGCGCCGTTTCAACACTGGCAAAATCTTCATCGGAGGCGCCGTCCGCGAACGCGTTCTTAACCGTCACAATCGTCAAGCCGACCCCCCCCCCGGTCAACCGCCCGTTCTTGCCGTCGTCCCAGTCCATCTTCTGCTTCGCGGCGAGCTTCGCCGTCCGACGCTGCTTCTCGGTCGGCTCCGGGTTGTTGCCTTTGACAATTCGGTCGCCCCTCTGTTTGAACTCCGCTTCCTTGATAGTTAATTTCGAGGGTTGCTTCGGATCACCGGGGCGGAGCTCAGCGCCGTCGAGCAAATCGATGCATAATTGGACACTCTCTTGTTTCGCGAAGCAAATACTCCCGTCACCCTTGATGTTGCCGTTTTCGTCCCTGTAGATTTTTATTTTCGCCCGTTGGGTGATGGGATCAAGGGTGAGGACTCCACAACGACTAAAGTGAGCGGATATTTCATCGAAGGTAACGTCGTCAGGAAATCCCGTCACATAAACCCATTTTTTCGAATTTGCCGAGCGAAAATCTTTCTTCTTTTGCTTCTTCTGGGCGGCAGGTTTGGGTGTCGCCGAGGAGGGGGCCATCCCCCCTGGTGTTTCTGTTTTCGTCTTTGTCTCCCCTTCCTCGTCGGGCGTTCTATCACTGCCGTGGTGCAACCGCCGCTTTTTGCTATTCGATATTTTTTCTTCCTCGCCCATACCCTTCGTTTCCTCTAAAAATCCTGACAATGCCGTTTCGTCTTTGGCGTCGTTGTCTTCATTTTGGTCTTTGTCCTCCTCGCCTCCATCGTCATCAAAATCCCCGCCGCTCGCAACCACAGCGTCCGCAAAAGAGACCTGCACATCCTCTTCGAATACCATCTGCTCCTGCTCCTGCTTCCGTTGCTCATCGGCGCCGGCGGCGCTAGCAGGAAACAACAGGGACGACAGCTCCCCTAATCCGGCAACTGCAGCTCCTGCCATCCACTCTGATTTGTCATAAACCGCAAAGTTATTGTTTGTGGAGGCCAGCTCGGCTACCTGCTTAACCGACATTGTTTGCGCTGCGCCCTTCGGAGCCCCCGCATCGTCATAGATTGTAACGAAGAGATCTCCCCTCCCGGCCAGAGCAATTGCTGCAAACTGGGCGTTCGAGGCAATTTCACCAACAGTGGTCCAAGAATCAAGACCTTCCATCCAGACAGGGGTCGACGATGTAGCCAATGTAGAAGTTGACACCAGCAGACGCAGGAAAGCAGAGAGGGGAATGGTTGCTGGTTGCTGGCTATTCGGAGGAAGGTATGAAACACTCATGGTGGGCAGCATTTTAGTGTGCGAATTGCCCCTTGCAGAGGCAACTCCAAGATGGGGGGATGAGAGAGTGATCAAACCTGCACCTTTTATGTTTCTTCACTTCATTTTAGTTTGCCTGGTTTTTTCACACAATTTAATTCATTCCCCCTACCACGTGCCTACAGCTTCAAATCCGGGTGCTTTAGGTTTCCGACTCGCGATACTGTCACGACTACGACCGACGGTTATCAACCCCCCCTACCAAAGAAACGGAACGTAACGTCCCTGATGAACTGTCTTGCCTTTGTTGAGGAGCATTACGATCCTTCACCGTCCCTCCCCCTGCCCCCCCCTCCAAGCTTTACACCATGCCCTCTTCCGGAATCCTCGTCTCACGCGATAGCCCCTATCCTGACCTCGATTGTCGCGAATTCCTCTCCAACGTCTTCGCAATTCATTTCTGTGACGAATGTTTTATCAGAATCTCGAGAGAAGCCAAAAGAATTAATCCCTGTTGCTCTCGCTGTTGTCCACGCTGTGATGGCTGCGCTCCAAGTATCGACCTCTCCCATAACCGCCGATTCCTCTCTTCTTTCTTCCATGCTCGGCGTGCTCAAAAAAGTATCTGATATGGTGCCCAAATTTTGGTCGAATCTCATGTCAAACAATCCAGCCCTTGGCCTTACACTCCACAGCTTCTCAATCTCTCCTCCTTCTCAAAGCCCCCCCCCCCTTAATGAAATAACGATCAATTCTCTACTCTCCCTTGCACATTTGCACTCTTCGTCCCCCCAGTCTGTGAGGTGGCCATTCTTAGGCGAGATTGTAAAGTACACAGCCAAGATTCATTCTCTGAATGAAAATCTCGTCAGGGAAAGGGATGCCGCGTGCGTTTCTGCGGTAGCATGCGGTGTCGTGGCAAGGTTTGGCGGCGGTTTGGACGACAATAAATGCGACGAAATATCCCGGGTATCAATAAACTCGCTACTTCTGGATGACGGAATCTCACATTTGGTGAAAGAACCAGCTGCGTCATTTCTCCTCCTCCTGTCCCCTTCGAGTGAAACTGCTCTCTCTTACCTCTCCCCTTCTTCTCACCACCCCGGTGTAACCGCCAATTATCTCCGCGAGAAAATTTCGAAGGGAAAAATCGCCGACGCCGTGAAGCGTGCCTCTGCAGAGGCGGAAGCAATGCTCAAGTCGAACCAGAAATCTTCTTCCCTTCCTTCGTCGCCATTGGCGAGCAGTAACTTATCCAAATTGTATGGTTTGGAGATCCTATGCTACTTAACTCTATTTTATCTGGTAGACTACGACGACGACGACGGAAATAATGGCAGGAACGCAAAACTTGGAGAGGTTGCCTTCTCGTGTCTTTCATACAATGAGAAGCATTACGGAAGAATGCCTCATCCATTTGAAAAATTTCTTGCGACCGATGGTGAGGTGAATTCGGGCGATCCAATCGCAGAGGCGCTGACTTTACTGGGATCCAAGTCGTTCGAAGGCGAATCGTACATCTTTTCTGTGATAGCCAACTTGTCGTCTACCGAGGATTCCGTGACGGCTTACTTGGAGAAACCGAAGAAATTCTGCCGGTACCTCTCCAGCCGGCTGATAATATCCTACTCTCGGTCCCTCACTAACCTCCAAACCCGAGTCGACACCTTGAAGCGATACCTAAAGAATCTGAAGAAGGACACCTCCGTCCTGGAAGAACTCGGATACTGTCTGATGTCCTCTCCGGCAACTCACGAGGAGGCGAAAAAACCACTGTTGAAATGCGTGCAGATCGACGCCAAGAGGCCAAGGGCTTTTGAGCTGTTGGGACGCTTCTATGACCACGCCGGGGATATCGAGAGAGCGGGGGCATGCTACGAGAAGGCCTTAAACCTCGGGGCAAGTCCAAAGTCGGCGGGAGAAGGGCTGGCGAAAACTATGGGGAGAACTGATCCGGGAAGGGTGAAGAAATGGGCGGAGAAGGCAGTCGGGGAGGAGGAGGAGGAGGATTGCTCGTGGGCGTGGAACTTTTTGGCCGACGATGCCGTCGAGACGGGAGACGACGGAAGGGCAATTGCCTGTTTTCAGCAAGCGATTCGTTTGGAGGATTCATCTGCTCAGAATTGGACCGAACTCGCGAAGGCGTACCGAAGGCAGGGGAAATACACAGCCAGCTACAAGGCGTTCGTCAAGGCGTCAACTGTAGGCAAACTTTCTGCCTGGGACACTTGTGCTTTCGCGAGCATTGAACTTGAGGTAGGCAATGCGGAAGAAAGCCTAGAACGATACGAGAGAGTGCTAGAAGAAGGGGGTAAGCTGGCTGCGTTTGGAATCTGCAGCTGCTGTTTGTATTTGGCCAGGGCCAAGAAAGAGGAGGGAAAGAGAGTGCTAGCACTAGACATCGCTAAAAAGGGGGTGAATGTTGGGGTTGACTATTTTAATTTGACCGGCGATGGTGCTGAGGAGATTAAAGGAAGTAGTGTGCTTAATTGCGCGCTGAAGACTATCGGGGACTTGTGTTGCTTTGGACTGAGCGTATCGAATGGAGCAGGGGATGCGAATTTCTTTGGTGATACAGGCGAGCAATACTACGAGGTCGTCGTAGTAAACAGTACCGTGATGAAAGAGTCCGAAGAGAACGATAAGCATTCGCAAATTGCTGCGGCTCACTTTGACCTCGGTGTGCTGCAGATGAATAAGGGGTCGACGGGACATGCCATCGATAGTTTCAAGAGCAGTGTAAATGCAGACCCCGAGTTTGCCAGCGCATGGAACGCACTCGGATGTGCGTACAGGAAGAAGGAAAATGACGCTAACGGTGGCGACGGTGAGAAGAACGTTAACAATGCCCTGGAATTGCTCGCCCAGCACTGCTTCCACCGTTGCTTGGATCTCGACAGCCACAACGCAGCAGCGCACGCCAACTTAGCACTCCTAAGCGCGTCACAGGAGGGTTTAAGCGGGGCCTCTTCCGTCGAAAAAAGCTTGGATGCCTTGGCACAGATCACAGACGATCCAGTCAATTGGATTGTGAGGGGCGTCATGGAGGAAAAGAAGGGGAACATGAAGGCCAGCGACAACGCATACAGGGCGGCCCTTCAAGTCGACGTGCATCCCTGTGCATTGGTCAATGCCGGAGCTGTCAACGTATTGCTGGGTGAAGTTTGCGATGAAAATAGGTACAATCGAAGGCGCGAGGCTCGGTACTATTTCGACCTCTTCAAAACTTATGATGGAGAAGAGGTGAAAGGGGCTGGTGTTGATGGTGGTAGGGTTGGGTTTGCGCGAGATAGAGGGGTTGTTTTTCGAAAGGAAAACGATGACGACGTGACCTCGAAAGAAGTAGAGCTGGTAAAACAGATCAAGGACAAACTCCTGTCCGACAGTACCGACGGGGCTGAGGGGATGGTTGTTGACGCTATGGGTCTCGTGGCTGAGAGGGTGGATGAGGGCGGCGAAGGCATGGAATCAAATGTCGTCGCGGAGATCCTCGCTCTGTGGGCATATTTTTTCACCGTGGACGCGGATGCGGATGCGGATGCGGATGCGGATGCGGCGGCATCAGAGAATGTAAAAAAAGTTGTCGCCTTTTTTGGAGGTGGCGGAGGAACTAAGTGTGAGAAGGTAGCAGAGTTGGCCGTCATTATTGACCCTTCTTGTTCACTGGCATGGGACGTGTACGAACATGTACAAAAGCAGTAATTTTAAACAGACTTCGAAGTAGGTTTATGTACGGGTCTTATCTTATCCTATCCACTTTTCTCAAAATGCATTTCTTCATTCAGTTCACTTCTCGAGAACAAGTATCGATTTTGTATTCACATGTATCACAATGTATCACAATGTATCACCAGTCCATTGTCGCCGAATATACCCTCACTTATCGAAGGACACTCAGGGGGTGGTGTCATTCAAGGCGTCACAAGCAAGGAGCAATGCATCAAATGTGTCACTGTTCGGTGCCTCAACCGCCACCACCCTGGAAGTTGAAGAAGGACCTTTCATCGAATCATAGTAGCTGAATTGCCTAATAAGATCCCGCAAAATCGAAATTTCGTTGCGCGACGAAGCTGCGTTCACGTCGCTGCTCGCGTCACCGCAGATCGAATATTCGGCGGGATACATTGCAACAAAGTTGCTGCAGTTGTTGCGGCAGTTGTTGCTGTTCTTCACGTCGTCGTCGTGATAAGGAACTGGCGGCGGTGTTACTGGGATGATATGATCCACTATCTCATCAAGAGAAACACTGTAATGGGGGGGGGGGGGGGGGGAGGGGGAAAAAATAGGAGTTTAGCACTGGCGCCTAGTTTGTTTTTTCAAATGAGTAGTTTTCCTCACCTCCTCGGCTTCAGAAAGGATCCATCCCCTTCCCCTTCCGTTACCCCCCTCGATTTTCTGCTCTCCTTGGTCCCCCTCCTCCTCTTCAATCTCCCCCCACTCCCTCTCACGCGCTTCCTCTTCCCTTCACCTCCCTTCACCCACCTCCCTTCACCTTCCGAAGCCTTGTTGAAGTCCTCGAGGGCTTGAGTGTATGCAATCGCCGCGAGATCTTGGGTGTCGTAGACACCGATGTAATGGCTTTTGCCGTTTACGTACAGCTGGGCCTACGGAATAAAGACACACGGGGAGTTAGAGTTGGCCAAAAACGAAGATTATGTGAACCTTAAAGTTGTGGAAACCTCTCCCCCTCAGAACCCCTAACCCCTTCTCACCTGCCATTTCTTATTCGGCCTTTGTGTGATGCCCCTAAACTTCGTCGCTCGCACAGAACCTCGAATCGATGCGGGAGGAAGCGATTCAACCTCCATATCGTGGGATGAACTGAGACGAGAATTCACAGAATTTTGGTTTTCTTGGATTTTGTGACCTGTACCGAGGATATAGTGGATTTTGTAACCTATACGGAGGATAATCGTAGATTTTCAGCGCAATCACACACAATTTAAAGTAGAAAATGCGATTAGAGTGAAAAACATCGAAGAAAAAGTGAAGCTAACAAGATCTCGAGATCGCAAGAAACAAAAAATAAAAACTGTCGATCTTACTTCAATTTTGGTCTTTCGAAAATAAAACGCCCTGATTCGAAGACGACGACGACGAAGAACGCACGAATACTAAAAATACAAAATATTCGTCCTTTCTTACCGTATTTCCAGGGTCCAATCCTACCTTCTTGCGCTCTTTTCTCCCCCCCTCTGTATCACTTCTCCCAATGCCTCAGCACAAATTCCTCCTCCTAATGTCTAAGCAAGGCAAGCTCCGGCTCGCCTCCTACAACATCTCCCTCACCCCCCTCGCCCGAACCCGCCTCATCCGACTGGTCACAAACACTGTCCTCAACCTATCATCCTCACACTCCAACATTGTTGAGGCCGGGATGTATAAGTTCGTGTTTCGGCGATATGCTAGTTTGTATTTTATCGTGGGGGTGGAGGAGGAGTGTAATGAGCTTATTGTGCTGGAGGAGATTCATCTTTTTGTTGAGGTTTTGGATCAGGTGGGTGGATCAAATCCATCGTCATGGGTGGGTCGTGGGATTCTTTTCAATCGTGTTTTCTACCGTGTATTTTTCCTTTTGTGTATCCTAACATCTAAAATGTCCAACCCCTCACTCCCCCCCACCCCCTCCCTAACTCTTTTCACAGTACTTCGGCAACGTCTGCGAACTGGACATAATCTTCAACTTCCACAAAGCCTACTACATCCTCTTCGAGCTCTTCCTCGCCGGTCTCCTCTGCTCCACTTCCAAGATCGATGTCTTAAAGGACGTGCACAGCGTCGATAAGATGATTGAGGAATTGACGGAGGGTAATGATGATGGGAGGGCGAATGAGGAGAATGGCCTTAGTTTCAGCATGCAGATTCATTTGGGAAGAAAACCGACAAGGAAGATTGGGCAGAGTTCGGGTATTTGAATTCTGAGGGAATTGGTTAGTTAATAATTTACGTTAGTTGTCAATTAGTCAATTAGTATGTTACCCAGTTAGTGACGCAACCTTACTATTACAAAGTAAGACAGAGAAAGAGGGGGAGGTAAATACAGTAAAATCGGACATTTGCAAGAAGAATGTTCTGCCTGGAAAGCGTTAATTTTCATCATCAAAATATATTCGCGGAGCGCAATCTCATCCTCTCCTCCTCGGTGGTCTCGAACCCGCAGAACACAGCTTCGTGTACTTTTTGTCGAGGTTCTCGGGCCTCCCCACAATCCTCAAGGCCAAACCTATTCCTCCCCCCTCCCATCTTATTGCCCCTCGCACACTCACTCACACTCGCACTCGCACTAGTACGGGTAGCGCTGGTGGTGCCGCCGTATCGTCGGTTGATCTCTCTTGCCTTGGCCCAACCCATTCGCAAGGACTCGGAGGAGCGGAGGTTTTCGTTGTATTGCGTAGTGACGTGTTTTCTTTCGTTGCAGCTGCTAGGGTTGTTGGAGCTTGGGAAGGGCGAAGGGAAAGCACGGAGAGATGAAGAGGACAAGGCGCTGGGGCGAAGGTGAAGGTTGGTGAATGGATCGTGTCGAGCATACATTCGGAAGGATTCGCAATCCAAAACCAGTGACACCAACACAACCATCACTACCATTACTAAGCGAGAGAACATAATGCTCTACTTCCGAATTGGGGGGTTCTTTTTATAAATATTTCGAGAAATAATTGGGGGAAATGAGAGCACTTATTTTTGAATTTTTGGAAATTAGTTCACAGTTTGTATGGAGCGGAAATTAGCAAGTTATAGGTGTAACAAAGCGCACAACGACTTTACATAACTCTAGATTTCCCTCAATGTAAAAGAAAACTGACAAATAATCCCTTGAACACCTGAAATATACTTCCTCCTTCTGCCAACATGTCTTCCCCTCCCTCTCCAGTAACGGAATCGAGCCTTTCAGATATCCGAAGCCTCATGACCAAAGCTCGCAACGAGCTCACATCCCTTACATCGGCACCGTCGCCAAATGGAGAATCTGAATTCAACTGGGATGATTTTGCCAAGTACGACGTCCCGGATTCACCAAAAGAGAATGACCCTCCTCCTAGTAACACCGTCCCTGCGTCACAGAAACTTCAACAACATACGAAACCGCCGCCGAGATCATCAAGAACGTCGTGGATACCGAAACCCGAAGGGCGCGAAAGCGCCGTCACTTCAGACAATAAAACCGATAACGGTGGTCTTGGAATGCCGGCTAGGAATTTAGGACTCACGCCTGACATCCAACTTATCCGTAAGGCGTCGACGGCGGTGTCGTTCGGTCCTAGGCTAGTTGAAAAACAGCCGGACACAAAAGATAGAGACGGAGGGAGAAGATCCGGTCGCAGTCGAAAGGCGTCGGTGGCTTCGGAACATGACCCCGTGAAAATCGGTCAAATATCCCGTTGGGGCGGACAGACCCCCGCTTCGGATGGTAAATCCTCCAGCCTCGCCGGTGGGGTAAACAGCAATCCTTCAGCTCCCGGTCCGGTTTTTGGTAGACCGTCGCATGCGGATCCTGTCGTTGTTAGGAAGAGGAGGGAGAGGAGTCCCGTCACGGAACGTGGGAGACGGCGGAAGTTGGAAGCTGAAGAGGGTGGTGAGGGTGCAGAGGAAAGTGACACGCTATACAAGATTGTACCTATAGACACCGCCGATGGCGGCGTTAAAAGGGACCCGGGTGTCTCATTCTCCCGATCAAAACGCCCCTGCACATCCACATTGTTCAAGGATCTTCCTTGGTACGTGAAACGAGATCTTATTGAAGAAGCTAATGCTGGGATGGATATTGATGCGACGAAGGCGGAGGAAAGCGAGGAGGTATTTGGTAAGAGGGTCAAAGGTGGCGTTATCGGGAGGGCTGTGAGATCAGTGGGGTACGGGAAGGAGGAGGAGGGGTCAGGGTCATTTTCTGTCGATCCTGGTTCCGACAATGACACCGCCATGAACATCTCCCAACCGTCAAAGCAACCAGACATATCCCTCCTATCAAACCACATATCTTTCCCGTCTGCTGTTATTCCTCCGCCACCAACCAGAGCTGGTATACTGAAACCAGCGGGTCATAACCCGAAGAGTACCCCGGGACCGGGGGCTTATGATGTCGAGAAACGTCGTCCAACTGACAATAGTACCAAAACGAATGCGGGGACGAGGTCGAAGATGAAGGACGAGTGCAAAGCTATCCTGAGAGAACGGAGGGCGGAGGGGAGAAGTATTGGACCCGGGAGTTATAATGCTGATAATAGTGTTATGGGGGGTGAGGCATTGCGGGGGGGAAAAGGTATCACCTTTTTTAAAGCTGGTGTGGGGGAACGGGGTGGGAATACGGGAAAAAAAATTGGGGTGGTTCCGGAAATTGACGGAGGAGAATTTCGCGTCGGAGAGAGGAGGAGAGGGGGAGGGGGGGGGGGGGTGGGGGGG
>ENA-OWPI01005152-OWPI01005152.1-marine-metagenome-genome-assembly--contig:-NODE-5152-length-10077-cov-2.656700_pt1 | contig 10077 bp, 8 predicted proteins | sample MGYA00238138_ERZ651775 | MGnify/ENA primary metagenome ERZ651775 (study PRJEB26906, sample SAMN06265043) | marine metagenome | isolation source: Helgoland LTER site | place: Germany:Helgoland, sampling...
TGAATTACATCAACTAACCGAGGTCATCGACATCATTAAAGAAGGCGACAGGGCCGTTGGTGTAAAAACCAATCGAGGCACCGTGCACTGTCGGAGCATTGTTCAAGCCGTCGCCGGTTACAGCGCCGTCTTGGCGGGTATCGCTGGCTTTAAACTGCCCCTGGTTAGCTACCCGCTGCAGGCCATGGTGACCCAACCGGTCAAACCGTTCCTCGATCCTCTAGTCAGTTCTTCAGCTCTGCACTGCTATGTACAACAAACCAGTCGAGGGGAGTTGGTATTCGGTGGTGGATCAGACCCCTATCCGCTATACAACACCCGCTCTACCCTCGAGCTGAAGGAGAGCTTAATTGCCCATGCAGTGGAGATGTTTCCGTTCATGAGTGAAATGCAACTCCTGCGCCAGTGGGCAGGCATTACCGATATGACCAGCGATTACAGCCCCATTATGGGTTTGAGCCCACTCCGTCATTACTATTTGGACGCCGGTTGGGGTACTTGGGGATTCAAGGCCACCCCCATCTGTGGCCAAACGATGGCCGAGCTCGTTGCCAACGATGGCAAAGTGCCAGACCTTATTGCGCCGTTTGCGCTGGACCGCTTTGATCACTTTAAACAAGTCAATGAAATGGGCGCCACCGCCGCTAGCCACTGAGGAGGCTCACTGTGAAAATCTTACATTGCCCACTCAATGGGCCGCGCAATATCAGCGAATTCGTTTATGGGGGGCAAGTCAAGCCCATGCCCAATCCTGAGTCCGCCACCGATACCGAGTGGGCGGCGTATGTATTTTATGAGAACAACAGCATCGGGGTGGTGCGGGAGTGGTGGCTTCATGCCCCCAGTAGCTATTGGTTTATTGTCGAACGCCATAATGGTAGTGACACGATTCTACGCACCTACGACCCCAGTGAATTACTGAGTAACCCTGGCATGGTGAGCCTCGAGGACGCCATCCAATGACCAGATCAAGACTCGACGCGCCCTTTGGTCAATGGATCGATCGATCTGAGAGCGTGGACATTCGCTTTGAGGGCAAAACCTACTCAGGCTTCATGGGCGATACCGTGGCCAGTGCGCTGATCGCCAACCAGCAGTGGCTGTTGTCTCGGTCATTCAAATACCACCGCCCTCGAGGTCCGTTAACCCTCTGCGGCCACGATGCAAATACCCTGGTACAACTCCCCGAGGCGCCAAATCGTCTTGCGGATGAACTTCCTATCTCTGAGCACCGCGTCATTAACGCGCAAAATTATTCGGGCAGCCTAGAGCGCGACCGAAACCAATTACTGGACAGCCTTGGCCGCTTTATGCCGGTCGGCTTTTATTACAAAGCCTTTTACAAGCCCTTCGGTAGCTGGCGGTTTTGGGAGCGCATCATCCGTCGAAAAGCGGGACTGGGCGTTGCCAATCTCACGGTCGAACCGAGGTATACGGACAAACAATACCTGTTCCACGATATTGCCATTATTGGTGGAGGACCCGCCGGCATAAGTGCCGCGCTCACCGCCGCACAGGCCGGCGCCTCGGTATTGTTGATTGATGATCAACCGCATCTAGGCGGATCATTGAACTATCACCGCTTTGACATCGACGCGGCTGAGAGAGCACCGACGCTCAACCACTTGCGGACACAGATCCTCGATAATGACAACATTAGAGTACTCACTTCGGCCACCTGCAACGGCTGGTTCACCGATCACTACTTACCAGTTTTACAGGGTTCACGCATGTACAAAGTGCGCGCCAAAGCCTGCATTCTCGCCAGTGGCTCCAGTGAACAACACGTGGTTTTTAGGCACAACGATCTGCCGGGGATCGCTCTGTGCAGTTTCATGGTGGCTTTGGTTTTACCTGGGACTGTGACTCGACGCTGTTTATCCGCCGCGCTCAATGGGCGCAGCAGATGTTTGGCGGAGCGATCCACCATCGCAAAAGGCTGGCGGCGCTCCTCTTGGATTCCTGATTCAGACAACCCGCTGAAGCATTGTATGCAGCTTCGGGGTGATCAAGTGGGTGGCAAATGTTCGTTGAGAAAACGTGCCATGTTGCCGCCCATCACGGCACCAATAGTGGCCTCACTGAGCCCGACGTCGACCAGCGCTTGGGTCAGGTGAGGCAGCTGTGCGGCGTCGATCGGAGTGGTGACAGAGCCGTCCCAGTCTGATCCTAGAGCGATGTGCGCCGCGCCGAAGCGCTCGACACCATAGCGGATCGCCTCTGCGATGGCCCCAACGCCCTCACCGCAGGTCACGTCTGGCCAAAAGCCGACGCCGATTAAGCCCCCTGCCTGCGTAATAAGCGCCATCGTCTCATCGCTAATGTTACGCGGACTCGGGCAATGACCTTGAAAGCCCGTGTGGCTGACGATCAGTGCCGCATTACCGGTCGCAGCCAAGGTATCGCGCACCGTGGCCTCACTGCTGTGTGCGACATCAATCATCACGTCCATCGCGTGCATCTTTTTCACAGCGTCGATACCAAAGCGGGTCAGCCCCATCTGTGACTCGCCGTGAAGGGAGCCACCGAGTCGGTTATCAAAAAAGTGTTGAAGGCCCATCATACGAAAGCCGGCGTCATAAAGCCGGTCGATATTCTCCAGTTCGCCATCCAGCGCATGAGAGCCCTCTGTGCCCAGTAAGGCGCCGACAATGCGCTGACCCTTCGCTCGCTTTGACAGCAATGTGCTGAGGTCTGTTTGGGAGCGGATCAGCGTTAGCTGCGAGCTGTGCTGTGCCGCGGTGAGTACCCGCTCTGCTTGCAGCATCGCGCGGGCAAACAGGCTGTCGTAGGCCGCTTCAGGCCAGCGCTGCGCCAGCGCCAGCAGCGTAATATTATCGGCAGCATCCGAGGCATTGCGGTCATAGTTTTGACCTTGTGGTGACTTGGTCACCGTGGTGAACATTTGCAGGGCCGCACCGCCTTCGATGAGCCGTGGCAGGTCAACCTGGCCCCAAGTATGACGGGTCAATAGGTTACGGCCCCACAAAGCTGAGTCGGCGTGTAAATCACCGATGATCAGCTGTTGATGGAGTGCCAGTGTCTTGGCAGAAGGTGCCGGTCCGGCTCCGCCCGCCACAACATTGGAGGACCGGTCTACCCATTGGGGGGCGAGGGTGAAAAATCCGGTGACCAGCAAGAGAGCCAGCGCTGCACAGGTCGTCAGCAATCGTCTGAACCAAGTCATGTGAATCCCCTCTGATACCGGCCTGATTACTCTGCAGTCTCAGTCTGTCGCGTTTCATCTTGGCGGGCAACTGGTCTGGGCTGACGCTGCTGCCGTAGGAAGAGTCATGAATAAAACGACAGGTATTCTAGTGCTGGGTGACCAGCTGAGTTGGCAGCACCCGGCGCTCATCTCAGCTGATCCAGCAGACGTGGTGGTTATCCTCGCGGAAGTGGTCGAGGAAGCCACTTACGTGCGCCATAACCGCCACAAGATTGCGTTGCTGTTCAGCGCAATGCGGCATTTTGCCATGGCGCTGCGCGAGCGTGGATTTCAGGTCGAGTATTACGGCTTCGAGGAAGCGCTACCCACATTACAGGCGGCGTGCGAGCGGGCTCAAGCTCAAGTCGGTTTTGACAGACTGATGGTGTGTGAGCCCGGGGAGTATCGGCTTCGCGAACAGATGCTGACGTGGTCAGCCGCCCTCGATGTGGCAGTAGAGATCCTCGAAGACACCCGTTTCCTGTCTTCTATAGAGGACTTTAGTCAATGGGCCGAGGGCCGCAAGCAGTTGCGGATGGAATATTTTTATCGCGAGATGCGCAAGCGCTATGCCTTGCTGATGGAGGGCGATCAGCCTGAGGGCGGTAAGTGGAACTATGACGCTGAGAACCGCTCGGGCTGGCGCGGACAGTGTGAAATTCCAGAGCGTCCTACCCCGCCCCAGGATGCGATCACCCGCGAAGTGATTCAGGCCGTGAATGCCGCCTTTCCCGATAATCCAGGTGACCTGAGCACATTTCGGTGGGCGGTGACGGCAGAGGCCGCAGCGGACGAATTATCTTGGTTTTGCGCCCATGCGCTGCCCCATTTTGGCACCTATCAAGACGCCCTCACGGAATCGTCGCCTTGGTTATTTCATGGTTTGATTTCCATGTACCTCAACTGTGGTTTGCTCGAGCCGTTGGCGGTGTGTGAACGGGTTGAGGCAGCTTACCGAAAAGGCGACTGTTCGTTGGCTGCCGCTGAGGGGTTTATTCGGCAAGTTTTGGGTTGGCGAGAATATGTTCGAGGGCTCTATTGGCATCACATGCCGGATTACAAGACGCACAACGCGCTTAACGCCACCACACCGCTGCCCGATTGGTTTTGGACCGGTGAGACTGATATGCAGTGTTTGTCGCGGGCACTGACTCAGTCGTTGGATTTAGGCTACGCACACCACATACAGCGGCTGATGGTGATTGGTAACTTTGCGTTGCTTGCCGGGTTGGATGTGACCGCTGTTTGCGAGTGGTACCTCGCGGTGTACGTCGATGCTTATGAATGGGTTGAGCTGCCCAATACGCTCGGCATGGCCTTGTTTGCCGATGGCGGCATCATGGCGTCAAAACCCTATGCGGCCAGTGGCAAATATATCCAAAAGCAGGGCGACCATTGCAAGGCGTGCTGCTATGACCCCAAGAAAGTGACCGGCGACGGTGCGTGTCCCTACAACAGCTTGTATTGGCATTTTATTGATCGCCATCGAGAGTTACTGAGTGCAAACCCTCGCATGGGGTTAATTTTGGGGGGGTGGCGCAAGCGCACTGACGAAAATCGGGCGGCGGTAGTCGATTGGGCAGACCATTATTTGCTGAAACTGGCGTCGCTCTAGAGTTATTCTGATCAAAGCCGTCACATGCCTAGCAAACCAGAGAAGGGACCGGTTGTTACCGGCGTTTGTCGCGTGCCAAATCGTATTCGTGGCACTACCGGCGGACAATGATCGATCTACATCGAAGGATCAGGAACGCAATCTAGAACGAACAAGCTAGAACGAACAATCTAGAACGAACAAGCTAGAACGCATAAGCTAGGCATAACGCGTCAGGATGATGGGTGCCCGTTGGCGATCGGTTCTTGTCAGCCGCTGTTAAATGCAGGTCGGGTGCCATTATCCGGTTGTCCGCTCACCAGTGTGCGAGGGGGCGGCGCTACTGAGGTGTGACGACACCCTGAGCGGCGCGGCGTTGCCGATTGCGACTGCAGCGACGTGAGCAGTACACTATTTTTTCCCATTGATGCTTCCATCGGGCGCGCCACGTAAAGGGGCGTTCGCAAACCGGGCAGATTTTAGTGGGCAAGTCAGACTTTTTGCGATGCGCCATCAGCGAGGCTCGGTAATGGGCCAATCGGCACCGTCGAGTACATGCTCAGGCTGGGGGGGTCTGAATCCGCCCCACTTCTGGGTAAACACGCCGTTGGGGTCATGTTGCGCAGTTTGTTTTTCAAGATTGAAATGCCGCCCACCGCGCGGGTCACTGCCCACGCCCGCTAGATACTGCCAATTACCATAATTACTCCCGACGTCGTAATCGATCAGCTGTTGCTCGAAAAATGCCGCCCCATAGCGCCAGTCGAGCCCAAGCTCATTGACTAGGCAGGAGGCGGCGATTTGCCGGCCTCGATTGCTCATCCAGCCGGTCGCCGTGAGTTGGCGCATCAGTGCATTCACTAGGGGGAAATCGGTATCGCCTGCACACCAACGCGCAAAGCTTCGGGGTTCAAAGGTGGTCAGTAATCGCCGCTCAGATCGGCCGCCTTGCCGAAAGAGCAGGCGGCCATCGATCACGGCCCGCCAGTGGAAAAACTCGCGCCACAATAATTCGAAATATAACCAGTAAGTCGACTCATTGCTCACGTGTGCTCGCTCGTAACGAAAAATAGCCTCCGCAACCTCTCGGACCGATAAGTTACCGTTGGCCAGCCACGGCGATAAGGTGCTCGATCCCGAGAGTCCGTCTAAGTCATTGCGAGTCTGTTTGTACTCTGCAATCCCATGCTGCTGAAATAAAAATTGCTCAAGGCGCCGTAATCCAGCGGCCCTGCCGCCGGGCAGGGGGAGCCCAGGGTGTGGGGTAGCCGCCGCCTTGGGTATCGCATCAAATTGCGCCGCGGGCGGTGGCGGAAGTGCCTCGGGTGCGGGGAGTGTTGGTGTGATGGCCAAGACCTCTACCTTGCGACGAAATGGCGAGAAGGTGTCTGGGAACTCATCCAGTGAAAAGGGGAATTGCGCTGGTTGAAACAGGTGGTTCCCCGGCTGCGTCGTGACGGGAATCTCTAGCTTACTGCGGAGGTGGTTGAGTGCTTGCGATTCGTGCCAACCGGGGGTGGATTCTGTTACCAGATGATCAATCTTAAAGCGCTCGATGACGGCGGGCAGCACCAGTTCAGGTGACCCCTCGAGCACCATTAAATCCTGACCGAGGGATTGCAGCTGTTCCCGCAGCGCTTGCAGTGACTCCCGCAGAAAGCGGTCTCGCTGCGCGCCAAGGCCGACCAAATTGCACCAGGGGCGCGGTTTGGGGAGCAAATAAATGCAGAGCAGCGAATCAGCAGTGAGAGTGCTGCTCAAGGTTGGATTGTCGTCCAGACGAAGATCGTTCTGGAACCAATGTAGGTAGCGCATGGGAACTCGGACACGGGCAATGTATTTGGTGTACGCTCAGGCCGTGGCGACGGATTGACGGTGGGGCGACATCGCTATCGCGACACAGTCATCAAGGTTCAGCGCAAACGTTGTGATTGCTTTCGTTGAGTGCCAATCGGGTTACATCATGATCGAACCATCCCTGAGTATTGAGTCCTTACAGGCCCACGCCGCCCGTGAGTTGAATCAATGGACCGGATCGGCAGCGTGTTGGTCGGCTGCGGCGCCCGGTCGCGTTCAACTGGATTAGTATCGGAGCGACGAGGAGCGCAGCGGCGAGCGGATGGTGGTGGCGACTCAGCACTGGAGTGCGGTGGTCCCCTATTGGGCCACTTGGCCTTTTGAGACGCTGCTGTTGCCCAGGCGTCATATTGATCATCTCGATGGGCTGACGGAGCAAGAGCAAACCGACTTAGCGCATATCTTGAAATCATTACTCGGCGCTTATGATCGACTGTTTGCGACGGCTTGTCCCTATACGATGGGGTGGCACGGGACGCCTGGCGCGGCGTCGTCACCCCATTGGCAATTGCACGCGCACATTTACCCGCCACTGTTGCGTTCCGCGACGATTCGCAAACATATGGTGGGATACGAAATGCTCAGCGAAGCGCAACGCGATCTGACGCCTGAGGTGGCGGCAGAGCAACTTCGTCTGGCGATATCGGCAGCGAATTGATGGAGGTTAGCAGCGTAAAATGAAAGTACTCGTGACAGGCGGTGCCGGTTACATCGGCAGCATTACGGCAGAGGTTTTGCTGGCAGAGGGCCATGAGGTTGTCGTCTTCGATAACCTTTCTCAAGGCCATCGAGCAGCAGTGCCGGATGACGCGGTATGGGTGCAGGGAGATCTCTCAGCGCCCTTGGCGATTCGACAGGTCATGAAGGCCCATCAGCCGGAGGCGGTGATGCACTTTGCCGCCAAATCGCTGGTGGGTGACTCTATGGTGAGGCCCTTTGCGTATTTGCGAGACAACGTCACCGAGGGGCTTAACTTGATTGAGGCCTGTGTCGAGAGTGGGGTACAGCGTTTTATTTTGTCGTCTACCGCTAATCTGTTCGGGGCACCCGGCAATGCGGCGATTGATGAGCAGACGCCGATTGAGCCGGGCAGCCCTTACGGCGAGTCAAAATGGACACTTGAGCGAGCGCTCGATTGGGTATCGCAAACACATGACATGCGTTATGCGAGTTTGCGCTATTTCAACGCAGCCGGCGCCAGTGCACTGCGCGGCGAGCATCATGTGCCCGAAACCCATCTGATTCCGCTGGTGTTGCAAGTTGCCGCGGGGCAACGAGACTGTATGACGGTGTTTGGCGACGACTACGACACCCCAGATGGCACCTGTATTCGCGATTATATTCACGTATTGGATCTGGCCGCGGCGCACCTATTGGCATTGGCTGCGATCGAAACCGATAACCGCATCTACCACCTGGGGAACGGTGGGGGATTCAGTGTGCGGCAGGTGATTGAGACAGCGCGTGCCGTGACGGGAAGGCGAATTCCCGAGGCAATCGGGCAGCGTCGCCCGGGCGATCCCCCTCGATTGGTGGCCAATAGCGATAAAATTCGGCGGGAATTGGGATGGCGGCCGCAATTTGATGGACTGGAACAGATTATTAGCAGTGCCTGGCAGTGGCATCAAGCCTTTCCAAATGGCTACGCGGAATGAGCGTCCTCGGCCTGAGGTGACAGGCCGCGCTGGGGTGGCAGCAGGAAGCGTCCCATCCCGCCTCGCCGAGCGCACCGACTCGGGGTGGCGTTTAGGCGGCGCTGGGAGTCTCGTGTGAGCGCTGACGGGTGTTCATCCCTCACCGCAGCCTAAAAGTGCGAGCACCCATCTGGGATTTACGATAATCTGCCGACCCTCGCGAAGGCGCTGTCCCTGAAACCCGATGTCAATCGTGGTGCGCTGCAGGCTAATAGCCACGCGTTAAGCAACCAGAATCCGATAGAGACAGAGAGAATTCCCCTATGTCCGCGACTGACAGTCTATTTGCATCCTTCGCACTGAAATCCTTACACACAGACAATCGCATTGTGATGGCGCCCATGACGCGAGGGCTGTCGCCCGATAATAAGCCCAGTGATGCCTCTGTGGATTACTATCGGCGTCGCGCGGCCGGCGGCGTTGGGTTGATTATTACTGAGGGCACCTGCCCCAATCACATTGCCGCGAGCGGTTACGAAAATGTGCCTTATTTCCACGGTGAAGACCGCCTTGCCGGCTGGCAAAAAGTGGTTGATGCAGTTCATGCAGAGGGCGGGAAAATAGCGCCACAGCTGTGGCACTGCGGTGGTATGCGTAAGCGAGGCACGCTGCCTGAAGGGGATGTCGATGGGTATACGCCGTCGGGTATGAACGTCCCCGGAAAAGTCACGCGGCACGTGATGTCGCAGCAGGATATCGATGACGTGGTGCGCGCCTTTGCAGAGGGTGCACGAGATGCCCAACAGTTGGGTTTTGATGCCGTCGAGATTCACGGTGCACACGGTTATTTGCTGGATCAGTTTTTGTGGGAGGGGACGAATCAGCGGACCGATCACTACGGCGGTTCGATGCAGGCCCGGGGCCGTTTTGTCGTCGAAATTATTGAGGCGTGCCGAGCGGCAGTCGGTCCTGATTTCCCTATTTTGTTGCGCTGGTCCCAATGGAAGCAGCAAGACTTCACGGCGCGTCTCGCCCCCACGCCACAATTGCTGGAGGCATTTCTTCAGCCATTGGTTGAGGCGGGTGTGGATGCCTTCCACTGCAGTCAGAGACGTTTCTGGGAGCCGGAGTTTGACGGGAGCGACCTGAATCTGGCCGGCTGGGTCAAGAAAATCACTGGCATGCCGACGATTACCGTTGGCAGTGTCAGTCTCGATCAAGATTTCATTGCTCAACCTGCTGAAGGCGACGACGCATCCAGCCAGCCAGCCTCTATTGACCGGCTGCTCGAAATGCTCGATCGCGGCGATTTCGATCTGGTGGCGGTCGGCCGTGCCTTGATTGCGAATCCAAACTGGCCAAAGATTGTCCGTTCAGGGGAGACCTCGGATCTCAGTGCTTTCAGCAAGGAACTGCTGGCAACGCTGGATTGACGCAACCTTCTGACGCATTTAAATTTACCGTGTCATTAATTTGTCACGGCGGTCTTTTAAGATGGCAAAAATGACATGCCACCACAGTGCATTGTTGCCGTGCTTCTCGTTCCCAGGAGACCTTTTATGAAGTATCTGTTCGCGTCCATTTTTGCTCGAAACATTTTATCGAGAGCCATCGCCAGCACCGCCGTTGCGAGTGCGATGACCTTGGCTCCCAGTGTATATGCTCAAGAAACCTCCGCGATTGTGCGCGGCGCGGTCAGTACCAGTAGCGGAGAACCGCTGGCGGGGGCAACCGTCATGGTGACGAGTAACACAACCGGTGTGACCAAAACCGTGACCACAGAC
>ENA-OWPI01005153-OWPI01005153.1-marine-metagenome-genome-assembly--contig:-NODE-5153-length-10075-cov-3.256351_pt1 | contig 10075 bp, 4 predicted proteins | sample MGYA00238138_ERZ651775 | MGnify/ENA primary metagenome ERZ651775 (study PRJEB26906, sample SAMN06265043) | marine metagenome | isolation source: Helgoland LTER site | place: Germany:Helgoland, sampling...
GCCTATTGCGGCGTGCTCGATGAAGAGCAGGCCCGACGTCAACCATTCGAGATCAATGCCGAGGTCACTGCTGACCTGCGTGCAGCTGGTCAGTCCGATGACCTGAACGACACGATCAACTACGGAATTCTCGGTGAGAAGATCCAGGAGTTGGTCGAGAACAGCCGGTTCACGCTGCTCGAGTATTTTGCGCAGCAGGTCGCTGATTTGTTGCTGGTTGATGACAAGGCGATCCAGGTCACCGTCGAGATCTTGAAGCTGCGGCCGCCGATGGCACAGGATCTTGCCGCATCGGGTGTCCGCATCACTCGCAGTCGCGGCTGACATGACTCGGCGAGCATTTCTCGGGTTAGGTAGCAACCTGGGCGAGCGCCTTAGTTACTTGCGGGCTGCCGTCGAAGCCATGCCCGACCTAGTGCGGGTGTCCTCGCTGTATGAGACCGACCCGATTGGTGGGCCCGAACAGGGCGCCTTCTTAAATTGTGTTGTCGAGCTCGATACAGATCTTTCTCCTCGCGACCTGCTCGAGTTGTGTCGCACCCTCGAAGCGGAGGCCGAACGGATCCGGATCGAGCGGTGGGGCCCGCGGACCCTTGATGTCGACGTGGTCTACGTCGACGGCGAGACGGTCAATGAACCTGACCTGGTTGTGCCTCATCCACGGTGGCGCGACCGTGCCTTCGTGATGATCCCGCTCGGTGAGCTTGCTCCCGACTTGCTCGACGGCTGGTCCGATCCAGACGAGGGCGAAGTCCGCAATATTGGATCGCTCTGAGCGTGACACTCGCCAGCATTCGTATTGTTGGTCCTGGCCGGGCTGGACAGTCATTCGCTCAGGCATGTGAGGCTGTCGGGTTACAGGTTGATCTGTTGGCGCGTGAAGCCGCGGTCGCGAGCGCGGCGTCGGACGTCGATGCCGTACTCATCGCAACCCCCGACCGGGCGATCGCTCAGGTAGCCCAGGCCATTTCGCCCGGTGATGCGGTGCTGCTGCATTGTTCTGGCGCGACCGGCCTTGCACCGCTAGCGGGACATCCACGGCACGGATCGATTCATCCGCTCATGGCACTGCCCTCGGCTGAAGTCGGTGCGACGCGGCTTCGCGACCATGGCTGGTTCGCTGTGGCGGGTGATCTGGCCGCAGCTCAGATCGTCGATCTATTCGGTGGCCAAAGTTTCGTCGTCGACGATGACAAACGAGCGCTCTATCACGCCACTGCTGCGGTCAGCGCCAATCATTTGGTGGCACTGCTTGGCCAGGTCGAACGGCTCGCCGACCAGGTTGGTGTGCCGGTGCAGGCGTTCCTTGACCTGGCTCGAGGCAGCTTCGACGATGTTGTGGCTCACGGCGCTGTTGCGGCGCTCACCGGACCAGCGGCCCGGGGCGACCACGCCACGCTTGAAGCGCATCGTGTCGCCCTTCCCCCTTCGGAGCGAGCGCTGTATGACACGCTGGTTGTCGCCGCCCAACCCCGTGCCGCCCAACCCCGTGCCGCCCAACCCCGTGCCGCCCAACCTCGTGCCGCTGGTCACGCGGGGTCAGACCCTGCGTGACCAGCGGCAGAAGAATCGAGAGAGAACGGAGGATGACCGTGCAGGTAACTACAACCCTGGCTGAGACTTGGGAGCTGCTCGATGCTGCTCGGGCCGAAGGCAAGACGGTTGGACTGGCGCCAACGATGGGTTTCCTGCATGCAGGTCATGCCAGCCTGATCCAGGCTTCGGCCGCAGAGAACGACGTCACACTCACCACGATCTTTGTCAATCCGTTGCAGTTTGGGGCCGACGAAGACCACAGAGTAGGATGAAATACACGTAACCCTATCTAAAGTCCGACTCTAGGAGTTACCCAATCTAAAGTCCGACTCTAGGAGTTTTTCCTTGTCCGCAGCACCCATCAACCAACCCCATCCGACACATCGACGTCAGAGCCTCCGGAAAGCCCTTGCGGCCCTTTTCGTCACGGCCATCGCTGCCTTCGGAACTCTCTCCGCATCTTCCCCAGCCACTGCGACCGCCTCCGCGCCGACTGTAGGGTCTCCTGACGAGTTCATTCTTGACCTCGATAGTCGAGGTTTGCCTTTCCTTATAGGCTATTACAACACTGCGCTCGGTTACCAGAACTACCAGATCATGAACATCGAGGGGACAACAACCTCTGATGCTGATGCTGGTTACCCGGGTCACGATTTGGTTCGTGACTTCCAAGGCGACCCCTCCGATTGGTGGTTCGCTCCCGACAGCTACGGAGATCAGGGTGTGGACCTACAAGGTTTCATGTACGACGACGCTGCTCCTGCAGGCTCCAAGTACGCCTATTTTGTTTTAGAGGAGATCGGCTTTCCTAGTTACATCGGCCGCGTCGACAACAACGGCATCTTTTCCTACGTTGCCCAGTTCGATCGGCCTTCTGGTGTCAATGATCATGCCGAGCACGAGTGGACGATGCTTTCGAACGGCGACGTCATTCTTTTCGAGTCGCCAACTGGCAAGCTTCTCAACTTCGGCAACCTGCGCTCCCTCACAGACGACTACACGTACTACACAAAACAGCAGTCACCTTCACTGACCCCGCTAAGCGAAACCGCTGCCGAGCAGGAAATGCTTGCAACCACTTTCTCCGATACCGGTGACCCGGGCCTTTTGCAAACAGCGATTGTCGACATTGCTGGCGCTGAGCACGTCATGGTTTTTGACTCTGACTCTCTTCCGTCTGTCGGCATCCATCTTTTCAACGCGGCAACTCTCGCGTACGTCGGTGAACTTGATCCGTCGGCATCAACAGGCCTTGAAGGTGAAGCCGACTTTTGGACGACAACTTCTTCCCCACAAGTCGAAGCAACGGCTTCTATCGGCGGTGACGCCTACCTCGTTTACGCGACACCTGACACTGTCCCATCGTTCAGCCCCATGTTTGGAAGATACGCCATGGGTAAAATCACGGGCGGACAAATCGACCTCAACAACATGACGGTCACCATCACTTCGCACCTCACTGACGTTGAGATGCGTAACCGTGTTTCTCTTGGCATCCAGGCTCCAGCTGCCAACCAAACCCTCAACCTCCCACCTGCCCTGCCTGCCATTTCGTACCTCGTTTACGACGAAAACGGTGGTCAGACTGGCACCTCTCCGGATACCCACACCGACACAACTTCCACAGATGTAACCGTCGAGTCCGGAATCCCGACCTATGAGGGTTACAACTTCAATGGTTGGAACTCTACTGCTGATGGCACGGGCACTAGCTACGGCGCCGGGGACAACTACACGCTTACCGCCGACGCCGGTGCAGCCGACTATGTGTACGCCCAATGGGCTCAAGCTCCTGGAACGGCCTCATGTTCAGCAGATCCGACTGGTTTCATTCAGGCCATCAAGGGTCTTGAGGGTGACGACGACATTGTGTCGTTCAAACTGTTGGACCTTGCCCTAGGCGACTACGTCGACATGGACCCAGCAGTTTCTTTGGACCTTGCGGCCCTGGGCCTTGCGGGCGTTGATGGGTTCAACGCAACAGCGATCGACAAGACGACTGGGAAAATGTTCGCGACAATCAATGCCGGAACGGATTTGTGGCTCGTGCAGTTCGATTTAGAGCCCACCCCGAACGTCGCATTCCTCGGTAAAGTCCAGCATCCAGATACGCAGGGCGGTTTCTCCGGCACGGTGACGTCAGACGGCACCTACGTGATGAACTACTACATCACAGGCCTCGTTGAAATTCCGAATGTCTCGTCCCTTACAGCTTACGGCTCACCTGAGGCAGCGAGCGGAGTACTCCTTGGCACCGTGCACGAGACAACCGCTCTTGGTTGGCATGGCGACCTCACAACGATCACCCTGTCTGACAACTCTGAGCACGTGGTTGGATACAACGCTGCGACATCTAGCCTTGTCCTCGCCCCTGTAGATGACCTCAGCAACCCGGTTTCGTACACGACCACGCTCCCAAGTTCCTTCAACCCATCCGGCGGGGCCCTCGGGGCAAGTTGGTCAACTGGCGACACTGTCTACTTTTCCCGCAACGACGGTGGAGGTATCTTCGCACTTTCGGCTGTTGACGTGGACATCGCCTCTCGAGAATTAGTCCTACGCGCAACCTCCATCACCTCAACGATGGCAACCTCGTCGAATGATGGCTTCGGCTGCGCCCCTGCCGCTGAAGCACCTGAGGTGGTCCTCCCAGCGACATCTTCTGCGCTGGCGTGTTCCGCGTGGCCAAGTTTGATCTGGGTGCAAAACCAGGGTGATACACCCACGAACGACTATCAGGCAGCCAACACGTCACAGTTCTTCATGTTTGACGCCGGATCCGGCGACCTTGACGCTGATGGTCTCGATGACGCTTCGACATGGGTATACGAAGACGCCGTTCTCGGGTATGACCTAAGCATCAACGCCACAGGTATCGATCCGACGTCCAACATCATGTACGGCACTGCGATAATAGAAGATAACCGGTATGTTGCCTCGTTCGCCCCAGGTGAAGACCCAGTCTTTTATAGCAAACATCGTGTCAGGGTTGACGGGTCAATCATCACCAACACAGGTAACGGTTCCGTAGACGCTGAAGGCCACTACTGGATCAAGGACAGTGCGGGACCTCTCTACCGGTCTCAGAATCCACTGCCGTCATACGCTGGTTTCGCTAACCACACCGATGTTACCGACCCAATGGTCTTCGACGCCATCGGCTCTGGGGACTTTGGTTCCGTCTCAGACATCGCTGTCATCCCAACGGCAGACGGGTACCTAGTCGCTGGCTTGGTTTGGAACACCTTGCACTGGGGTACGTGGGATTCAACCACAGATACATGGACCTCGGGCACGAACGCGTCAGTGGCTACTGGCACCGCAAGCCCAGGTGACTACGGCGCAGTGTTTGTTGACGGTGTCACTTCTGATGGCGGCACTCTCGACTATTCAGGCGCCTCAATCTATTTCACTCCGAACGCTGGATGGGACCCCGAGAATTCCGCGGGACGACGTCCAGTGAAGCTTGCTGTCGCTGATGCGCTCGACGGTATCACTTCAGATGATCTTGTCCTGCTGGAGTCGACACCGACCCCGGTGACGGGATCAAACGACGGCGCCTCTATGGCGGGATGTGGTTTGCAGCTACCTGACCCACTTGGAGGTTTGCATGGCTGGGTTTGGCAGGACGCCGATGATAACGGAACCCGTGACACGGTTGAACCCACAAATGGTCTCTTTGGCTCAGAAGGAGTTGTTACCAACTACACGGCAACAGTTATCTCCGAGACAGACTGGACAACTCTGCAAGGTGTTGTCGCGGTACCTGCTGGTACCCGCTACCCGGCAACAGTGGACGGTGACGGCAAATGGACAGTTGAAGGCCTAGCCTCCGGCACTGACCCGATGGGTGTCCAGCAGACATTCCAAGTCGAGTTCGATATCACTAACGCTGACGGGTGGCTTGACGGTTTTGTACCTAACGGCTTTGTTGAAGCTAACGCTGACTCCGTAACCCCAGCAGGGGGCGCCTCGGCGATGGACTCCGATGTCATCTCTTCCACCGGAATGGGGACTGTCGGGCTATCTGCAGGCGGCATCACGGTGACCCCGAGCGTCTCAACCCATGCCGCAGATGCCGGTATCGCCGATACTCCAGAACCTCCCGCGGGCGAGCTTGATGCAACCTGGTACCTACAGTGCTCCGCTTCCAATGACGGTTCAGCTGACATCTGGTTCACAGAGCTCTCGAACTCTTACAGCACAGACGCGACATTCAAGCTTTTCTTCGGTGACACTCTCATCGCTACCCAGGTTGTTGCCGCTGACTCCACTATGGCTGGGGTGTTCTGGGAGTACGTCCTCCCCTACCAGTCTCTGATCCGAGTTGACGGGACCGTGGACGGCAGCGCTGAAACTGTCAGTTCTTCCAGTAACGGCTGCGAGACAGTCGGATTAATCATCTATGAGGAAGAAGGCGGCAACGAAGTAGAAGACGACACATGCATGTATGGCACTGGTGACTTCACTATCCCAGCTGCCCCAACCCGCGAAGGGTACACCTTTGCTGGCTGGAACTCCGCTGCTGACGGCTCTGGGACAAACTACGTGATTGGGCAAACGTACGACTGCGATGACCTTGTCATCTACGCCCTGTGGACACAGGACCCAGTTGACGAAGTTGAAGGAGTTGCTGTTGAAGCCCCTCTTGTTTCGTTCACAGGATGAGTTGGCTACCTAGCACTGGCGGGGCTGGCGCTGACCCTCAGACTGCCGTGAACACGGCTGACATCGCCACGTTGGAGGCCGAGCAAACAACGCAAAGCAGTGCCCTATGACACGTAGCGAGGTTCAGTGGTGAATCTTAAAAAGCACCTATGCGCTATCGCTGCGGCGTTACTTATCGGTCCTTTAGCGCTGCTTGGAGCCTCTAGTGAAGCCCAGGCAACGTCCACCGTCGTCGACTATGACGTTGCTTCTAGCGGGTATGTGCGCACTAAAACGTCCAACATTGCAGCGTCCCCTGACGGCTCGGTGTATGTGGCCGGAAAGTACAGGTACACAGCCACATGGGGCAGCATCCAGCTCTCTTCTTACAAGGAGGCAGGCTACTTGGCGAAGCTTGGCCCTGACGGTGTTTGGGACTGGGTTGTCGACGCAAAGTCCCACAACGATTACCCTCCTCCAAGTTTGGTAAGAGACGTTGTTGCCCTAGACGACGGCTCCGCCATTTTCCTTATCGACGCCGGGTCCGACATGGGGTTCACAAACCCGGTCACTGGTGCCGCTGAAGCATTCTCCACAACTGGCAACACATCCATTGTTGCGCGTATTGCCGCTGACGGGACGTTCATGTGGTTCAAAGAGCTGCACGGGTCTCCTAATTACCCTCTCAGCATCGCTTTGTCCGCTGACGGAAGCACGGCCGTGGTAATCGCAGTTGACTCCTCCGCTACCAAGTCTGCGCCAATACAAGTGGAAGCAATCAACTCCGCTACTGGGTCGTCGGAGTGGGTAGTGGGCAACATCGTTTTTTCTGCCGGAGCCGGTCGGGCCTCATTCTTCTTGCCTCAGGTAGCAATAAATGACTCTGGTACCGCTGTTGTTTCTTTCGCGTACTCCGGAGGCGACGTTGTGGTAAATGGAGTGCCGTACGACTCCAAGGACAACAACAATACAGGCAACGGTGCTCACCAAACCATTTTCGTCGCCTACGACATTTCGACATCAAATGTGGAGTGGGTTTCCCGTACCCGTAAAAGTGCAACTGTCAACGTTGGCGGTTCTTCCGAAGCAACTGCCGGTTTTTACGATATTGCCGCATCGGGCGACAACTTTTTGGTTCTCATGAAGGTTCTCGATGGGGACAGTAACGGGACTGTCGACTTTGCTGATGCCTCTGACACAGCAGACCTTTCCTACAACAATTTTTACCTTTCCTCTGATGAGGAGGAAGGGTTTATCGTTGCTGAGCTGTCAGATACCGGTGATTGGGTTGAGAAAACTCGTGTCACCTACTGCGCCGGCAACAGCGGTTCAGACTGTGTTTTTAGCAGCGTCTACGACGAAAAGAGCCTCCATGTAGCGAGCGACGGAAGTTTCGACATTTTCTCCTCGACTGACGGAACCAGCGGGTCTATTGCCGGGATGGATTTACTTGGGGCTGACGACACCGCTTTTGTTGCCAGTTTCAACTCTGATGGAAGTTCCGAGAAGCTCACGTCGTTCAGCGACTGCGTCTCGCCAGGCTGGTACAACGCCATTGATTCCTTCAGCGACGGAACTCTTGTTATCGCCGGTACACAGGACTGCGACGGTCCTATTGGTGACAGCCTCGGCAACACAGTAACTACGAACACAACGCGGACTGCTGAGTTTGTGATGCCTCTCGCCAACGGACCTTGGGTCTACAACACTCCAGCACCTGACAGCTACACCATCTCTTACGACACTGACGGCGGGTCAGAAGCCCCTACCTCAACTGACTGCCTCAGTGGAACACTCGTCTCAGTCACCTCCGATATACCGACTAAGGAAGGGCACCAGTTCGTCAACTGGCTACAGTCAGGCCCCTCAGACACCCCTACCACATTCTCACCTGGCGACGACATCGACTGCAACGGCTCCATCACTCTTGTCGCCCAGTGGACGCAAGTCAGCTACTACGTCACATTCAATCCGAATATGCAGACAGGACAGGGTGTCTACTTCACCTGCTTTTGGGGCGAGAACTTTGTCACCAACAACAGCCCCGACTACCCCGGCTACAACTTTGTCGCTTGGCAAAACAGCAACACTCTCGAAGAACATGCAGCGTCTGTCTCTTTGCCTTGCGACGGTCACAAAAACTTTAGTGCTCTCTGGGATCCAGCCAGCTACACAGTTTCTTACTCCGCTAATGGCGGTAACGGGGCACCTGCATCGCAGAGCTGCGTCGATGGAGAAACCATCACTCTTCCGTCCACTACTCCGGCCCGAAGCGGCTACACGTTCTCCAGCTGGGACACCGGGACGGTCGACTCTTTCGGTCAGCAAATCATCTTCCAACCGGGCGACGACATCAACTGCGGAAACGGAGATCTCACCCTCACCGCTATGTGGGAAGTTGCGATAGTCAACTACGACGTGGCCTACGAGTACGGTAACGGTGACCCAGACACTGTTCTCACCTGTGAAGAAGGTACTTCTTTCACTGTTGCGGACGCACCAACACGTCAAGGCTACGAGTTCACTCGTTGGGCCAGGTTGGGAAGCCCAAGCGGGACGTTCGGTTTCAGTAACCCCGGCGACACGGTGCCTTGTGACGAGGACGTCGGACTAACCGCCCAGTGGGAAGCCGGGAATTACACCATCACTTACGCCTTAGGCAATGGGGAGCCTGACGCTACTCTGACCTGCCAGGCATCCGAGTCAGGACCATTATCGGTATTCATCGCTGCGGACGCTCCTGCTCGCCAGTGGTTCATATTCGACGGGTGGACAACACAGGACTTAGGCGTTGTTCAGCCTGGAGCTCTGGTTACTTGTGCGGATATGACCCTTACAGCTATCTGGTCTGCAGACACAACAGACACTGACGGTGATGGAGTTATCGACTCTGAAGAAGAGACTGGCTGCGCGGACACGAAGGACTGTGACTCCGATGGCCTTACCGACGACATCGATACCGACGATCTCGACGCTGACCAAGACAACGATGAGGTCCTTGACGGCGACGAAGAAAGCGGCTGCATCACCGTTGCTGACTGTGACTCCGATGGGTTAGACGACTTCTGGGATAACGACGACTCAAACCCTGACCAGGACGGTGACGGGATCGAAGACGGTCAGGAGAGCTTCTTCTGTATGACAGACCCTGACTGTGATGCTGACGGCCTCACTGACGGAAGCGACCCTGACCCGTCAAACCCTGATGTTGACGGGGATGGAGTTCTAGACGGCGGGGAGCAAGCACCTGAATGTGTGACCTCAGTTGACTGCGACAACGACGGGCTCCCTGACCGGGAAGACATTGACGACCTGAACGCTGATCAGGACAACGACGGAGTGCTAGACGGAGACGAGCAGTCCTTAGCATGCGCCATCCACACGGACTGTGACTCAGATGGTCTCGACGACAACACCGACGAAGACGACCTTGATAGGGACCAAGACGATGATGGAGTCCTTGACGGTAACGAGGAAAGCGGCTGCATCACTGCTGCTGACTGTGACTCCGGCGGGCTTACTGATGACCTAGACACTGATGACCTTGACAGCGACCAAGACGACGATGGAGTCATGGACGGCGACGAAGAGGAAGGGTGCGTGACTTCAGTTGACTGCGACTCAGACGGACTGAACGATGACGCCGACACCAACGACCTCAATCCCGACCAAGACGACGACGGCATCCTTGACGGGTCCGAACAAGACGCTTCATGTGCCGTATCTTCAGACTGTGACTCAGATGGTCTCGACGACAACGTCGACGAAGACGACCTCAATCCTGACCAAGATGGTGATGGAGTCATGGACGGCGGCGAAGAGGAAGGGTGCGTGACTTCAGTTGACTGCGACTCAGACGGACTGAACGATGACGCCGACACCAACGACCTCA
>ENA-OWPI01005156-OWPI01005156.1-marine-metagenome-genome-assembly--contig:-NODE-5156-length-10072-cov-2.677739_pt1 | contig 10072 bp, 8 predicted proteins | sample MGYA00238138_ERZ651775 | MGnify/ENA primary metagenome ERZ651775 (study PRJEB26906, sample SAMN06265043) | marine metagenome | isolation source: Helgoland LTER site | place: Germany:Helgoland, sampling...
AAACGCACAGGATGAAACTGTGGAGCCCATCCAGGAATTCTTTGAGCAGAACCACTTTGACGCCTGGGAATTCGACGTCTTTCAATTGGACAAGATAACTAAATCCCATTCCCTCTGGTTCCTGGGAATGATCCTCTTCGAGCACTACAAGATAATCGATATTTTCCAGATCAATAACTCGAAGCTCTCAAACTTTTTGTTGAAGATGGAGGGTACGTACGTGTATGATGAAAAGACTGTGAATCCTTATCACAACCACGTTCATGCTGCAGATGTGCTTCAGACCACAGCGCACTTTGCGACTACTGGACCTGTGCAGAAACGCCTCCGCGTCATACACGGGTTTGCGCTATTCGTCGCAGCAATGGGACACGATTATCGGCACCCAGGAGTCACCAACGCTTTCCTTATCAACAGTCAGGACGAGATTGCGATAACGTACAACGACATGTCAGTCTTGGAGAACTTCCACGCAGCGGAGCTTTTCAAGGTACTCCTTGCCCCGAGCACTCACATACTATCCGGCATGGACCCGAGGGAATTGAGGAGTTTCAGAAACATGTGCGTCAAGACGATATTAGCCACAGATCTCGCACAGGGATTTGAGTATGTCAGTAAATTCAAGGGAAAGGTGCAGACAGGACATGCATTCGATTCCGAGGATGGTAAGCTACTGCTCATGCAGATGGTTATGAAAGTCGCTGACGTTAGTCATCCTTGTAAGATGTGGAACATTCACGTGCAGTGGTCCAACTTAATCTCCAATGAGTTCTTTCTACAGGGTGACCGGGAAAGGGATAGTGGACTGCCGGTCTCACCCCTCTGCAACAAGGATAAGCACTTTCTCCCCAAGAGTCAATGTGACTTTGTGGACTTTGTCGTACGACCTTCTGTCGAGGTATTCAGCGATTACTGCAAGAGCGACCTCTGGCTAAGCATGATGAACAAAAACTACTTACGATGGAAGACAATGTATGAAGAAATCAAGAGAGGTGATGTCTCCAGCCCCCAGTTGTCAGAGCAAAAGAAGACCGTAAACAAACCAAATGATGGAGAGGAAAAGAATTCCGCCGCTGTCAAGATTAATATCGCTAAAAACCAGGTCGCTCCTGCAATATAAAAGTTAAGAGTGTGGAGTTTTTTTACTTGGTAAGACTGCACTGCACACCTTTTTCAAGTACAAAACATTCATCGCATTTTCAAAAAATACCAAGCTCCTGCTTTATTTTATCTTGCTGCCTTTTCTTCGCTAAATTCTTCTTCTTTTTGACGGCTAGTCTCTCCGCTTCTTTCCTCTCCTCCAGGAGTTTCGAGGCCTTTTCTATTTCTTCATCTTCCATGCCCATGAGAGAGCTGAATGCACTTTGGGATTTCTTCTTGGAGATTTTTATTTCCTCCCCTGCGCGTCGCCTTTGCTTTAAAGTGTTTCTCCAAGCTGCAACTTCAACATTTTCGTCCAAGTCTTTTTTTTTGGTGATCTCGCCCCTCAGCCTTCCGTCTTCCTGTTGAGCGAGAATTTTCTTTGTTCCTTCTGTTCTTTCAACAAGATGAACGGCAGCCTTTTCCTCCACGTTTAGCTGCTCCCAGGCCCCCCCCGCCCCTATGGTCTTCTCAAATTCTGTTTCTTTGCCCTTATACCGGCGTCGGGCATGAGTAGCCCTCCAACCGCTGCTGTAGTTATTTTCAGTTGTCTTGAGGTTGACCGCCGCTGCTGCTGAAATCTGCGATCTCACGTTAGAAAACTCTTGCTCCTCGACCTTTGTGCCATTCTCTAGGTCCCCCCACGCCTTGCTAACGGTCGCGCTGTTTTTCGCGCTCTTTCCCGACTGGCTGTCTCCAAATCCCTCTGACAAGCCTCCCTTGACCAAATCATTGACTCCCATTCCGTTGGTTTTTTCACTTATATTTTTTAGTATGTCATCAAAAGTAGGATTGCTGGGTGTTTTCACTGCAACCGGCGATGATTCTTGTGCTTCGATCCATCCTGGAGTCATCGACCAGCCCCCATTACCGCCCGTCGCTCCCCCGCCATTTATAGCCGCGAGTATTTGCTTCTCTTCATCTGATGATCCCTCCGAGCCGTCAACGACACCGACACCGTCGAAGCAGTCGGAGCTGGCGGTGTCGTGCGACAACTTTTCTCTGTATTTCCTGGCGACTTCGAGTCCTCTCCGCGCCAAGTCAAGCGCCTGCAGATTATCAGGCTCATTCTTCAAAACTATTTTCAAGTGACTTTGGGCTTCGTCCATTAATGCACTGCTGTCTATGTCCGTGATGTCGCCCTCGCACATGGATATCAAAGCCGATGACAACCTAAACCGCGCCTTGTTGACATTAAAGCTGACCCCGCCCTGCCCGCCTGCGTCAATGTATTCATAAACCATGATGGCCCTCTCGGCAGAGTTTTTCGCATCCTCATATTGGTTTAACTTAAGGTAACACTGGGAGGCATTTGACGCGCAGGCGCACGCGAGCGATTTGTATTTGGTCAAGGTTTCTGGGTCTGATGGCAGGGAGGTCAGGGGAAGTAAGTCAGCGGCCTCACTGAAAACAGATGCCGCCGTGAAAAAGTCATGAGATTGAAAGTGTGTGGTGGCTGTTGATTTTATATGTTCTGCCTTTGCTATAAGCTCCTCCATTGCACATGAATAGACTGAGTGAAATTAACTACCAGGGAAAAGAAAGAAAAGTTCAGTTTCATTTTTGATTTTGAGTGTTCAGTGTGTTCAACTCGACATCGAGACACCACCAACAATATCATATCCAAATTTTTCGTGTACATGCAAGTATTTTTGCACTTTTAATCCTTACAAACGGTCTTTCTCGTACATGATTTGCACCGAGATGAAGAATTTTTAATCTTTTTGCTTCTCTGTCCCATCAATCGTCCTTCCCAACTACGACTCGGCCAACAACTTGCCACCTTTTTAAATAGGGTATTTTGGACGAAATTAGATGGCCGCCAAAGTTAGCATGTCAAATCTAAAGCCTAAACGCCGCAGATCTAGAGATATGGGCTCCTCGGGTATTGTGAAGGGGAAGGCAAAAATATACATAGGCCCTTCACCCACTAACTCCGCTCTTGATGAAGCAATACATGGGGCTGGGTCATCCTTTGGGTCATCCTTTGTGAAAAATAATTTGTCGCAAATGAAAGAGCTGCAATCGAACAAGAAGTCGAGGACTCCTCCTCCGACCATGAAAACTAAAAATTCCCCCGCACAAAGCAAGAACGCCCGCAAGCGATGGAAAAAATTGAAGACAGTGGCAGTCGCAGCCTCTGCCTTCAAAAAGAGTGGTGAAAGGCGACAAAGAACGCGATCAGAGGAGTTCGAAGAGCTAGAGAAGAAAAGGAGGAAAGAGGGGGGCTCCAGCGAAGCAAAGTCAAATGGAACGAGGCGTGACCACCTCTTGTCAGATGAGGAAATTAGTATGAGGGCCAGGAAAAATTGGAAGAAAGCTGGCAACCTGGCTGTTGCTATGAATAGGTAAGTCGGGAGGGCCGCCACGCCTCGTCTTGTGCTTATGTAATTCTGCTTTTCTTTCTCTCTTCATCTCTTTCTTTCTGTCGATCCATCGAATCATCGACCCATCGTTGAACGTAATCTAACTTTTGTTACTACTCTTTATGTCCTAGATTTGCAAAGGGGAGTGCAACTTATGAGCAGAGAATAAAGGGTAGAGCGGGAGCTTCGGCGACCACGGCAAGAAAAATAAAATCCCCTAGGATTTCTAGCCCAGTTACGTCGCCGCCAAACAACTCTCGAAATAACAGCAGGGCTGGTACACCAACCAGTGATAATAACAGTGGGCGTGGGCGTGCTAACAACCCCGCTCCTACTAGCAAAAAGGAAGCTGAGATATTAAAAAGGAGCCGCGAATCGATTCGCAAAAATCCAGGTCCAAAGGTGCTCAACGGCGCAATCCACGGAAAGGGTGTACATAAGGTCCGATGGAGCGAGAAGTTGAGGGGTCTGTCGATCATAACCAATAACGTTGTGTTGGGTGGGAGGGACGAGGCAAATAATCGGGATTTGATGAGAAAATACGGGGTAACTCATGTGTTGAATGTATCCAAACAGCTTAAAAACTTCCATCCGGATGACTTTGTATATCTTAAGATCAACTGTCTCGATGCAGATAACTATAACATAGTCGCTGATTTCGAACCTGCTCGGAATTTTATTAAGCAGGTGGAAGACTGCAAGGGTAGAGTTCTTGTCCACTGCATCGCAGGGGTGTCAAGGAGTGTTTGCATGATTTTGATGTACATGATGGCCGAACATGGGATATGCTTGAATCAGATTTACAAGCACATAAAGAAGGTGCGCCCATTTATCAAGCCTAACGAAGGTTTCCGGCTACAAATGACGCAGTTCGAACTGAAATATTTGGGTTACTCTAGTGTTGCTGGTCCTAAAGCCGGCCCAGACTGGCGATTTTATAAGTGGAATGCTCTGAAGAAAGACGCAAAGAGGGGGGGGAATGAGGGAAGCCTGAAGAGCGGTGATTCTTTTTGCCACATTTTATAGAAGAGAAGTGGAACCGTCAATGTCAATGACAATGACAATGTCAATGACAATGACAATGTCAATGACAATGACAACTTGTGCATAGGGTGAAATTTGAAGCACACAATTTTGTGGGGTTTTTTCGAAACTAGTTGTTTTCTTCCTATCTTTTTTTATACGTATATTCATTTTTTTCCTGCACTACAACGGAAGACATTTGTATCGTATTATTGTATTGTGGTGTCCGTTCATAATTTCTTTAGCTCATTAATACGCTGGAAGACCCGTTTTACACCTTCCATGACTGCCTCCCTCTCTTCATCATCGAGCCTCGAACCATATGCCTGGGCAAATTTATCGGGGTGCCAGCGCAGCATGATGCAGCGCATCCTAGCGCGTTTTTCCTCTACTGTTGCCTTCGCCGGATGCAACCCAAAGATCGATTGGTAACTGAAATCAAGTCGTCGAAACATGGGTACATCAGAGAAGCTTAATTTCTGTTTCCTACTTGTTACAGCAGTGAATTTCGCCCATTCACTTTCGTTTCTTTCATATTCTGTTTTGTCCGCCTCTTCTCTTTTATTTGCTTCATGTGCCGGCAACTTTTTGGTTTCTTCTCCTGTAACTGCGGCCTTCATCTTCGGTTTTTCCTTCTCTTCCCCAAACAAAAACTCGTGAAACTCAGGAAGAGATGACCCTTTGCTTCTTGCAGTTTTTCTTCTCGCCATACCTTCGTAGCTTCCGTCTACAAATCCCGAAAATTTGTTTGATTTGAGTTTGCTTGCGAATGACATAGTCTCGGCAAAGTCAAATTGATGCTGCTGTCGTTCTCGGCGGTCTTTGTTCTGGTTATGAGAGTGGTGGAACGACTTGGCATTCAACAATTCACACTGCATCTCATGAACTGTGCAAATTTCATCTGTGTAACATTTGCTACACTTGCTACAGCGGCGCCACCCCTCCGGAACTGGCTTTTCTTTTTTTCTTTCTTTCCTGGTGGGGTCATCGTTGATAATCTTCATCAAGTTCTTCAGGTGGTTTTTCTTTCCCAACATACCAGTGCGTGTTTTCAGTGCAGGCGGTGGACCGAATGACCCAGGGGGTGCCGGACGCGTGTCAAATGCCATGTTTCGATGTTCTACGGTATCTTAACTTTTCATTTTAGAGAGGTTTTTTAATTTGAGCGTTTTTGTACTGGTTTCCGTGACTCGTGACTCGTGACTCGTTCGTGACACTTGAGTTGACATGGAATTTTGCTGATACTCATATACCTCATTCTTCTGGTCTTACCGTCTGATAATCGGATCGCAGATCACTACACTTATATCTCATCACAGGGCCAAATTATTCTCAAAATTTGATAAATCTTTAATGCATACTGCTGGTACATTTTCCTGGTAGAATCAACAGACAGGGCCTGACGTTTTTAGACAAGAGGGAATTATCAGCGGCAAAAATGACGGAAAACCAGGACGTTTATCTTCTGTCCACCGTGGCTCTGTCTCTGGTCTCATTTTTTCTTGTGATCGTACTGCCCTGTGCCTTGCCAAGGTTTAACTTGGGTGAAGTAATGTACATCAAGTTGATTCGGCTAAAGTTGTTCGGACGCCAGTTAGACACAATCGCGGAAGAAATCTTTGGTGAATATAATGCTGGTATAAAAGAGTCTTGCAGCGATAATACGATTAGGGCTGACAGCTCAGAAGAGCTCCACAACGGCCTAAAAGTTGAGTTGGTGGTAAACTCTGTGACAGCGGGGGTAGAACTCGTTGATTGGATTGCAAAGTTACGTGTATACTTGTTCATTTTATCGAGCGATGCTTCCCCAAACTTCATCTTGAACTACAGTGTATTCGCTTTCTGTCTGAACTCGGCCATGTTTTTGACGATGAAAAACAGACTATTTCTGTTTAAAGATATCAAGAAAGATATCAATTGCGGCTGCAGAGCCGTCGTAAGCCCCACTTGCGGATTCCTTACTGGTGCAGATGTTGAAGTTCAAGCACACCGTTTGAGTCGCGAAATGTTTTCTCATCGGCAGAGTCTGGTTTTAATGCTGATTCAAGAGGTCTGGGCCGTTCCCCTTACTCTGTGGTTCATGCAGTCGATGTCTACCTGCAATGCTAGCTCTCTGGGCGAACCAATTGTAAACAATTTTGAATTCCTCACCTGCTTTGGAAGTGTATGTTTGTGCTTCAGCTTAATCGGCTCCAAGGTCAGTTTGGTTCCGCAATTTATCGAAAAAAATGCCAGTGTAGAGAATTGTATCAATCTGGCGAAGCTCAAGAGGGAAAGCGGGCAAAAAAACACACAGGAACGTCGGTCCATTCGGGTGTCGTTGATGGGTTCAGAAGAATTGACCCAACCAAGGGAAAGGAGGTCCTACCCGGAAAGCTCAGGGGGCAAATCAAAGGTCGCTCCCTTAGGTGGGCAATCTTCGGATGGGGGCGGCACCATCCCCGGCAACATCCCCGCTGCGGAAAATCGGTCGGTAGCTGCAGCTCGATATGCAGCCTCTGAAGCCGTGAAAGAAACCCTACAGACTCTGAGACGGGACAGTATGTGATGTGATGAGCAAGTTAAGGGTAGATATAAATTTTGGTTTTGGACATTTGAGACCGCAATTTTTGTTTTTCTGGGTCACGACGTCTATCTTTTACTTCTTTCATTTCAGTAATTGTGTAACTATACTCTGGGGACTCCTGAGATGTTTCTTTTCCCGATTCATCCTCATTACTCTTTTGTATTCAAACCAAGGAATAGAAGTGACTTCCCATCCTAGTTTCTCTAATAACCGGCGTTTGGCTACAGTACGACCGTCTTCCCTATTATCATGCAGGTAGTGAGACGGCCCATTGAATTCTATAGCGATGAGTTCTTCAACATTAGCAAAGTCAATGGCAAAAAATCGGTCAGTTTCTGCCTCCATGTCTTCAGTGAATAAATCAGTGAATAATTCAGCATTAGCTAGAAATGGTGACACCTCCATCTCGTGCTGAAAGCCCACCTTCAATAAAATTCCGGACAATTTTTTTTGATCAGCAGAGATTGTATTTTGGAGTGTCATCGGGGTACATGGGCGTCGTCTTGGAGGGGTTAGGTTCAGCTCTGGAGCCTCAGCTTTCGCCAATAGGTAAAAGCTCACGAGCTGCAACTGTGTCTCGTTTGAGACTATCTCTTCACTGTTTGCAAGCTCCCATAAGGTCGACAACATTTCTTCGGTCCCTTTATCTCCCGACAAAAATCCAGCGATAGCAAAAGACCAGAGTGTGTTGCTGTAAACCCGGGAGTTTCCACATGAAGCAATTCGCTCTCTTTGACTGGCAACAGCACTAAAGAGGGCGGTAGAAGTATGGCCATTCGATGCAAATGCCCAGACAATATTGGCGAGCTCCCGAGGACTGCAATCTCGTGCAATTCGATCGTGCTGATTCGCTACCGCGTCAAAAAGAGCCGTTGATTCGTGCTTGTTCGTCGCAAAAGACCAAACAATATTGCTCAAGGACGTCACAGCCCCATCTCTCGCAACCCGATCGCCCTGACCGGCAACGGCATCAAACAGTGCAGCCGATTTTATTTGGCAGGTGGCAAACGCCCAAACTATGTTGCTTAGGTCAAAATGGCTCCCGTCCTTTGCAAGTCGCTCGCTCTGAGAGGCAACCAGCATGAACAATTCCTCGTTCTTGATATCCAGCTTCCCAAGCGCATGACAGATATTTGCCAAGGGCCGAATTTCAAACGAATTCCCTTTTAATCTCGATATTGTAGACGCTAATAACGCATCGAAGCGTTCATCACGTTTAAGCCTTTCGGTTCCTTCCCTTGAGACCACCCCATGAGCAAGTGCAGAGAAAATATTACCAAAATGGATGTCATCCAATAATATTTCTTTTGCTTGAATCTTTCTCGTAAATAGGTCTAGTACACCGCCCACGTTCGTAAATAGGTCTAGTAAACCGCCCACGTTCTTGTCCTTCTTCATTCTGTTGATGAGGCCATTGAGACGTCTTGCTGGCCTTGTTGTTGTTATTGTTGTTGTTGTTGTTGTTGTTGTTTTTGTTGTTGTTGTTGTTGCGACAAAATGTTTGGTGAAGTTCGAAGGTAGCGATAATAAGGGCGCTGCCAAAAGCCGACGCCGATCAGGAACTGACAGAGGGTGGAACCAATTGCACATCCTTCTGCAGCGGACGTTGGATCGTCCCATGTGCGGGGAAATGAACTGCATGTTTATCGCATAGATGTTTTTCAGTCTGGGGAAAAGAGGGAGGCGGCAAAGGAAACTGTCAGTCGATGCTGAATATGTGTGGCAGCCACAACGTTTCATTTGCCCCAGCAAATACTCAAACAGTAATTTAATGCAAAAATCACAGAATTTTTGTATTTGTCGATATGTCTGACGTAATACTTGTTGGTTGTGGCGCGCCTTCGCGGGGTATGGGGTGGTAAGTAAAATTCCTATTGACATTTTACAGCGTCTGTCCAGCCCACATCGTCAGTGTTCCTCAATGACGTGTGACGTGTCTCACAATTCTTTCTAGGTATCACGCAGTTCAAATTATTGAAGGGCGCATTCCCAGTGCTAGCCTGAAATTCGTTGTCGAGCCTTGGTTCCTTGGTGCTGGGTCGGACGGACCAGGAGGAGAGGAGTTTGCTGATGTGAGTGTTAGTGTTCACCTCTAGGTGTTTTCTTTGTCAGCAGGACCGGTAGTGGCCGCCACTTTTCTTACTAACGATAACATTTTGCACGGACGTGCACCTTATTCTTTCGTCGCCCCAAAAAGTTTAGTTTGTGTCAGCGAACCCTCAGATTGAGTTCCACAAATCGCTTGATACGATCCCCGCCCCCACCTCCAGCGACAAGCCTCGTCTCGTTCTGATCAGTGGCCGTACCTGCGACAATCCGAAACTTACGGCAGAGCCGACGCCTGACGGCGTGGGGGCAATGAGATGAGTGTCAGGAGAAACACACCACGAATGATGAAGAACAAATTTGAAACCGCACCCCGCAAGGGCGATGCTCGTGACCTAAAAAAAGCAACTAACTCAAATAGGCACGTTTCGAACAACAACCACTATCACTCTCACTCATCTCATCTGCCCGGGATCAATTCACAACCCAACTCTCCCCTCAACCCCAACTCCCCACCTTTCCCACCACCTACACACCCCATACCTCCCCCTCCAGGTTTCACCTACGCCCCCCCGAACGACGACAACGACGACCTCTCCATCTCATCCTTCAACCTCCCCCCCCACACCCCTCCAGCGCCCCTCCCCCCCACCAACCGCATCGGCGCGTCGACCCTCCTTTCCCCCAGCCCTCGCCCTCCGTTAACCCCCCTCCCGGATCCCCCGACCCACTATACGGACGACACGTCAGGTTTCTCCCCAGTTGACGCCGTCATCGACTCGGGCGCAGACCTCACTGTCACCAAGACCGTCGCCAATCCCTCTCCGACAGCGACGCCGCTTGCCCCCTTCATCCAAGGCACAACGGTCGCAGGCCACGAAGGCACCGTTGAGTTTCTCCTCCCCATCGAGCCATCTCCCGCATCCGGCAA
>ENA-OWPI01005160-OWPI01005160.1-marine-metagenome-genome-assembly--contig:-NODE-5160-length-10065-cov-5.495194_pt1 | contig 10065 bp, 13 predicted proteins | sample MGYA00238138_ERZ651775 | MGnify/ENA primary metagenome ERZ651775 (study PRJEB26906, sample SAMN06265043) | marine metagenome | isolation source: Helgoland LTER site | place: Germany:Helgoland, sampling...
GAGCCCATTACCGAGAACATGAAGGTGCGTTTCGAAGTGGAGCAATCACCGCGGGGGTTGTCGGCCATCAAGGTCGAAGCAGACAAATAAGTTGATCTTATGATGGCGGATAGATTCCGCCTTGGCCGCTTGGACATAGGTACGTCAAAGTGGGCCTGAATTTTGCGAACAAAAAATTTACTGACTAGCGTAGATTTAATTATCATTGCACTTGATTTCGGTGATATAAAATGTTTATTCTGCACATCCAAATCTCTTACGCTCAGAGTTTAGCGAAAAGATTGCGCATCATTTCGAAGCGCTCAGGATGTGCTTTTGCCTACCGCATTTGATAGAAAGGTCCCAGGTCAATCCGTGATTCCATGTGAATATGCGGATTCAGCTAAATCTGACTTCAACCTTTCAACTTCATGCGTGATGAAATTGCAATACATTGATTTGGTGGACCAAACATTTGAATGGCCACAAAACGAGTTTAACCTTCAGCAGAACCAACTTTCATTCCACGGAATTCCCATGATGGATTTGGTGGAACAATTCGGTTCTCCACTGCGAATCACTTATCTACCTAAAATTGGCGAGAACATTCGGCTGGCTCATGGCTGGTTTCGTGAAGCCATTAAAAAACTGGACTACCCGGGAGCCTACCACTATTGTTATGTAACCAAGAGCTCGCATTTCCGGCACGTAACAGAGGAAGTGATAAAGCACGGCGCTCACCTCGAAACATCCTCTGCTTTTGATCTCGATATCGTTGAATCGTTGCTCCAAACAGGGGTCCTTGATAATGATGCAACGGTGATTTGTAATGGATTCAAAACAGACGAGTACATCGATCGAATTGTTCGTCTGAAGGAACTGGGGTTCAACCAATTGCTTCCTGTTATTGACAACGAAGACGAATATTTTCGGCTAACCTCCCGCTTGAACGCTCCTACACCGGTTGGGCTCAGGATTGCTACCGAGGAAGAGCCCAAATTCGCATTCTACACTTCCCGATTGGGAATTGGATACCAGCGCATCAAGACATTTTGCGAAAGTAAAATGGTCGGGGATCCGAACGTCGAATTGAAGATGCTGCATTTTTTCTGTAACACAGGCATTCGAGATACCGCCTATTACTGGAATGAACTTCGGAAAGCGATGGGCGTGTACATCGAGCTCAAGCGTATTTGTCCGAGTTTATCAGCCTTGAACATCGGTGGCGGATTGCCAACCAAAAACTCCTTGGCATTCGAATACGATTACGCCTATATGATTGAGGCCATTTTGGAGCAAATCAAGGTGTCATGCGAAGAGTTCGGTATTGAACCACCGGACATTTACACCGAATTTGGCTCGTTTACCGTGGCCGAGGCGGGAGCTACGATTTTCAAAGTCATACATCAGAAAAGACAGAATGATCGTGAAAAATGGAACCTCATCGATTCCTCATTCATGACCACGTTGCCGGATTCTTGGGCCATCAACAAAAGGTTTTTGATGCTGCCGTTGAATCGTTGGGAAGATTCTTACGAACGCGTGTTCTTGGGCGGATTGACGTGCGATAGCGATGATTACTACAATTCCGAACAACACCTGAACGCCATTTATCTCCCGAAGTTTGATGCTGAAAAACCGTTATACATCGGATTTTTCAATACCGGAGCCTACCAAGATAACATCAGTGGTCACGGAGGGGTTCATCATTGCTTGATTCCGGGATTAAAGCACGTTTTGATTGATCGAAACGAAAAAGATGAGCTGACCTATCAAGTGTTTAGCGACTCACAAAGCGCGGCTCAGGTGCTCAACTTATTGGGGTATGCAACGCCTTCAGCTCCTCCAGCTCGTTCAGCGCCCTCATCTGATGAAGAGCGTATTTCATTTTCAAAAGCAGTCACACAGGTTAGTCGCCGATGAGGTCGGTTTTAAGTATTTCAAAAGAATTGAACATCATGAATCGCGTTTACGCCGGTATCGAACCAGAATGGGGCCTCTGGGAAAGGGCCAAAGTCGGAATTATTCCTGTCCCGTACGACGGAACAAGCACGTGGGGAAAAGGCGCGGATGCAGGTCCCTCTGCGCTGCTCGATGCCACGGACAACATGGAGTTGTATGACATCGAGACGGGAACAGAAGTGGTCTATGAAGGCATTCATGTGTGCGAAGCCGTGACGGAAAACAGGAGCCCCGAGGCGATGACACGAGCGGTCAAAAAGGCGGTCACATCCGTGCTCGATGCTCAAAAAATACCCGTACTCCTGGGGGGCGAGCACTCAATCAGCATCGGTGCCATTCAGGCCTGTGCGGAAAAACATCCCGACTTGGTGGTATTGCATATCGACGCACACGCCGACTTGCGACCAAGTTTTCACGGTTCTGAATGCAATCATGCGTGTGCGGTTCATTGGGCATCCCGAAACTGTCGCCTAGTGCAGGTTGGCATCAGAAGCATGGACATCTCGGAAAAAGAATTCATTCAACCGGGAAGTTTTTTTAGTGGAGACCATTGTCATTCCGCCGCCGATGACGTCTGGATGCGGGAAGTAATAGCGGCATGCGGCGATTCAAAAACACCCATGTACATCACCGTTGACCTCGATGCATTTGATCCTGCTTTCGTTCCGGACACAGGTACACCCGAGCCAGGCGGACTGGATTGGTTCCAAGTAACTAGATTAATTCGCCTAGCGTGTTCCAAATTCAATATCGTTGGATTCGACGTGGTTGAATTGGCTGCACATGACAAGAGCAAGCCCAGTGATTTTCTTGCTGCCAAACTGGTCTACAAAATGCTCACTTATACACTGCTTCCTCAAATTCCAGCCCATGAATGATCAAAAAGGATTCTTGCGAAAATTTATCGCCGAACACTACAATCACTTCAATGCTGCAGTAGTTGAAGATGCTGCTCAAGGCTATGATGCACATTTATCCAAAGGAGGAAAGATGATGGTCACCCTCGCCGGTGCTATGAGTACCGCGGAGTTGGGAAAAAGCTTGGCGGAGATGATTCGACAGGATAAAGTTGCCATCATCAGCTGCACCGGTGCGAATCTCGAGGAGGACGTCATGAATTTGGTGGCCCATTCGCATTACGAACGCGTGCCTCAGTATCGTGATTTGACGGCTCATGAAGAACAAGCGTTGTTGGATCGAGGATTGAATCGAGTTACGGACACTTGCATTCCTGAAGATGAAGCATTTCGCAGACTTGAACATCACATGGTCGACTTGTGGATTCGAGCGGAATCTGAAGGAAAGCGATATTTCCCTCATGAGTTTTTCTACCAAGCCTTGAACGCAGGAACCTTGGAGTCCCATTACGAAATCGACCCAAAAAACAGCTGGATGTTGGCCGCCGCTGAGAAAAATCTCCCCATCGTCTGTCCGGGTTGGGAAGACAGCACGTTAGGGAACATCTTCGCTGCGCACTGCATGCTCGGGGAAGTAAAACCGCAAACTGTTAGGAGTGGCATCGAATACATGATCTGGCTGGCGGATTGGTACACCCAAACGACGCAGGATGGAACGACCATTGGCTTCTTTCAAATCGGGGGTGGAATTGCCGGCGACTTCCCCATTTGCGTTGTACCCCTGCTGCACCAGGATCTAAGACGAACAGAGGTTCCGTTATGGGGTTATTTCTGTCAAATTTCAGACAGTACAACGAGCTACGGCTCTTATTCCGGCGCAGTTCCGAACGAAAAAATTACGTGGGGTAAATTGGGAATAGACACGCCAAAATATATCATTGAAAGTGATGCAACAATTGTGGCTCCTTTGATATTTGGTTGGCTCTTGAATTGGTAATCACAAAACAGATGAATCGGGTTATTAAAAATTACGCGAACATTTCCAAAGTTCACATAGATTTAATCACGAAAGCATATCCGGAGGGATTTAGTGACGAGGATCTAAAAGCCTTCTCCATGCCCAATGGGAAATTTCTCAGGTGCCTGGAGGTAAGAACGTTAGATACCGTATATCTGTTCAAAATTGATGAAGAGATGGTTGAAATCTTGGAAGAAGCTACCGATTCAGAATTCGACATCGACATCGATGGAGAGGAAGTCGAGTAATGAGGATTTCGGTTCAATTTCGAAAGCAACGAATGAACCGCCCAGTTATTGAAGAACATCGGATGGGTACTGCTCGCATCATCCGGGATGCGGGGCTGGAATTATCAGCAAATCAATAATCAGGAGCTCCAGCAGTGCGATAAATTTCAACAATGGAATTTGCACGCAGTAAGTCAGCGGGGGTAACAATATGTTCTGTCATGGGGACATCGGCAAAACCATTGGTGTATCGCTTTGAGGCGATTCGTTCCACTTCTTTGCTATCGAGTTTCAAATTTTTGACTTTGTTTTTGGCGCACAACTCGATGCCCGCCCCTTCTTTGTAGAGTTTCCACGCCAACTCAGAACAATACATCAGATCATCACTCCATCTGAATTGCAGGTCATAATCCCTTCCATTGAATTGTTCTCCGTATTCACGGATGTCCAACAGCATGGCTTCGGTTAAACTTTGCTTGGACCGCATGACGATGTAGTCATCTCCTTTCCCTCTGTCTTTCCATTCTTTCCACGGGGTCAAACGCACGGTTTTGACTGCTTCGAATACGTAGGGTTTTCCATCCATCAAATAGATGATTCCCACATGTGAATAGGGGCAATCTGTTGCTTCTTGAATCGCCTGGCTTTGACCTGATTGCGAGATTTGAAAAACCAAGTCTCCATTCTGGAGCTCCCATTTTTCGGGATTGGCAGATTCCGAGGAATTGTCGTCTTTTTGGCACCCAATCATTCCGAATTGAATGACCAAAAAGGGAAGAAGTATGAGTAGCTTAATTTTTCTCATTTCAATTTCTGATTTCAACGGATTTTAAAATCCTTTTTTCCTGTATAAGCAACATGATAATTCTTGAAATTGCTGAGTGTTTCGACCGTGGTTACACCATTGCGTGTGCTGGTCCGTTTAAAGGTTCCGGGACGGTAATTACTTGAAACTCCGATCATGACATTCGAGTCGTAGGCAGACCACCCCGTATAATCCAAATCATTCCAGGTAGAGGCCGATTCGCGATAGGCTTCATCGATTGTGTATCCTTGAAACATAAGCCTCAAAAACCTTTCCAGTCCGCTACCCCAATTATCGGCATAATATCCAGCAGCACCCATATTGAAAAACGGTTGGGAGTACGAGTTAACTCGGTTGACAGCTTCTTTGATTCCAATGTCCTCATCATCATCTGCAGAAGATCCGGCCCCTCTGCAAACGCTCTGGAACAATACCAAGGCATTGGGTGCCAATTGAATGTTTTCTTCAACTTCATAGGAGGAACGGATGTCGGTGCTGCTTCCGTAGTCTAGACAGAGGCCTCCCACGCCATTGTACCCTTTCGTCGAGCCATGACCAGAATAGATCAAGATGTTCACCCCTTGAGCGTGTTTCTTGACCATTTCCCATGTGGCATTTCCATTTCCAAGCCATTTGACCTTGTATCCTTCTCCTTCGAGCAAATTAATGATGGATTGGACCTTGAGTCTTTCAAGAGTTCCATCGTGCGCATTGATGATGAGTGCTAGCTGTGCAGACAGAATAGAGGTCCCGAGAAGCAAGCACAAGAAAAGGCTTGGGACTTTTTTCATGAGCGGATGGTATTGCTTAGTTGAGGTGATTCGCACTGAACTCAAACGTCAATTATCAGGTGTGAATTGTGTTCGTGAATGAGAAATAAAATTTCAATTAATTTATGTACATTCACTTCAATGAAAACTATCCTAGTTAGCGCTTTTGTGATTTTTGTTGCTTGCCAAGGCTTGGCTCAATCGGAGGCGATCCAAGAAGCTTTGACCTATTTGAATCGGGTGCGAGCAAACCCCGATGCATTCTCTGAAGAAATTGGTGTGCCATTGCACAATGCGGCACCGAGGCATGCACTTAAGTGGGATCCGCGGTTGGGTGCGGCAGCCCAAAGAAAGTCAGAAGACATGGCGCGTCGCGGGTACTTTGATCATGTGGATCCCGAGGGATACGGAATGAACTATTTTATTCAGCAAGCGGGATATGATTTACATCCGCTTTGTTTGGATGATCGATCAAACAACTTTTGGGAGTCGATTGCAGCGGGCTCGAGCACCCCTGTTGCATCTATCATCCAATTGATCAATGATGGGGTGAATTCGACCGATTTAACCTATGCGGGTCATCGCGTTCATCTATTGGGTATGAGTGATAGCTATGCAGACTGCAATGACATTGGGATTGGTTTTGCCTACGCCCCGAATTCTCGTTATCGTTATTATTGCGTTGTTTTAATTGCAAAGCATACCTTGTGAGCAATATTCTTTGTGCACCCTATCAATGAAAAAAAGACTTCGAGGAATTTTGGGGGGTGGAACATATGCGATCGCTTCAACCATAACTATCTGTTCTAGTGAAAACCGTGAAAACTGTGCACGGTAAAAAAACTATTTCAAAGACTCGTCATGTTGAGGTGCAAATGAACAAGCCAAAAGATGACGAGGTACAATTGAGTGGGAATGTTGTCGCTCCTGATCGATAGCCATATTGCACCGTGCCTAGATGGTACATCGCAATGACGTTTTCAATGTCTGGTGGTTCGAGTGGGAAGTCAACTGATGTGAGTAGGTTTTGAATGAACGTATTCTGTTCATAGCCTTCACAGGTTTGCTTTAATACCTCAAATGGATATTACTCAAGGCTTGTAGTTGACAACAAAAAAATAATTGAGAATGAACGAGTTCTAATTTGATGTTCATTCTGTAGGAAAATCACATTTCGATTATGGTTTTTGCCAATCTTGATTGGACGGAAACAAAAAAAGATCTAGATCTACCTGATATTTTTAATATCCCTGCTCCCGATGCAAGACCAAATCGATCTATAATATCACCTTCTAATTTAGGGGGCAGCAAAGCGCTATCAGGAGATGGCTTAGATGATGAAACTGCAATGGCTTACGGCACACTTGTTCACGAGCTTTTGGAAGTATTACCAAACTCCCAACCTAATTATTGGACAGAAATAGCATCAAAAATACTAAAAACATCCTCATTAGGTAAGGAACTTAAGATAAAAGCAGAGAAAGAGGCGCGGGAAGTACTTGAGACCCAGAATCTAATCCACATCTTTGCACCCACTTCACTAGCTGAAGTCCCCATTTCAGCAGACATTGGTTCTTACAGAATGCGCGGAATGATTGACAGATTGATTGTTAAAGATGGACATGTTCAAATTATTGATTTTAAAACCAATCGCCAAGTGCCCACTAGCCCAGAACAATGTCCCGAAGGAGTCCTCCGCCAAATGGGCGCTTATGCCTTAGCTGTTCAAAATATTTATCCAGATCACAAGATAGAAAGCTTTATCCTGTGGACCAAGATCAAGGACGTGATGCAACTTCCACATAATATAGTAACAGATGCAATTTCACGTTCACAGTATCTTGACGTTAAGCGCACAGATTCCTAAACCTTGTATACTAACAGAATGTCAGGAGAGATAAGATGGCGACCGTGCCTGTAACAGACGCAAACTTTGACGCCGAGGTCAAAAATTCCGACTTACCTGTAGTTGTAGACTTTTGGGCTGAATGGTGTGGTCCATGTAAGCAGATTGGACCAGTCCTAGAAGAGCTTTCGGTTGAGATGAGCGGTAAAGTAAAAATCGTTAAAATAAATGTGGACGAAAATCCTAACTCTCCCGCAGAAATGGGCGTTCGTGGTATTCCAGCCTTATTTTTATTTAAGAATGGTGAAGTTGTTTCCAATCGCGCTGGCGCTGCTCCTAAAGCAACTCTGCAGAGCTGGATTGAAGAGTCAATTTAAAATAATGTAATATGTTTATATCTGTTTAGTTGCCTCCTAAATTTCGTTAAATAATCATTTCTATGAGGTGTATTATTGGCCTTAGTCGTTTGCTGCTTTCAAAAATAATACTTTTGATTTCCTACTTATTTTTACAAAATTTAAAGTTGTTCACATACATCAAATTTAAAAATTCCTTACCCTATCTATATCTGAACTATCATCTTATATTAAATTAACTCTCTACAATGGATAAAAGCTGTAGCCATTACACTGATATAAGTTCCAGTTTGAGGAGAAAAATTATGCAGCAGTCTGAATTTCCTGGCTGGCACGGCACTACCATAATTGGTGTCAAAAAAGAGGGCGAAGTTGTTATTGCTGGTGACGGACAGGTTTCATTAGGACAAACTGTAATAAAAGGAACTGCTCGTAAAGTGCGCCGCCTTTCACCTGGCGGTTTTGATATTGTTGCCGGATTTGCAGGATCAACAGCCGATGCATTTACTCTTTTAGAAAGACTGGAAACCAAGTTGGAGGCGACCCCAGGACAATTAGCTCGCGCAAGCGTCGAATTAGCCAAAGACTGGCGCACTGATAAATACCTACAAAAACTCGAAGCAATGCTAATTGTTACAGATGGCGTTGATTTATTTGTAATAACGGGGGCTGGAGACGTATTAGAACCCGAACACAACGTAGCAGCAATTGGGTCCGGTGGAAATTATGCCTTAGCTGCTGCTAGAGGCTTAATTGATAGCGATCGTGACGCAGAAACTGTTGCACGAGATGCAATGTCTATAGCAGCAAGTATTTGCGTATATACTAATGGAAACCTTACTGTTGAAAAAATCAGTAGATGATTGAGAAGACTGATCTTCAAGCGTCCGTAAGTGCTGGAATTATTACTGAGGCACAAGCTGCATCTCTCAAAGCACTTTCAGACCAACGCCAAGGCGCCCGTAATGACCTAAACCCAAATGATGAGCCGTTTGAACTTTTCCGAGGCTTCAATGAAATTTTCATTAGCAATGGATGAAGATTTCGAAGGTGACTTTTCAGTACATGCCAAATCACCGGCAACAGGTTTAATACTCTCAGAGGTTCAATTAACAACTGATTACATGTAAACTATGGACACTTTAGACAAAAAATTAAACGAATTTTATCCAGGAAAGGTTGTTAGAAAAGACTTAGTTCATGACATCAAGAAGGCTGCTAATGTACCGTCTTTCGTTCTTGAGTTTTTATTAGCAAAGTATTGCGCAACAGATGATCCGGATGAAATCATTGCCGGTAAGAAGGCCGTATTAGAGGTGGTAGAAAAGAACTATGTAAGACCAGATGAAGCCAATAAAGCTCAATCAATGGTACAACAAAAGGGTCGTCACAAATTTATTGATAGAGTCCATGTCAAATACAAAGAGCGAGAAAAGCGGCATTGGGCTGAAATGGAAAATTTTGGATCAAATAGAATCGCGATTAATGAAAAGTTCTATAAAGACAATGAGAAGCTTTTAGAAGGCGGTGTATGGGCGGAAGTCACAGTAGGTTATAATGAGATAGATGAAGATGATTATGCTTTCTATATTGAGGACTTAAAACCGATTCAACTCTCGAGATTTGATTTCAATAGGTTTCTAGAAGGAAGAATGAACTTCACTACAGATGAATGGATAGATGTTGTGCTGAGGAGTGTTGGTATAAATCCGGAAATCATAGATAATCTTCCTTCGGAATATAAAGGAAGAGTTCCAGAGGGTAAAAGACTTAAATTGCACTTTCTAGCACGCTTAATGCCGCTTGTCCAGGCTAATTACAATTTCATAGAGTTAGGGCCAAGAGGTACAGGTAAATCACATTTCTATAGTGAATTCTCACCATACTGCACATTGATTAGTGGTGGTAAAGCGAGTACAGCAACATTGCTATACAACAACGCTCGTAAAAAAGTAGGATTAGTTGGATATTGGGATACAATCGGTTTCGATGAAGTCGGCAATCTTAAAATTAAAGACACCGACACCATCCAGATAATGAAGGACTATATGGCTAAAGGAAGGTTCAGTCGTGGTAGAGAAGTAATTGCCAATGCAAGCTTTGCCTTTGTGGGTAATATTGATCATTCGATAGAGCAAGTCGTTGAATCTTCAGATCATTCATTATTTCTAACATTACCAAAATCTTTTGATTTCGCAATCCAAGATAGGTTCTTCTATTATTTACCGGGATGGGAAATCCCTAA
>ENA-OWPI01005161-OWPI01005161.1-marine-metagenome-genome-assembly--contig:-NODE-5161-length-10064-cov-6.530390_pt1 | contig 10064 bp, 9 predicted proteins | sample MGYA00238138_ERZ651775 | MGnify/ENA primary metagenome ERZ651775 (study PRJEB26906, sample SAMN06265043) | marine metagenome | isolation source: Helgoland LTER site | place: Germany:Helgoland, sampling...
CACCACTTGAAATGAAACATAAGAAACAAACAATACCAACTATTACATATATTTTATCGGAATTGTTATTATTGTTACTCATAATAAACTTATAATAGCTATATATTATTTTTATACACAGGTTATAGTTCTTTGCATTTACACAAATACTTTTATACTCATACTAATAAAAGAAGGTGGTATTTATATATAAGGGTATACTTTACGTTAGATTTTATGGTTATATAGAAAGTATGTCTAAATTATATCTATTTAAAAATATATATTTTAATATTTTTAAAATGATTTGATTTTTTATATTATTTCCATTTACATAGCGAACTCGGGTAACCGTACCCCTGTAAATCTTTTTTTTTATTTGTACAATCCGTTTCGTTAGTTATATCTTTACAACCATCATAGGTGTTGACTCGTGTATACGCACTATAATAATTTTCCCATGCACCGCTAGATTGACACGTTTTACAACTTCCTAGATTACAACTTTTGCTCTCGGGGGGTGGGCATGCATCACCACCATTTTTTGGTCCATAAGTCATATTCCAGGTTCTTGTTTGTGTTCCAGGACCACATGAATTGGAACAACCGCTCCAACCACCCCAACCACCACCACAATTAACCTTAATATCCTCAATAACCTGATCACCGTCATCATATTGACATGAAATACCACCCCCACTGGATTCTGTTATTAAGTTATATGTTTTTAGCTGTTTACCTTCACTTTCATCTTTTGTACCATATTCCCATTCAAAAACACAATCTTGTTTTTGTGTCACGGGGGACGAGCCTGGGGTCGAGGATGGGGTCGAGGATGGGGTCGAGGATGGGGTCGAGGATGGGGACTGTGATTTCTTACTGGTGTCAGATTTGGTAATATACCGAATCAATAAACCCCCACCACTTGAAATGAAACATAAAAAACAAGCAACACCAACTATTACATATATTTTATCGGAATTGTTATTATTGGTCATAATAACTTATAATAGCTATATATTATTTTTAAAGTAAATGATTTGGTTAATATACCTATATTAGTTTTGTTGATCAAATAGAGACTTATAATGTTGCGGGTTATCAGCTACTTTAGAATCTGTATTGGGATCGGGGTCATCGACAAATTGTAAACCTACTATATCGGTGTTTTCTTTTTTAGGCCATTGAACTTTAATAACATATCCGTCATCACGTGGACATGGTTTACCCGTACCAAGTTGTGTTTGGTCATGGGTATATTTCCAAAATTGACAATCGTGTTTATTACGCGAACGCCGCGCCGTCTTTTTTGATCGTGGATCGTCAGAAGGTCCACACCCAAACTTATCCGTTCCCGGGGTTGATTTATTCTTCTTAACTTTTGAATATACACCAACACAATCCTTACTTGAGGACGAGGATGGGGACGAGGATGGGGACGAGGATGGGGACGGCGACGGCGACGGTGACTGTGACGGGGATTTCTTACTGGTATCAGATTTAATAATGTGTCGAATAAATAAAGCTGCACCACTTGAAATGAAACATAAGAAACAAACAATACCAACTATTACATATATTTTATCGGAATTGTTATTATTGTTATTCATAATAAACTTATAATAGCTATATATTATTTTTATACACAGGTTATACTTCTTTGTATAAAAACGATTAATTATATTTTACTTTTTACTTACCACATCCACACGATTTGGTAGATTTTTTTGTAGTCACACCGTTAAGAATATATACGGTAGCTACTATAGCTGTTATCATTAAAATTGTATTTGTCTTCATTTTTACTTATTAACAATATTATTTTTCAGACGATGACTTCTTAGTAACACTTCCTTTACTTTTTGGAGATTCGCTTGCATTTTTCTTAATACGATCACTACGACGAAAGTTTAATTTATTTTTAATCACACGAAGTGGAGATATTGCACCAGCTCTTGCCGCTAATCTTCTCGAAAGACCCCGAAGATTCATCGCGTCTCGCGCATTTTTAGCTTCCTGACCTATACGGACTCTTTTTTCACCTTTGGTATTCTTAGCTTTCACTTTTTGAGATTGTTTCAAAGACAATTTATTACCCATTAATTCGATATTATTTCTTCTGGGAAATCCCAATCTCTTAACTACATTAACCATTTCTTTTTGTCGATTAGTTAGTGGTGTACTAGCAGAACCAACACTACTGCGTCGAGATCCAGATGATTTTGATTGTGAACGCGTTTTCATGGATGACGGAGAAGGTGATTTATACATGGAGAAATTCATGGAAGATGTATCACCGTTTAATGCATTCCTCTGTTTTTGCAACGCAGTCAATCTCTTCGTTAAAATTTTACTCGGACTTGGTGTTCTAGTTTGATTTTTAATTAAAAATTGTTTAGCCTGTTTATCAATTGCATTAGTAACCTCTTTTATAGAAGCGTTTAAACTTTTCTTTTGATTGTTTTTAGTGACCATCCTATAATAATACTTGCTATTTTAATTCGGTACTATAAAAAATGAAACCCCAAACATTTATATCTAACACTTTTTATTGTCGTAAGTTTCAGTTCACCACAATAAAAATTGATTTTACCATTTTTTCGTTTTACGCTCATCGTCTCTTTCTTTTTTTCCGATTGACCATTTAGACTCTTTATTAAACTTATTGTAATCAATCTCTTCACCAAATATACCAATTAAGAATTTCTTTATAGGGTTTATATTCTTTTCATTACTAGACTTTTTCAATTTCTTTGTTTCAGTATACGTGACGTATTTGGGTAACTTTTGTGTACCCCCTTTATTTTTTTTGCACGTAACCACTACTAATTTCGGATTACTCGCTACAACTATCATCTGTATTATCATAAGTTTTTTCTTGTGTATCCTTTAAAATTTCTAAACGTTCTTTCTCCAACTGATTAAGAACTTTTATATAAGCCTTCTCCTGACGACCATATGCTAATGAACATCGACCACGTGTTCTTTCTATTGTTGTTTCTATACACTGGAGTCGTGCAGATTCCTTTTCTACAGAAATAACGTTTGTACACACACGTCTAGACGTATTTGGTCTGGAAAAAATGGTAGATGAGAGAGGGGGTCTCAACATACTATTGTTTTTTATTTTTTTTATTCATGTTCGCCGTGACTCTTGAACCATTTTCGAGTCCCTGCATACGACCCTAAAAAGGATGCTATTGACATGGTAGTAATTTTTAAGAATAGTTCTTTCATTCTTTTATTCTTAAAGATCCCTAATTTTTAAACTAGTTTCGTAATCTTTATAACTCATTCGAGTCGTATACATATTAGCAGAAACTGATGTCATTATGGCGAGAAAAGACATGTAACCATGTATAAATGTAATTCTTTTCATTATTATTAATGTTTGATATTTTTTATCGTGGTCCAAATAAGGCTATACCGTCGTTAAAGTGTTCAACTGCGACCAAAGACACTAACCCAATCATCGCCCATCTACCATTGTTTAATTCAGCCTCTTTATTAAACGGTCCAATCTTTTCATCTTTATCAACAAGTTTAAGTTTTGAAAAAAGTGATCCAGTAACGATAAGTCCTGCAACAATCTGCAACACAAAAAAACCTGCCGTTGGGTATGTAACTGTATCACTCGTACCATCTAAAAGTGTAAATGTACGCGTTTTAAAAACTTGGTTCCAAACAGTTTCGTTCTTAGTAAACTCATAATACAGTGCCATGATCCACCCAATTTGTGCAACTCGGCCGTTGATCATTTCAACAGATTCAGGGTTAGCAAACGTTTCAAGTGTCGGTGAACCATTTCGTGTCGCGTACTTATTCAACCACGCCGTTGATAATGCTTTCATTTTAGCATCCGATGAATCATGATGATTCTCTATATCTTCGCGGGTTACGTATTTAGGTTCATCACTTGATGTATCTATAAAAGTATTATCATCTTTATTCGAAGATCGTTTTAAGCGGGTAGTTCTATATAATTTGGGTACAAAGGGGGTAATTCTGAGTCCAGATATCATTTTTATTATAACATCTTATACATTTGTTTCTTTAATTTATTTATTTTCATTACATTTTTAATTAAATAACCAACACCCACAACACCGTTTTTTAGTATCGTGAACGAGTGGTTTGCTAGGTTTGTTTATTTTTTTATCAATAAGTTTAGGTACAAATAGAAAAGGTAACATGTACAACATTCTTAATATTATTTAGAAAGTAAACTGTGAAAATACTCGCAAAACCCAATAATTTTTGGCCTGATTTCATGTAACCACTTTTTCCTATCGCGTTTAATCTCGTATCCCATACGCGAATCGTTATACTGTTCAATGAGATTACACGTATTTAAATCCATCATCTCCATGTAGACCAGGCACTGTATCTCTTCGTAATCGCGAACCGTTCTAAATAAACCACGCGATCTATTCTTAATCTCGATAATAGTTTTGGTACCGTCGTAATTTTGACGAACCCTATCAATGCGTCCAACAATCTGGTAATCAGTACCTTCGAGAGAACACACGTCGTATGTATAAAAAGTATCGTCAATTTCAAAATCGTCGTAATGACTCGCCGTCGTATCTTCGTGTCGCGTTCCGTGGTTCGTATACAAAATTTTACGCATATAATCTTGTGTATTCTTCTTATCGTCATCCCGTAAATTCGAATATAGATCGAGTTGATTAGAAACTGCTTTTAGTTTACGATCCACATCAGATGAATTAAACGATTTATACGATTCGACGTCTTTCATAATATTTGTCGCAAAATCACACTTGTGTATAGATTCGAGCGCTCTTTGATCCTTTGTTTTACCTTCGAACGTTTCTGGTTTGTATTTACTCCAGAGATTATCAATAATCTCAGGTGGTTTCTTAAACTGGTTCTTACCGATAATTGATGCAATATCTGACGCTTTCAATATAACCTTTTCAACACCGATATCTTTCAAATCCCATACATTATCGCGAAGGCGTTGATAAACAACACCGCACGCACGCGAATCGTTTAACGCGTCGTGTGCACCATCAAACCCCTGACCAAATATGTGTGTATACACAGTAATCAGTTTATGATTATACAGGGTCGGAAAAATAGTTCTAGCCATATCCAGGGTATCAACAAAGGTAACATCATCAAACGGTTCCGTTTCAAAACCTCTTCTGTAACACTCGGAAAAAAACACGTTTTCGTCGAAGCATGAATTGTGGGCGACGAGTAGTTTGGTATCGCGTGTAGCTTCTTTTAAAGATGCGTATAAATAACCAAACGGATGACCGTGTTCTCGAGCGTATTCTTGTGTAATACCATGGACGTGTGTCGCTGCAACCTCAAATGTATCCGGATACGAAATACCGTGGTAAGACCCAATCTCTTTACCACACGACGTATACTTAACAAAAGCCAAAGTAAGCAATCTACACTTATCAAATTTATAAACGTTTTCGGATGTTGCTTTCTCACCGCGTTGAAAATTTCTGGAAGGAAGTCCCGTTGTTTCTGTATCCCAAGCAATATAATTCATTATAAATAAAAACGTTTCGTTTCTTTAATTATGGAATTCAGGTACGTGTTTTCGTAATCTATCTTTAGAAAAAATAAAATAATATTTTTTTAGTATTTTCTAAAGTAGTTTGTGTTTTTTTAAAAACAAATAATTCAACTTAGGAGGAATCTTGTGCGTCATAAAGCGGGGAACGTACTAAAACTATCTGTTTCAGGTGCATCTATCCATTTACAAAAATCTGCTGGGTGGTCTTTCCAATTTATGTCCCCTCTTTTTAATTTTACACCAACTCTTTGAAGTCCGGACGATTCATCACCACAACCGTCATCGTATGTTCTACAAACAGATTTATTATTATAATCATAAAACACTTCACTATCTCCACTATTACTACCCTTTTTGTTTTTTTCTGTACACGCAAGTTTCCGTTCTTCTTCGGTATTATATGTTGACGTTCCAATCGTTTGACATTGCGTATTATACAATGTATACAAATCTTCAATATTTTCCATATTATTATTTTTATTGTATACGGTTTTGCCATTGTCATCCTCTATTTCTACCGCGTAATCACCTTCATTAATATCTTTAAATCTTTGATTTATTGTGTCTACATTTGCCATACATTTAGAACGTTCACATGTTCCGTATGTAACATCGCTGTTGATTATAGGCATTGTACACGATTGAGTCGTCACTTCTTCTTTAGGTAGAACTGACCCTACTTCACTTTTCGATTCGTTAATACTGAAATGGGGACATTTTTTACTGTTGTTACCTTGACCCGTTGTTTTAACACCGAAATATTTTACAACTTGTCCTTCGCAATAATTTGCTCTTTCCATTGGATTCAGTGCCGCTTTCTGTCTTTTTTCTTTAGTATCACCTTTGAATTCACACTGTTTATATTCTTCTTGTTCGACGCAATCAACATTACAAGGTACGTATTTAAAATCGTTAGTTTTAGGGTTCGTTTGTGATACCAATCCATTACCCAAAGCTCCGTTCCACCCCTTGAAAATATTAGGGGATGGAACAGTAGTTCGATAATGGACGCTTTCAGTATTACTCCACTCCTCACCTTCCGGGGGCGGTTTAAAACCGTAAGGCATTTCTACCCACCCAATTTTTTCTTCATCACACGGAGCACCACCTGCTTTTGCTGAAGTAACTTCTCGATATTTCATCATTCTTAAACCTGGCCACCTTGCACCACACGTATTGGATACTTCTTTGTTTTCGAGGTTAAAATCTTTATCGGCATACTCCCACTTACCACTGCAATTGGCTACCGATGAATAATAACACGCACCTTCTTGTGCGTCTCTATACGACATGTGTTTATGCGCGTTACATTCACTCCTGTTATCATTAAATTCGCCACACACTTTATCTGCATTTTTATCGCCGTCCCATTTACATCCGAGATAATAACCATCATCGTTAAGTTCTTTTATATTATCCGCGTTACCGCTATTCGCCAGGTCCTTATAATACGTGGAGCCGGCTTGATCCGGGTTAGCTACTGGAAAACCTTTACCTTTACCGTTTTGGACACCAATTGTGAAAAAAGAATCATTAGAAGTACTTGCACTGTTTAAAAGAGTTTTGCAATCTTGAGGTGTGTAAGGATTCACTTCGTTACCAGTTATAGATATGTTGTCACCTCTTACGACGGTATCTACGTTATCGTAATTTACTTTACCACCCCCTCTAGAATACAAAGGTTTATTTTTACAAACACCACAGAGTATGTAATCCGTTAGTTCATCACTACCGACTGGTGCGTCATCTCTCCTAGCATAACCCGTCTGAACTTGAAAATTACACCTCGTTGTACCGGTAGGTAAATCATTGTTCATATTATTACACTCTTTTCTAGTAACCGTACCTTCTGGACATATGTTTGCAGTTTCGCTAGTCGTGTATGACGGATCTGTGTTACACGAACCTGACATATTCATATATTGATCACCTTCGATACACTCGTCTAACCCATCGTCGTACCTCACAGTTGGTTTAACAAATGCCCTAAACCCCGACCACCATCTACATATTTTATCACCTTTTTGTTCTATTATACCGTTATAATTTCCTTGTAATCCTGTTCTAGTATCGCACTCTCTTTTATTATCTATAGATGTACACACATTTTGTGTATCTATACTAATCTTATTATCCACTACACCGTTTACAGTTTCTTTGTTTAAATATTCATAATCAATTAATTCAAGAGAAATATCTTGTGTGTATGGATTATACGAATACGAGGTGTTGTTTTTCCCCCCCGTGAAACTAAGAGGAAAACATTTACCAACGGGTTCAAATCGACACAAGTCTTCACCCGGATTAAAGGGATGCCAAACCTTATCAGAATTAAACTCGCCATATTTATCAGTCTGTTTGTTTCCTCCGGTTTTGTCAGACACTTCTTTACTAAAAGGTATTCCAGCTAAATCAGGGTGATCCATAGTTACTTTTTGACATTCCGATTCTCCACCTTGTGCCCAATCCGCGTTTATGTCACGCGCTCCATCACCACCAATTCCGTCACCCGTGTTATCGTATTGACTACACACATTTTTTAGCGTATTATGATAATTATGAAGTACATCGACATCGGATTTTGTAATAGTTTGACCTGCTTTAAGTGATACTTTAAATTTAAATGATTTAATTTGGTCTACCGGTGTTTTTTCCGTATTCCAAAAAGATTGATCATATCCGAGGTTACCGTGGATATTATACATAATATAACCATACTCATCAACGTTCATATTACTTTGGTTTCTTCTTTTTCTTCCTCCGTGAACTATACTTGCAAATATACTTGGATCAATAGTTTCCGGATATTCACTAAGTGTAAAATGTGATGTCCAAGGATTAAAATATAAATGCATACGGTTTGATGAATAATCATCTCCTCCTTGTCTAAAAACAATTGGTTTTTTACTTCGAAATACAACGCGTCCATTATATTTTCCAGTCTTTGGTGAAGTGAGTTTCACATATTCAAATTCCCAATCACCCTGACTGTCTGTGTAGTCGGTTTGAATTAAGGTATTATCATCAGTCATCCACTCTACTTTAAATGTTTCACTATCACCAATTACACGACCTTCATTAACATTACCATTCGTTAGAGTTCCTGTCCACCACCCAGAATTACCAATATTACCAATTTTATAACTATTTTCCATGGCTTTTGTTTTCTCGTCACCTAGTGTATCTCCAGTTGCTATTGATTTGTCGAACCAAGATTTCAAATTATTCATGTAGGTTGGTCGACATTTACCCTTTTTCGCCTTATCATAAAGTTCGGCGTTGTGAGGGGTACTCGGAACTTCTGGTATATTAAAAAAATCCAAGGGGTTATTTGAGCGATTATATTGATCCATAACTTCTTGGTCGACGTTATCATTTTCAGATGTTGGTGCTGGGGCAGGGGCAGGGGCTGGAGTATTATCTGGTGTTTTAAAACACGTATCAAATTTCCAATCACCGAATTTCCATGACCCGCCTGTACACGTATAAATACCGTATGTTATAAGACCGGATACTAACACAAAACATACTATAAGTAGTATTATTATGATCGTAACAGATTCATCAGAATTATTAACCATTCTGTCTTATATCATACTAACAAAAAAAATATTAAATAATTTTATTTAAAATTTTCTAAGAACCGTCTGCATATAATAAACCAACTTACGCTTAAAAAAACAATTTCACCTTCTTCATTCATATACTATTAGGGTAAAATAATATCGTCTACATCTCTATACTGTTCAAAACTATCATACGCATCCATATATGCTTGTATTGTGGAATCCTTTGGTTTCAAGCGGTCTCTTAAATCACACGACGCGATCATTTCGTATACAAGACTCCCGTCGACGATTTCCTCTTCGACGAGTATTTCTTTCAAGTGTTCGAGTTTAACACGATATGTATTAAGGAGTTCTTTCACTTCCGTATAACAGTTTTCAACTATATCGTGTATTTCTACATCAATATGGTTTGCCGTCACGGGAGATATAAGATCAGGGTTAATGTTCATTTTACCTATAGTTTCACTCATACCATACGTAGTGACCATTTCGCGTGCTATATTAAACGTTTGTTGAAAATCACTAGATGCACCTGTAGTAACATGTTCTCTTCCGTAAACGATTTCCTCTGCGGCGTGACCACCGAGTGCGACTTTAATTTGTGATAAAAGATAATCTTTCGTGTACATACCTATATCGTCCGTTGATGGTTGGAAATATGTAACACCACCTGCGTCACCTCTTGGTAATATACTCACTTTACGAACTTCATCGTATTCTTGCATGAGTACACCAATGATGGCGTGTCCCGCCTCGTGGTACGCAACTCGCGCCTTACGCGCTTCAGAAACGGCACGGTTTCCTTTAGCACCAACAACTATTCTTTGGTACACGTCTTCAATAATATCTGGTGTTATCATTCCAGATTTTTCATCGCGAACAGCTCGTATCGCACACTCGTTCATAACATTTGCGAGATCGGCACCCGAAAACCCCGTCGTTTGTTTTGCAAGATCACG
>ENA-OWPI01005163-OWPI01005163.1-marine-metagenome-genome-assembly--contig:-NODE-5163-length-10064-cov-5.794233_pt1 | contig 10064 bp, 9 predicted proteins | sample MGYA00238138_ERZ651775 | MGnify/ENA primary metagenome ERZ651775 (study PRJEB26906, sample SAMN06265043) | marine metagenome | isolation source: Helgoland LTER site | place: Germany:Helgoland, sampling...
GATGATGGGCTTCCCAAAGAACTGGACGGTATCACCTTTTCAAAGTGGAGAAGAGAATCAATCAAAGCATACGGAAACGCTATAGTGCCTCAAGTCGCTTACCGCATATTTCAAAGCATAAACAATTACGAAAATGACCAACCTTGAACGCTTTTGGCTCGACCTAATCGACGGGCGCAGATACACGATAAACGAAGTTTACGGCAATGAAGCTATGTTACGATATAGACCGCATCCGCGAGAGAAAGAGCTATTTCTAGCTAATGGTGGATCCGTGCCATACGATGAAGACGTTGAAGACCACACGCGGCGTTTTTGGGCCTTTTGTGATGATCATTACAGCGCAAACCGCGAGAAATATGAAGCGCGCATACAGGCGAACGGACGCAAAGCACGCAATTACCCGGAGTACAAAAGCAACGAAGAAGAACGCCGGCAATTGGCAGAAAAGATAAAGGCCGTTATCTTGGACCATGCCAAAGAAACGCAGCACCAAGACGGACAGTAAAGCAAGCAAGCAACTAAACAAACAACCCAAGAAACCCAAAACATTAACCCATGCAAAAGCAAAGAAGAAAGCAGATGAATGGTTCAGTAAGTACGTACGCTGGTCAGCAGCAGACGCAGACGGAAACTGTACGTGCTTCACCTGTAGCAGGACACACCACGCCAGCCGCATACAGGCCGGACACTTCGCAAGCAGACGACACAACGCCACGCGCTATGACCTTAACAATGTCCGACCTCAGTGCGCTGCCTGCAATATTTTCAAACAGGGAGAACAGTGGATATTTGGCCGCAATCTCGACCGTGAGCAGCGCGGAAGAGCTGAGGAGATTATGCGACGAGCGAACGAACCTCGAAAGTTTACGACGGCAGAGCTGGAACATATATACAGACACTACCAAGAACGAGCAATGCAATACTGTAAGATCAAGAAGGTACTACCTCACGACAGACCAGCGCGAGAAGTATGATAAGCTAAGGGCAGAGAGGTGGGCGCTATTGTATGAGGACTGGAATAACAAAGGGCACCTGAAGGATAAGTACCAAGCAATTACCTTCGAGCTATACCACATGACCAAGCACCACGGTTACTATCGAAGCTAATGCCAACGATACCACGAAAGCAAACGCCTGATCCACGGCGCAAAGGACGCAAGCGCGACAGGCCGCAGGACATACGCTACTGGTCGCAGGAGTGGAGGCGGTCACGTCTCGCATTTATTAAGACCAACCCTGAATGCAATGCGTGCGGATGGCCGGCAAGCGTCGTAGATCACATAATTCCAGTACGTCAGGGGGCCGAGTTCTTTGATTCTAGCAACTGGCAGAGCCTATGCAAGCGCTGTCACGCTGCAAAGAGTGGCCGAGAGGCGCACGGGGGGTAGCCATGCGCAAAATAAAAGCCGCATTCCTCCAGCATCGCCGTAGTCAGATGGGGAAAATATTAGTTATCGTTTTTCCGGTTTTGGCGATTACCTTTGAAGCATGGACGAACTAACAGCAAAGCAAAAGATAGAATACGAGCGTATTAAAAAAAGTTTGCGCAGCGCGCGACACATCGCAGAGCTTGACGAAGATCTGCTAAAGATGGCGGCATGCTTAACGGTCGAGGTGCGTGAGCTTCAGGAGATTATCGATGAAAAAGGCTATACCTACGAATTCCATAACCGCGACGGAGGCACGATGACGAAGCACCGGCCCGAACATCAGATGCTTGTAGAATCGCGATCGAAGTATTTGGTTGTGCTTAAAGAGTTGGGAATGACTCCAGCAGCTCGAAAGCGTATCGAAGTCGATGTGGAAATAGATGACGAACTAGAAAACCTGCTAAAGTTCAAAGATGCATGAAAGCGAGGCGCATAGGTACGCGCTTGATGTAGTCCACGGAACACAGCCGGCAAGCAAATACACGATAAAAGCGTGCCAGCGGTATCTTACCGATTTAGACACAGCCGAGGAACGCGGTTTAGAGTTTAGACCAAAGACGGCAGCGGCCTATATTCAATTTTTTCAGCGCGCTATTCGTCACACCGTCGGAGAGTGGGACGGCCAGCCGTTCGATCCCCTTCCTTGGCAAAAGTTTATATTGTGGAATCTTTACGGGTGGTTTCGTGAAGATAATACAAGACGCTTTAACTATGCTTATATTACGGTTGCTCGCAAGAATGGTAAAACGACTCTCATGGCGGGCGCTGCGCTCGCTGCTCTTTTCTTTGATCAGGAAAAAGCTGCTGAGGTTTATTTTGCAGCAACCAAGAAAGATCAAGCAAAAATCGGATTCGACGAAGCGCAAAGGATGGTTTCGATTTCGCCGGCGCTCAGAAAACACCTGAAAGCCGGAAAACACGACATAAAAGCGCCCACGCTTTCGGCGCGGTGTACGTACCTAAGCAGCGACCGCGATACGCTCGACGGTCTAAATATACATTTCGCAGGAATCGACGAATACCACGCGCACGCAACCGATGGCGTTGCTAACGTTTTGCGATCCGGTATGCAGGCACGCCGTAACCCGTTACATTTGACAATTACGACGGCAGGCTTTAACCGCGAATCGCCATGCTACGAAATGCAAAAAACGTGCAAGGAAATCCTCGACGGAGTAAAGCAAGACGATGCGCAATTCGCTGTTATTTATGAGCTGGATGAAGACGATGACTGGACCGATTCCAGCACATGGATAAAAGCAAACCCGTCTTTAGGTACGGCGCTGAGGCCGCAACAACTCGACAGCCAATTGCAGCAGGCAATTAATCTAGGCGGATCGCGAGAGGTAGAATTTAAAACAAAGCACTTAAATCAATGGGTTACCGCGTCGAAAACGTGGATACAGGACGAAATTTGGATGCAAAACAAGCGCGAAACCGATTTAGAAGGGCGCGCGTGCTTTGGCGGTTTGGACCTTGCTAGCGTTTCGGATATGACGGCGCTGGTAATGGTGTACCCTGAAAACGGCGGTTATCACGTTCGCGGCTATTATTGGCTACCAAAAGACACGGTAGAAGCTACTTTAGACCGCGATCCTTCGCATATTTACCGCACTTTTTTGGATCTTCCAAACGTCTATATTACAGACGGAAATGTGACCGATTACGCCAGTATTCGCAGGCTCGTAAGCGGCGTAATGAACCGGCCAGAAGGCCAAGTAATAGAAAATTCTAGCCTTATGCATCGTTTTGAGGTGCAAAAAATCGCATTCGACCGCTATAACAGCACGCAAATCGCCATAGATTTGGTTGACGACGGGGTGCCTTTAACGCCGTTCGGTCAAGGTTTTGTAAGTATGTCAAGCCCTACGAAACAGCTCGAGGTGCTTACAAGAACGGGCAAAATATGGCATGACGGCGATCCGGTACTACGTTGGGCGCTTGGAAACGTCGAATTAAAAATGGATCCGGCCGGAAATATCAAAGCCGACAAGCAAAAAAGCGGCGGTAAAATTGATCCGATCGTTGCAATGGTCATGGGCATCGGCGAACACATGAAAACGCCGCAAGAGATAGAACAGAATTTCGATATAATTTCCCTTTAGTAAATTGCAACCCATATGGCAACACTTCGCGACAGATTTAACGCGCTCTTTCGGTACCGCGTGGGCAAATTCGATTCACAAACCTTAGCGGCTGACTTAGGTATTTACGGCACGACCGTAAGCGGAGCCAATATTAATGAAAATACGGCGCTCACGATTTCGACCGTTTACGCCTGTGTTTACAAAATTGCCAGTACGCTCGCCAGCTTAGATTTAGAGATATATGAGCGCATAGGCCGCGAAATTGAGCCGGCAAACGTACACCCAGCTTACGACGTTATCAAATACAAGCCGAACGAGTACCAAACGGCTTTCGATTTCTGGGAGACGGTAATCAGCAACGCCATACTAAACGGCGTAGGTTACGCACTTATTGAACGCGATACGCGCGGATACGTTACCAGCCTAATATGCTTAGACTTTTACGACGTAGATCGCAAGAACGTGAACGGGCAATTAGTGTATAGCGTGCGCAACGTGGGCATAGTTCAGGCCGAGAATATGCTAGAAATTTGCAACCTTCAAAGGAAATCACCAATTCGTTTGCATCGCGAAAATCTAGGTTTAGCCAAAGCAGCCGAGGATTTTGGCGCAGAGTATTTTGGAAGCGGCGGCCAAATGACGGGTATACTATCGAGCGATCAGCCTTTGAAAAAGGAGCAGATGGATATTATACAGGGCAGTTGGAACAAGGCCGCACAGCAAGCCGGCACGAAGTTGCTACCGTTTGGCTTTAAATATTCGCGCATTACGATTACGCCGGACGAGGCGCAATTTATCGAAACGCGTAAATTCCAAGCGGAAGAAATTTGCCGCATTTTTAGCGTGCCGCCTACGTTGGTACAGCTCGAAAGCCAAACGACTTATAACAACGTCGAGCAGCAGAATCTGCAATTCGCACGGCACACGATTGCACCTTGGGCGAAGCGCATCGAACAAGAAATTGACCGCAAGTTGATCCAATCGCGGGAGCGCCCACAGATTTACAGCAAGTTTAATTTGAACGATTTGTACCGTGGCGATATGCAGAGCCGCGCAGATTTTTACACCAAGATGCTAAATAACGGCGTGTTAAGTATTAACGAAGTACGCGAAAAGGAAGGCATGAACGATACCGATGGCGGAAATACGCACACGGTTCAAATAAATTCGATCGCTTTGGATAGGCTTGGCGCGTATTCAGATAAAGTATCAGAAACAGAAAGTAATGGAGAATAAAGAAGATAAGCGCACGGAAGAACTGCGCAACCAATACGGCGAAAACGTCGAATTAAGAACGGCAGAAGTTCGAGCCGCTGGCGATGACTCGCTAGTAGTGGAAGGCTATGCCAGCAATTTCGACGTAGAGTATGATTTAGGATATTTCAAAGAGTCCGTAGCACGCGGCGCGTTTGACGACGTTATGCAGGACGATGTGAGATTCTTGCTAAACCATACCGGCGCACCACTAGCACGAACTACGAACGGCACGCTAGAATTGAGCCTTGACGAAACCGGTTTAAAGTACAGGGCCGCACTTGCTGACACGCAAGACGGGCGCGACCTTTACAAGCTGATTAAGCGCGGCGACATTACGCAAAGTTCGTTTGCCTTTACCATTGACAACGACGAATGGAGCGAAGACCGCAGCACGCGAACGATTACAAAAATCGGGCGTTTGCTTGATACGTCGGCAGTAACTTACCCAGCCTCACCAAGCACAACGGTAGCAGCGCGAAACATGGCAGCGGCGGCGCAGGAAGCGGAGGAATTGAAAAGCGAACAGGTAGCAGCAGAACCAGAAACGGAGGAGCGCGCAGAACCTGAAAATATAAAAACCGAAGAGCGTAACTTTACGCCACAACCACGAAATAATTTTTCAAATATGACTTTAAACGATTTAAAAGGCCAGCGTTCTGCGCATTACGAGGAATTCGTAGCAGTAGGCCAAAAGGCGGACTCAGAAGGCCGCGTATTAACTGAAGCAGAGCAAGAGCGATGTGACAAGCTCGATAACATGATCCAAGATTTGGACGTGAAGATCAAGCACAAAACGCGTGAGCAAGAAATGGTAGCACGCATGGCGCAAACAGGAAGCGCAGGCGCATCAGAGCAGCGCGAAGTTGAGCGCGTGAACGGTTCTTTTTCCCTAAGCCGTGCAGTCGCTGCAGTTGCAAACGGTCGAAACTTGGAAGGTGCAGAAGCAGAATGGGCAAGTGAGGCAAGCAAAGAAGCACGCTCACAGGGCTTGCAGATGGCTGGACAGATTGCAATTCCTTCAATCGCTTTGCGTGCTGGAGGTGCTGACGACTTCCAAGCAGGAAGCGGCGACGGTTCTGGATTCGTTCCAACTGTGGTACCTGCTGCAATCGAAGCATTGCGAGCGCCAACGGTACTCGAAGGACTCGGCACAACTGTAATTCGAAACGCTACCGGTAACTTGCAATTCCCACGTGTAAGCGTAAAGGCCGCAGGTACAGGCGCGACGGAAGTAGCGGCGGATTCTGACTCTGGTATGGAGATGGACGAAGTTTCATTGACTCCGCAGCGTGTTGCAGCGAAGACCAAGTACAGCAAGCAATTAATTTTGCAAGGCGGTGGAGAAGTTGACGCGCTAATTGCAAACGAGTTGGCCGCAGCTATGAATGCTTACGTTGATGACTTCGGTTTCGATACTATTATGGCATCGACTGATGTGAATCAAACGCAAACAGCTGACGCGGCTTTGACTGCTACAACAGTTAATTTGATGGAATCGCAGGCACTTGCCGCAGGTGCAAATCTTGCAGGCGCTTCTTACGTTATGAGTCCAAACGCATACGCTAATTCCAAAGCCTTGGCGCAGGTTAATGCTGTCAATGCTTTGTGGGATGCAGGCCGTTTCAATATGTACAACGCAGTAGCTACGCCTTACCTTGTTAATGGCTTTTTGGCCGATGGCACAACGGTAGCGGCGCAGATGATTTTCGGAAACTTTGCACAGGGCGGGATCCTTGCTTATTTCGGTGGCATCGATTTGCTTGTTGACCCTTACAGCGACGCAGGAACGGCGCAGATTGCTTTGCACGTAAACCGATTCTTTGACTTCGATTTGCGACAGCCGGGCGCTTTGTCAACTGCAACTAAATTGCAGCAGTAATTTGTTCGAGTATAGTTTAACAAGAAAGGGGGGCTTCGGTCCCTCTTTTTTTTGTCCGTATTTTAGCGACATGATGACCGTAGAAATAACAGGCACGCCCGACCTGAATAGCATTATCACCGTGGCACAGCTTAAAGAGCATTTGCGCGTTGACCATACAGACGAAGACACGTTAATTGAAGCCTACCGAGATGCAGCAATTGCATGGATCGAAGATTATTGCAACACGCGACTGGGCGACGTGAGCGCCGTGGGATATATGGATTATTTTTATAACGTCCGTTTTCCAATTGGCCCAGTTAATTCGATTGCTTCCGTGACGTATACAGACACGGCAAACCAAACCGCTACGCTACCAACGGCGAAATATTGGTTCGACATAAAAACAAAAGCGACACGCATGACGTTTGACAATGTGCCGGATCTTTACGACGACACTTTCAACGCTGTTCAAATTAATATGAACGTAGGGTACGCGGAAGCCGATATACCGCAGCCGTTTATTACTGCTATTCGCTGGATGGTCGCACACCTTTACGAACAAAGGCAGCCCATTATTTCCGGATCGCTTTTAACCATGTTGCCAATTGGACTTTATGCAATCCTAAATCCTTACCGCGTAATTACTTCAGTATGAGGATAGGGCTAAGTGATCGGCGCGTGGAAGTACAGAGATACACCACCACAACAAATACATATGGCGAACGTCAGTTAAATTGGGCAACGTACATAACTGTATGGGCGGAGCTTATGAAAACGGGAATTAGCATGGACGAAAATATCACAGGCAATCAAGATATGCCGGTGCAGCGTCTGCGCTTTAAGATTCGAAGCAGCACCGACAGCCGAGCGATTAACCCAGCGGACCGAGTAATTTACAACTCGAATACATACACCATTCAAGGCATCGAGGAGGTAGGACGTAACGACCAATTGATATTGCTTTGCGAAATAACTGGAACACATGGCACAGGGGTCACTTGAGGGTAAAGGCGGCGGCATAGGTTTCGAAGGCATTGGCGCAGATATCAAACCGCTATTGCAACAGTTTGAAGCAATGCGCAAAGAGATAAATCAAAAAAACGTACAGCGCCGAATTCACAGAGCCGCAGGTAAGTTGTTTAAGGATGAGATGGTTAGAAATATCCAAGACGCTGACGATGTGGTCCGCATTCGCAGGGGCAAAGCGAAGCCGTTAGATATTCCAATTGGTACGCTTAACCGGTCGGTACGCGTTTGGTTAATTGACAAGCAGCAAAATGCGTATTGGGTGGGGCCGCGAGTAGGTAAAAAAATGCCATTGCGATCGGATGGCTGGTTTGCAAATATTGTCGAGGGCGGCGATCAGAGTTTTGGCGTGGGAAGAAATAAAGGCGTATTTGCACGCTCTATAAAGAACAAGCGCAACGCCGCCGAGCAACTTATGATTAAGAAGTACAAAAACGCGATCGATAAAGCGGTAAAGGCAAAAGCAAAAACAACGAAAAAATGAACGCAGGAAAAGCAGTATATGGAATACTAAGCACGAACGCGGAAGTGACTGCGATTGTTGGCACTAAAATATTTCCGGAAGTAGCAGAGCAGGAGACCGCGTTACCTCTAATCGTTTACCAGCTGCAAAGCGTAGCGCCTGAAGATACGCACGACGGACCGAGTAAGCTCGATGAGGTACGCTTTGAGTTTCTGTGTTATGCCGATACGTACAATGGCGCGGCAGATTTAGGCGACAAGGTGCGCGGCGCTTTGGATCGCGTAAGCGGCACTTACAACGCTGTAAACGTGGAAAGCGTGCAGTTCAATGACGTGGATATTGACGTAATTGATGCGCCACGGCGTTACGGTCAATCCCTCACCTTTACGTTTCGTATTAAGCGCGATAATGTGGAGATAGCGCAAGGCACTCCGGTAACGGGCGCAATGCTTGGCGATCTTTACAACGTCGATGTTGCAGGCGTTACGGATAATCAAATACTGAGTTACGACGCGGCAACAGGCAACTGGGTACCGGCGGATGACGCGGGCGGCTTGGTGGACAGCGTGAACGGCTTGACGGGCACGGTTATATTAAACTTCGATGATTTAAACGACGTTGATACGGGCACGCCTAGCGACGGGCAACTAATTGCATACCAGCAAGGCGAATGGGTTACAATTGACCAAGACGAAATACATATACCCATTAACAGCGTCACGGGCTTACAAACCGAACTGAATACGATACCGACCGATTTAAACGACTTGAGCGATGTTTCGATAGTTGGCACGCCTACGGGTAATCAAGCTCTTATATACGACGGAACGGCCAACGTATTTAAGTCGTTGCCGAACTTCACTAACCGATTCGAAGACGAAGCCGAAATAAACAAGCAGGCCATCACGCCTTTTGCCGAGCGCGTCTATACGGTCAAGGCAGACGGCGACGGTATCTTCATAGATGCCGAGAGCGACACCCCTACAGCGGGGAAGGTTATTAAGCGCAAGATCTACCAAAAGGCGGGCTTCCTTGAAAGCGGGGCGGTGATTGGTGACTTTACTTTGATCCACACCTTCGCAGACGATACCGCTTATTCTGCTACGGAAAGCACCTTCGAAGGCTTTAGGGACGGCGATACCTACGGGACTCCCCCGTTCACGTTGATACAAACGTGGGAAGAGGAAACCGCCGCGCCCTCGTTTACGGGGTTACTCAATGAGAGTTATGGAAGCGGAGCCGCCGCCGCATATGGCACGCGTAGATTAAACGGGAATTATTCAGGGGCTTGCATGACTATTCGCAGGGCTTCCGACGGCACAACGCAAGCGATTGGATTCGTAGGCGAAGAAATCGATGAATCAGCCATAACGACCTTTTGCACGGGTACGACGTGTACCGTTCAGACATGGCACGATCAGAGCCAGACGGGCGGCACGGGAAGCGGTAACGATGCAACTCAAACAGATAGCACGAAACAACCTACCATCTACACGGGCGGACAGCTTGTCAAGGACGGCGGGCGATTGGCGTTGGACTTTGATGGAACGGATGACGAATTAGAAATTAATCGGTTCTCATATACTGCACTTACAGCAATCGGAGTTGCCAAAACAAGCGCACCGCCAGCGGGCAATGCTCACGTTATTGCTCAAATTGATGGGTTTTTATTGAAGTCAGCCCAAACGGGAACGGACTACCCAAGATTTCAACCATACGATACAGCTTTTAGAACGGCAGAGTATCAAGTCGATAGTTCAGACACGCAACTTCTACTGTTTGGATTTATTAGCGGAGGCAACGCGAATCTTTACGTGAACGGCACAGCAGGAACAACCGCATCTGTTGGAGCGTTAAACAATCCAACAAACAACATTTTTATAGGAAAATATCCTACACTGAGCAACAGCGTCAACATAGGTACGATTCAAGAAGTT
>ENA-OWPI01005164-OWPI01005164.1-marine-metagenome-genome-assembly--contig:-NODE-5164-length-10064-cov-5.157004_pt1 | contig 10064 bp, 7 predicted proteins | sample MGYA00238138_ERZ651775 | MGnify/ENA primary metagenome ERZ651775 (study PRJEB26906, sample SAMN06265043) | marine metagenome | isolation source: Helgoland LTER site | place: Germany:Helgoland, sampling...
TACCCTTTAATCCAGCAGTATTGCCCTTTGATTTTGTTAATCCAGGCGCTAAGGTTGCAATTATTGGATTGATATCAACAACAGGACCGTTGTCACTAAAAAAAACAATGATGGTGTCCTCTAGAAGACCTTGATCCTCTATGGATTGAATTATTTTTCCAATTTCAGTATCTAGAGCATTCACATTAGCTGCATAAGCTCTTATCAGAGGATCCTCTATATGACTAAATGATTCTATGTTTGAAGAGGGAGCTTGAATTGGAGTATGGGGAGCATTAAATGCTACGTAAAGAAATAGTGGGCGATCAAGATCCTTATTTTCAATGATTCTAACTGCCTCATCTGCAATAAGTGTAGTCGAATAACCTTCCTCAAATAATGGCTCTTCATTTCTGTGCCAATCCATTCTCTTGGCAGCAACATGGTCAAAATATCCTATTCCACCAAGCATGTGCCCATAGCTTGTATCGAATCCTCTATTCGTAGGCCAAAAAGCTTCATCGTGCATACCCAAATGCCATTTTCCAGACAGCGCAGTTTGGTAGCCTGCCTCCCTAAAGTATTGAGGCATTATTTTTAAATCTGGAGACAATCCAAATTGCTCAGCAGTTGGATTTTGAAACGGTCTAACAACACCGTGATTAAATATATGAAGGCCAGTCAATAACGAAGCTCGAGTAGGGCTGCAAACTGGATTTGCATAAAATCTATTTAACTCCAAACCCTTTGAAGCAAGTCTGTCCATATTGGGAGTAGGGATGTGACCTCCATGATAGGAGACGTCGCCCCAACCTAAATCATCAGTTAGTATTATCACTACATTGGGCTGTGAATATATTGGTGCAGCTATCAGTGAGATTAATAGTATTAACTTATGCATTATTTTTCTTTAATTGATTAAGACCTAAGTTCCTTCCCTCAATAAATAGTTTCATAAATACTTTCATTTCCTTGTCAGAAACCTTCAATGATTGCTTTATGTATGATTTTGATGCAGCCCAACCAAATTCCATCACCATAACTAAAGCTACAGCAGCTTTCTCTTCAGCAGACGGTTTTGACGCTCCCCTGAGCTTTGTTAATTCATTTAAGGTTTTCTTGGACATTGACAGGCCTGAATCGCTTTGAGCCATGAGCAAATCCATTTTGCCGTCAAGAACTGCTCGAATAAGAGCATTAAAGTAATTGTCTGTTACATCTGATAAGGGCTCATCACCTAAATCCATTACATTGATATTTCGCCTCTCTAATTGCTGCATGTGAGTAAATGCTAATTGTTTATAGGTTGCTTCAAGCAAACCCTGCTTACCTCCAAAATAATGATGTATTTGTGCATGGTTTACTCCAGCATGAAGTGCTATGTCTCTAATTGATAATTGATTTGGACCCAAAGAGCTAAGTAACTCTGCGGCAGAATCAATCAGCCTTTTTTCAACGTTTTTTCTTCCTTTTAGAACAGTTTTTTTCATTGCTTTAAGTGATTGTGTTATTAATATTATTATGCAGTTCAATGCTTAATTTATCGATCTTTTGAATGATTGTACGATTATCGCAACAACCATACACATGACGATCTGGACGAATAATTACCGCGGATATATTGTATTTTTTTTGCCATTCTACAAAGCTCATATCTGCATTAAATGGATGATTAGAATTTAAGAGATGAATATTATCATTGAAAATTTTAACGCTATCTAATGATTTAATCTCATCAAACACTTCTTGATCTTGGTTAAAAACAAGTAATGCAAATTTGTATCCAATATATTGGTCGAATGCCTTATCTTCAATTTTTATATTGATATCAGGCTGAGGTATCACAATGCCATTTGCTTTATTTTTGAATAGCGTTTTATCAATTAATCCTTCCTCAATAGGCCAAGGGTGATAAAACTGAAAAAAATTAAGCAATACAGGGAACTGTCTTGCGCAATTAAGAATAAAATCTCTTACCAAGGCGATATATCTGTTCTGAGTTCCTACAATATTTCCTTGCTTGATGGCTGTCTCCGTAACTGACTTAACTATTGCTTTTCTTTCAAGGGAATATGTATCCAATATTTTTTTTGAATATGTGCCATTAATCACTCCTGTTAATTTCCAATGTAGGTTGTAAACATCTTTTATGCCCTGACATAAACCCTGACCTAAGAATGGAGGCATTTGATGTGCAGAATCTCCCAATAAAAAACAATTATACAATTTGAAATTATCTGCAATTAGCCCATGAAACCTGTACTTACTAGCCCGTAATAATTTACCAGTTGATATATCTAGATCCCTATTTATTCTCCAAGCGTGAGGTCTCATCATTTCTCGGATATTTCGTTCGTCTTCCATCTCAGCTTGATTATCATCAGAGTTATATTTAAATTCCCATCTTATGTGCCGATCCATAATGGGGGCCAAGGTAGTCGGTCTTTGATAGTCACATATTTGATGAGGGGAGCATTGAATTTCATACTTTGGATCTAACTCATAATCAACAACAATCCAATCCTGTTCACACTTATAATCGAAGGAGGGGATGCTTAATTTTTTTCTTACAAAACTATCAGCACCATCGCATGCTAACAAATACTTAGAGGAGAAAACCTCTGTTTCATTTGTTACATTATTCATGACTGTTAATTCGTTATTATTTTCAGTTGCAACAAGATTGCTTAAAGAGCTGCCAAGCTTAAATGTAATGTTTTTATATGACTCTGCTTGTTCTCTAAGAGTTCTCTCTAAATTTGGCTGGCTAAATCCTACAGTTTCAGAATAACCATTTGGCGTTGAATGATCTGTAAAATCTACATAGACAATTTGTTGACCTTTTTTGTTAATAAATGTTAATCCATCTATAGGTTTAACTGGAATATTGTTGATAATTCCACAGGATTGAAAAATTCTTTGTGCTTGGCCATCTAAAGCAACAGCCCTTGGTATGTCCCATATTTCTTTTTTAGGCTCGATGACCACGATATTTAGACCGCTTGATCCAAACATGCTCGCCGCCATTGCGCCCACCGGTCCGTATCCAATTATTGCTATGTCGTAGTGCATTTAGTTGATAAACTTAAAGATTGATTAATTTTAGTCAAGTGGTTAGGATAGTCAATGTTATTTACTATAAATATTTAGTGCTTATGTTTAAAGCAGATAGGAGTTTTCCATGTACAAAGTAGACAATTTTATTAACGGTGTGGCAAGTTCAGATTCTAGTGAATCCTCATCCATTATTAATCCTTCTTATGGCACTGAGATTGGTGAGGTTTTATATGCTACTAAAGATAGTGCAAACGCTGCAGTAAAATCTGCATATGAAGCTTCTAAAGCATGGGCCAAAACTGGATTAAGCTACAGAGCAGAATTAGTTCTTAAGTTTAGACAAGGCATAATTAATAGATCGAATGAAATTATTGATATTTGCATTAGTGAAGCAGGCAAAACCCGACCTGATGCTGAGGCTGAACTGGATAGGGCAGTTCAAGCATTAACACATACTTCTGGTGTTCAACACTTTTTTCCAACTAACTATAGTCAAAATGTTGCAGGTGGAATTGATATAGCTGACCTACGTTTTCCTATTGGCGTTGTTGCAGGAGTAGGCCCATTTAATTTTCCAATCTTAATTCCAATATTACATAGCTCAATGGCACTAGTTACTGGAAATACTTATATTGCTAAGCCCAGTGAAAAAGTTCCCTCAATTTCAAGACTTTATGCTGATATATGGAAAGAAGCTGGGTTACCTGATGGTTGTTACAACGTGCTTAACGGTGAGAAAGAAATAGTAGAGCTTTTAGTTCGTCACGAAAAGGTGGATGGTCTAGCTTTTATAGGAAGTACAGCTGCGGCAAAAAGCTTAAAGATACTCGGAGTAGAGCACAATACCAAGGTACAGGCCCTTGGAGGTGGAAAAAATCATATGATTGTCCTTCCTGATGCAGACCTGGATATGTCAGCAGATGCAGCAGTATCTGCAAGCTTTGGAGCAGCGGGCCAAAGATGCATGGCTGTATCCGTTGTAGTGGCTGTTGGCGATATAGCAGAGGACCTAATTTCTAAGATTCAATCAAGAATGCCCGATTTGGTTATGGGAGTAACAGATGATAAAAAAACTCAGCTTGGCCCAGTTATATCTCAAGCAAATAAAGATAGAATCTACTCATTTATAGATAGTGCTGAGTCAGATGGAGCATCACTGGTTGTTGATGGGAGACATAGGTCCAATTCATTAAAAGGTTGTTTTGTTGGGCCTACATTAATAGATAATGTTAAGCCTGGTATGTCAGTTTATGAAAATGAAATTTTTGGACCTGTGTTGTGCTTTGTCAGGGCCAAAACTTATGATGAAGCTATGCAAATAACTCACAGTCATAAACTCGGGAATGGAGCTGCTTTGTTTACGCGAGATGGAGGTGTTGCAAAAAAATGGTCTGAAGAGATTCAAGCAGGCTCTGTTGGAATCAATGTTCCAATTCCATTGCCTACATATGCTCATAGTTTTGGTGGCTGGAAGGATAGTGGTTTTTCTGAAACTAAAGCATTTGGACCATCATCGATTGATTTTTATACAAAAACTAAGTCATTAACCACTCGATGGCCTGATCCTGCTGAGAGTAAAGTTGATTTAGGTTTTCCTAGGAATGATAAATAGTCTACTTGATCGTATATTAAGCGTATTGACGCATTTTGTATTTATCTTTGTAGATATTTATATGCATCTTCGCATATTAGCAAGAGAGTCAATTGTTAGTAATCCCTTAATCAATAAAATAAAATTTAAAGAACATTTCGTAATCATTGATGAAATGAAACATCCTGTTCTTGAGCTAGGTGATGCCAATGCCCCTTCAAATAAAACACTTGTAATGATTGGAGGAATTCCTACACACCCGATGGAATCGATGACTTGGTTTGCTGATTGCCTCAATCAGATTGATGCTTCTCTTAGGATTATAATTTTTAATATGCCATATTATGATCAGCATTTTTCAATTGAGCACTCAAATCAATTTGCCCAATCTAGCGGTGAAAGCCTGAGAACTCATAAAGCAATTAATTATTCAAATAGAAAAATTGATCCTAAGTTTAGTCATAAGAATCAATCCAAAACAATTAATTCCCTAATGGATCAAATGAAAATCGATCAAGCCCATCTTATTGGGCATGATAGGGGAGCAGTAATTTTAGAAAATCTATGTATTAATAACCCAGAAAAAGTTATTTCATATTCAAGAGCCTCACAAGTATGGGATTATGCTGATCCTGAGTGGTCGAAATTAGCTCCTGAAATTTTAGTTGGGCCTCCCCATAAATTAATGTCTATATATTTTCAATTAAGGCTTTTATTGTTTTCGGTCTTGATAATGAATAAACCTATTCAGTTATTGTCTGAAAATTTTATAGATAAGGCTAAGAATGCCAAAAAGGGCACTCATCTTTATGATAGATATACACATTTAAAATTTAAGTCACAAATTTCTTACAAAAAATACTATTACAAATTTCAACAATCACTTATGCAGGGCGGGATGTATGATGAGGTCGACAACAGAAAGCATTTGAAGAAAATCAATATTCCAATCATGCAGTTTCAAGGAGAGGATGAATTTAAACTTGCACGTAATGGATGCCGTATTTCTGACCAACCATACTTTGGCAAATATAATTTATTTAGAAATGAAATTGAGGATATCTTTCCTGATGCTACCCATCAGTCTGAAGTGCCCATTAAAAATGAATTCATAACTGAACAAAGATTATATAAAGAAATTAAAATTAAGGATGGCGCAAGATTTAGTAAGTTTTATTTAATACCAGATTCAGCGCATTTTAATGTTATCGAAAACCCCAAGTCATGTGCTGCAGCTGTGTACAATTTTATTAATATAGAGAACAATAATTTTAAAGGAGCAAATAATGATACTTAACATAACCGTATATATGGTGGTTAATCTAACCATGCGCGTTAAAGGATTGCCGCATAGAGGCTAATTTGAAGAATTTTCTTAAAGTTAGAGGCAAGAATTTAGCCTATATAGACGAGGGTGAGGGTGATGCAATTGTTTTTATCCACGGAAATCCTACTTCATCATATTTATGGAGAAATATAGCTCCAAATTTCAATAAATCTTATAGGGTAGTTGTACCAGATCTTATTGGTATGGGAGATTCTGAGAAACTTGATGGTATAGATAACCCAGGTTATAGCTTTAATGGTCAGTATCATTATTTAGATGGGCTATTAAATAAACTCGATCTTGGTCCGCGAATCCATTTAGTTATCCATGATTGGGGCTGCGGCCTTGGATTAAAGTATGCGAGATTACATTCAGATAGTATTTCTTCAATAACTTTCATGGAAGGAGTTACAGTTCCACTAACTTGGGATCAATGGCCTGAAGCTGGCACGAAAATATTTAAACTATTTAGATCAAATGCTGGAGAAGAATTAATTTTAGACAAAAATTTCTTTGTAGAAAGAATCTTGTTAAATGATCCTATTAAGCCTATGTCAGATGATACAAGAAACGAATACTTAAGACCGTTTGTTAACTCAGGTGAAGATAGACGACCAACCTTAACTTTTCCAAGAAATATACCTTTTAACGAAGAACCGTTAGATACCCATAATGAGATTACGATGAATGCAAATTTTCATAGCACATCAAGTATTCCCAAGCTTTTTATCAATGCTGATCCTGGGTTCTTGTTAGTTGGAACACAAAGAGAGGAAGTTAGGTCTTGGATGAATATTAGAGAAGTTACTGTAAAAGGTAACCATTTCATTCAGGAAGATTCTCCAGAGCATATAACACAGCACATTAGAGACTTTCTATTATCTATAACCTTATTCTGAGCATAATAATTTAACATAATATATATTATGCGAAGTTAATATTAGTCTTAGGCCCATTACCTGTGTATATCCCCCTTTTCAAGAATCAATCATTTATGATATGTACCTAGTTAATAGTAATAATGAAACTAACACTATGGCTATGACATTTTTAGTAGATTTCTTCATTTAATTGTTACTTCCACTATATCCTGGACCTCGAAGAACCCTACCAGGTTTATTTCCATTATGAGCACCTTGATCAATAACAATTTCCCCATTAACTATTACTGAGATAACTCCAATTGCATACTGATGCGGATCCTCGAATGTTGCTTTATCTATTATGGTTTTAGGATCAAATATAGCTATATCCGCATAATAACCCTCTTTAATTAGCCCTCTTTGTTTTATGGACAATATTTGTGCTGGCAAGCTGGTCATTTTTCTTACAGCTTCTTCTAAGCTTAAAATATTGCGTTCTCTGACGTAACTACCTAATACGCGGGCAAAAGTACCATAGGTTCTAGGATGTGGTGAGCCAACACCAAAGACTGTCATAGGACCATCAGATGCTATAGATGTCATTGGATGCTGCATGATTAAATCAACGTCATCAGAATTAATAGCGTGGTAAACAGCTGAGGCACCTCCTCCTTTAATTATTTCAAAGACAACCATTGCTGCGTTGTAAGGACTTGGCTCTAGATCCCTTTCAATGCAAAGCTCAGCAAGGTTCTTACCCTCCAGTGATGTATTCCAAGAACTCTTTGAGATAAAGATATTTTTAGGGTGCCCGCCGCCTCTATCGAACAATATCCTCTCAATAATTCCATCTATTATTAGTTTGCGTGTCTTAGGATCGTCTATGCGTTGTAGAAGGTCTTTTCTGCCGCCAGCTTGAGCCCATTGAGGTATCAAGGCTCTAATAGACGTTTGGGATGCGGTATATGGATATTGATCAATACTGACTTGAACCCCGTCTTTAATAGCATTATCTACCAACTTCAAAGTTTCCTTTGATAGACCCCAATTCTCTTTACCTATGATCTTATGGTGAGTTATCTGAACTGGAATCTTAGCTTTAATGCCAATATTTATCGTTTCATTGATTGATTTTAAGATATCGACTGCCTCTTCCCTCATATGGGAGATATAGATTCCACCATAGAGAGAAGCAATCTTAGATAGTTCAATCACCTCGCTAGTTGAAGAGAAGCTTCCAGGAACATAGAAAAGACCAGTAGATATGCCCAAAGCGCCCTCCTCCATAGCTTCTTTAACCATCAACTTCATCTTGGATAGCTCAGCTGCTGTCGGATCTCTGTTCTCCAGACCCATAACCTCTTGCCTAATTGTCCCTTGACCAACAAATACCGCCCAATTTGGACTAATTCTAGTATTTTCTATTTTTTGGTAATGCTCTTTAATTGGAAACGGGGATGTGCCGTCATTCCCATCAGTTAGAGTTGTTACTCCTTGCAGCAATGAACTTTCAGCCGTAGGAACATCAAAAATACCTCTAATTGCGTGAGTATGTGAATCTATAAAACCTGGGGATACAATTAAACTCTCAGCATTTATGATGTGAACTGATTTAGACGCAGATAGGTCCCCTATTTTTACTATACGGTCATCAACAATTCCTATATCACCTTGATAGCTACCCTGGCCGGAACCATCAACTATCGTTCCATTAGATATTATTATGTCGAATTCATTTTTTGAACATCCAACAAAGATAAAAGAAATTATTATTAATTGAGCTATTTTCATCTATTGATATTACATTATTTTGGATATTCTAAAAAATTTACTAAGCAGTAAAATTCTAGTAGTATTTATACCTATATTTTAATTATGAAATATTTAATTTTGGAGAAAATTATGGAATCAGATATATGGATGTCTTTACACACAGCACGAATTGCTAATGCTGCTTTTTTTCTATCGATCATGGTGTCGATCTGGATTGCAGCAAGATTTTCGTCTGTTGCAGCTGAGAAAGGTGTAAATATGGTCGGAAAAATTATTTGCTCTCTTTTTGCTCTAGGTGTATTTATGGGCAACTGGGTTGTTGGCTCGACTGTTATGAATACTTACAGTGGTTTTGCTAAAGCCTTTGAGATGCTTGGGGAAACTGGTGCTGAACTATCACCAATGGCAACTGGGTACATTGCATACTTTGGAACTGAGGCAACAGGAATGCCTAACCCAGTAATGATGTTGGTAGGTGTGACAGGTCTTCTAATAGCTCTGTCTCCTCTTTGGTTTAATACTAGTGACTAATGAGAGACTGGATATAAAAAAAGCCCGTATCTAGCGGGCTTTTTTTCGATATTACTTAATAATCTAATAATTTTAAGAGGCTAGAAGTATCTAATTGACCATCTCCAAGCGTTGATAATTTCTTATAGTTCTGAAGAACGGATTTAGTTGCAGGCAATTTAATGCCGAGACCCTTTGAATGATTTAAAGCAATTTTGAGGTCTTTGATCATAAGATCTACTGCAAACCCAAAATCAAATTCACCATTAACCATTGTTTTAAATCGATTATCCATCTGCCAAGATTGAGCAGCACCCCCAGAAATAGCATCAAGAACTTTAGTCATATTTAAATTAGATTTTTTTCCCAAAGCCACACCCTCAGATAAACCTTGGATGAGACTGCAAATACACAGCTGATTAACCATTTTAGTTAATTGACCATGGCCGCTTGGCCCGATATGAACAATGTTCTTTGCATATGAATCCATAAGATTATTAATTCTCAAAAGTTTTTTCTTAGGGCCACCTAGCATTATAGAAAGCACACCATTCGTGGCCCCGACCTCACCCCCACTTATAGGGGCATCAAAAAAGGATATCTTTTTATCAAGAATATTTTGATTTGTCGAGATAGTTAAAACTAAGTCTAGTGATGTTGTTGAATGATCAATAATAAAACCATTAGTTTTGATTGCTTTTAGTAGGCTGCTTTTAAGTATGACCGAGATAAGAGAGGCATCGTCCTTCAAGCATGTGATCACTCCATCAAATTTGATGGAGCAATTATTTAAAGAGACGAGTCGAGTTCCATTATATTTCTTGATCCATTTGTCCGAGACTGAAGATGTTCTATTAAAGATATAAAGATCAAGGTCAAGATTTTTAGATAGATGGCCAGCCATGGGAAAGCCCATGGTGCCTAATCCTGCAAATAAGTATTTTGGCTTAGATTTTTGCAAGCT
>ENA-OWPI01005167-OWPI01005167.1-marine-metagenome-genome-assembly--contig:-NODE-5167-length-10063-cov-3.144602_pt1 | contig 10063 bp, 9 predicted proteins | sample MGYA00238138_ERZ651775 | MGnify/ENA primary metagenome ERZ651775 (study PRJEB26906, sample SAMN06265043) | marine metagenome | isolation source: Helgoland LTER site | place: Germany:Helgoland, sampling...
GGCCTCGACACGCGGCTGGATGAAGCGGGCAGGGGGAATGCGCGCACCGTTTGAAAAAACCATGTTCTCAAGCAAAACACCGCTGTCAGGGATATCGATGTTAAGTGCCATCTGCATCGCCCGTGAGGTGAGGCCGATTTTCCACCCGATGGTATCGAGACCTTCGGCCTGCTTTTGCGCGATAAGTTCCGCCTGAATAGCGTATGCGTCGTCCATCGTAATCTTGGGATAGGCGACAGAGAGTAAGCCCATTTGTACGCCTGATTTTTCGGCTTCAAACAATGCAACAGCTGCGGATTTTATCTCTGCTGGGGTCATTCGTCTCTCACCGTATTGCGAAGCTCACCGATGCCTTCAGCGGCGACAATGACCTCGTCTCCAGGGACAAGGAAACGCGGTGGATCAAACCTTGCGCCAGCGCCTGTGGGGGTTCCTGTGATGATTATATCACCAGGAACCAGAGTGGTGAATGTTGAAATATATTCAATCTGACGGCGGATAGGGAAGAGCATCCGAGAGGTGCGATCATCTTGTCTCAACTCTCCATTCACATGGGTTGTCAGGCGGATGTCATCAAGTTGCTCCGCCCGCTCGAATGGAACGAGCCAAGGGCCAATAGCGCCCGAGCTATCCCAGTTTTTGCCTTGGGTGACGTTGAACTTGGCGTGGCGCACCCAGTCGCGCAACGTGCCTTCATTGCAGAGGCTAAGCGCGGCGATATGGTCATAGGCATCGGCTTGTAAGATGCGCCTGCCGCCCTTCCCGATTATGATGGCGATCTCGCCTTCATAATCCAGCTGAGGCGTTTCTGGTGGTCGCACGAGCGCTTCATCATGGCCAGTAAAGCTGCGCGCAAACCGCGGGAATAGCGACATGTTTGGCGGGGCATCCTGCCCGTCTTTATACTCGGCGTTGCGATCAGGGAAATTGACGCCGACGCAGATAATTTTCTCTGGGTTCGGTACGGGGATCGCGTAAGTAAAGCTGTCGTTAGGGTGCGTGACGGTGCGACCCTCAGCGGCTTTTGCAAGGGAAGGCAGGCCAGCTGCGTTCACGACATCTCGCATCGTCGCCCACTCTGGAAAGCTGGGCGAGAGGGCTGTGAAGCCTGCTTCGGAAACTGCTCCGTAGAGCTGCGTATTGCCCGTATTTATTGTAGCAAATTTCATCGAATTCCCCCTAAGGCGCAATGATCGGACTGGCTTTGATCTGGCTGTCGCGAGTTTCGGCGCCAACGAACTTTGTCCCATGTTCAAACCAGCTGCGCGGCGCAGCTGCGCCCCAAAGGGTCTGGCGTTGGGGGTCTTGAAGATCCCATTTTATGGGCTCGAGGTCTGGATCAACCGTTTGATAATCCGAGCAATAAATCTCAATTCTGTGACCATCTGGGTCAAGGATATAGAGGAAGAACGCATTGGAAATACCGTGGCGCCCTGGGCCGCGTTCGATGTTATTCACGTAGCCTGTGGTTGCCATTAGATCGAGTAGATCAATGATATTGAGTGGGGTTGGCACCCAGAAGGCGACATGGTGCATGCGTGGCCCAGTTCCATTCGTGAAGGCCATGTCGTGCACGCCTCCTTTGCGGTGCATCCATGCGGCCCAGAGCTTCTTGCTCTCTTCATCTTCGGTGTATTCCGTAACGCGGAAGCCAAACTCGCTATAGAACGCAACTGAAGCGTCGACATCGGGTGAGAAGCAGTTGAAATGATCGATCCGCAGTGGCTTGACGCCGCGATAGAGCGCGTATTTTTGATGGATCGGCGCAAGGCGGTCCATCTTGTGGTAGAATTCGAGCGGTATGCCTATGTTGTCAGAGGTCAACAGGGTCCGGCCCTGATAGGGGCGTTCAACCCATGACGTTGGGCGGCCCTTGGATTTGAAGAAGGCTTCGGCCCTGTCAAGATCACCCTCATCAAACGTCTTGAAGCCCATGACTTCAACGGTACCAGGTTCGTCGGACTTTTGTAGGATGATGCAATGATGTCCCCGCTCTTCCATCGCGCGCAGGTAGATGTGCGTGTCGCTCTCATCGGTGATCTGAAGCCCGAGAATGTCAGTGTAGAATGTCTTGGACGCGGTGAGGTCTTTCACATTGAGGCATGTATGGGAAAGCCGTATCGTGTTGAAATCAGGGTAAAGATTGGGGGCGGGAACGGGCATGCTATGTCTCCGATTTGTCTATGATATCAAGCGCCAAGGCGAGGAATGCTGTGCTCTCCAATGGCAAAGCCGATATGCTTTTGCTCCATGTAGAATTCAAAGCTCCAATCCCCGCCATCACGGCCGATTCCGGACGCTTTGACCCCACCAAACGGCGTGGGGAGGTGGCGTACATTCTCTGAGTTCACCCAGATCATGCCAGCTTCTAGCTTGTCTGTGAAGCGCATGGCGCGGGTGATGTCTTGGGTCCAGACATAGCCTGTGAGGCCGTAGTCCACGCCGTTGGCGATCTCGAGGGCTTCCTCTTCGGTTTCAAATGTCAGCGTGGTCAGAACGGGGCCGAAAATCTCCTCCTGAGCGATTCGCATATCAGGCGTGGCGTTTGTGAAGAGGGTCGGGCGAACATAATGGCCTTTGCCTTGGGGGGCTTTGCCGCCGGCTGCAATTGTAGCGCCGTCTTTTTGTGCGATATCAAAGTAAGAGCAGACTTTTTCGAAGTGTGTCTGATGGATAAGTGGTCCTATTTCTGTATTTTTATCAAGGGGATGGCCGACGCGGATGTTGTTCACGCGGGCTACGAGCTTGTCAATAAATTCGCCTGCAATGCTCTTTTGCAAAAGCAGACGGGAGGAAGATGTGCAGCGTTCTCCGTTTAGGGAGTAGATCATGAAGATGGCGGCATCGAGGGCGCGGTCCAGATCAGCATCCTCAAAAACGATGACCGGATTCTTACCGCCCAGTTCGAAGTGTACGCGCTTGAGCGATTCGGAGCCTTGGCGCATGATCATCGAGCCTGTTTTGCTCTCGCCGACAAAGGCGATGGCTTTGATCAGTTTGTGCTCGGTGAGCGCCTTTCCCGCGTCCTCGCCAAAACCGTTCACAAGGTTCCAAACCCCGTCGGGCAAGCCTGCGTCATGAGCGATTTCACAGAGGATGCTGGCCGTCACGGGGCTGAATTCGGCGGGCTTATGGACAACAGTGCACCCCGCAGCCAAAGCGGGCGCGATTTTCCATGTCGAGAGCATAAACGGCGTATTCCAAGGCGTGATCACGCCAACAGGGCCGATGGGCACGCGGGTCGTGACGTTTATGAGCGTGGGCGAGGGCAGCGACTGGCCATCACGGGCGGCAGGCGCACGGTCGGCAAAGAAGCGGAAATTCTCCGCACCGCGCAGCGCGGCCTTGGACATAAACCTGAGCGGCTGGCCCGTATCAAGACACTCGGCAAAGGCGATTTCTTCGGCGCGGGCCTCGATCCCGTCGGCGATTTTATGAAGTATTTTCTTGCGGTTGGTGGCAGGTAAGTCGCGCCATGCAGCGAAGGCCGCGTGCGCGGAACGCGCGGCGGCGTCGATATCGGCTGCACCCGATTTGGCCACATGACAGAGGAATTCTTCATCCACAGGGGAGTGGTTTTCAAAGGTTTCACCAGAGAGCGCGGGGACGGACCTGCCGCCAATATGGTTCATCACGCCACCCTCTTTGAAACGGGCGAGATAGGCTTCTGCTTTGGTGATATTGGCGCTCAATTCGCTCATGTCAGCTCTCTTTCTTCAGGTGGTCACGGATGCTGCCAGCTTTGGGAGACAGGCGCGCGTCGATGTCACGCATTTCCAGGGACAATGCGATGGAATGGGTTGCCATACTCGGCGCAAGAAATGCCTCCAATGCCTTGAAAATGTGGCTTGTTGCGGCTTCCTTGGCGTCCTGCGGGCGGCCTTCGCGCAGGCGGATGGAGAGATCAAGGAAGGCGTGGTCTGGATTGCCATCAGCGATGCTCACATGATCTGCGCGAAAGGCGCGGATGCGGATACCAGCGAGTGGAAACAATCCTGTGTCAATCGCTGCGAGGCGGAGCGTCTCAAGCAGCGCAGGCATGTTCACAAGCGCTTCAAGATTGGCCGAATATTCTATGGAAAAATGCGGCATGTCGGCTGGCTCCTCTCCTCTTGTTAACATGTTAAATAGAGAGAGGGCGCTAGGTCAAGTCTTAACTGACTGTTCCAGCTGCGCCCCGCTTGGTTAAGGGCGTAAGAATGGGCTGATTCTAGGGGGGTGATAAGCGTGCACAACCCGTGCACAACCCGTACACCGCCCAAAGCAGGGCTGCGTTAAGAGAAAATTAGACAATGGGCCGTGCGGTGGGTTTGCGCAGAATTCAGGTGCGAATGCCTGAAAACTTCGCCGCCCAGTCCTCGCGCTCTTCATCTGTGATCTTGGCAAAAAGATTGTCAGGCACAGCGAATTCATGGCCGGCCTCAAGACTGCCCAGAGCTGCAGCAACATCATCGGGCCAGCTTGTGTCGAGCGTGTTCATCGCAACAAAGAGCTTGGCAGCGGTTGTCGGGATAAAGGGCGCGGAGAGCACGGCATAGAGGCGGATCAGATTGAGCGCGAGGCGGATTTGCGCGGCTGCGCGATCCGGGTCTTCTTTAAAGACCGACCACGGCGCGGCCTCTTGCAGATATTCGTTGCCAGCGGCCCAGATGGCGCGCAGCTCGGCCGCGGATTTGCGTACATCCATCGCTTCCATATGGCTCTCATAGGCGCGGATGCGCTTTGTGAGATCGGCGATCAGGGCGTGCTCGGCGGGGCCATACTCGCCTGCGCTTGGCACGGTTTCGTCAAACTTGCTGCGGCAGAATTTGGTGACGCGCGAGACGAAGTTGCCCAAGACATCAGAGAGGTCTTTGTTGACGGCAGCTTGGAAGTTCTCCCATGTGAACTCTGCATCCGAGCTCTCGGGCGCGTGGGACAAAAGCCACCAGCGCCACACGTCAGCGGGCAGGATTTCCAACGCTTGGTCCATGAAGACGCCACGGCCACGGGATGTGGAGAACTGGCCGCCTTCATAGTTGAGGTAGTTGAAGGATTTGATGTAATCGACGAGCTTCCACGGCTCGCCCGAGCCCAGAATGGTCGCGGGGAAAGAGAGCGTGTGGAAGGGGACGTTATCCTTGCCCATGAACTGGGTATAGGTCACATCATCGGCGCCTTTGTCGGTGCGCCACCAGCGCTCCCAATCAGAGCCTTTACCTGCATCGACCCATTCTTGGGCACAGGCGATATATTCGATTGGCGCATCAAACCAGACGTAGAAGACCTTGCCTTCCATACCGGGCCAGTCCTCGGAGCCGTTTTTGACGGGGATGCCCCAGTCCAGATCGCGGGTGATGCCGCGGTCTTGCAGGCCGTCGCCGTCATTGAGCCATTTGTTGGCGATGGAGGTTGTGAGCACGGGCCAGTCGGATTTGGAGTTGATCCATGCTTGCAGATCGTCTCGCAGGTTGGATTGCTTGAGGTAGAGGTGCTTTGTTTCGCGCTCTTCCAGATCGGTTGCGCCAGAGACGGAGGAGCGCGGATTGATCAGGTCGGTCGGGTCGAGCTGTTTTGTGCAATTGTCGCATTGATCGCCGCGCGCATCTTCAAAGCCGCAATTGGGGCAGGTGCCTTCGATGTAGCGATCTGGCAGGAAGCGGCCATCGGCTTGGGAGTAGATCTGTGTTTCGCTGACTTCTTTGATCAGGCCTTGGCGGGCGAGAGCGCCTGCAAAGTGCTGTGTGAGTGCGTGGTTTTGGGCGCTGGAGGAGCGGCCGAAGTGATCAAAGCTGAGGCCGAAGCCATCGGCGATCTTGGCTTGGACATCGTGCATCTCGGCGCAATAGTCGGCAACCGGCTTGCCGGCCTTGGCGGCGGCGAGTTCGGCGGGGGTTCCGTGCTCGTCAGTGGCGCAGAGGAAGAGCACCTCATGGCCACGTTGGCGCAGGTAGCGGGCGTAGAGATCGGCGGGGAGCTGGGAGCCGACGAGATTGCCCAGATGTTTGATCCCGTTGATGTAGGGGATTGCCGAGGTGATGAGGTGACGTGCCATCTGGGGAGCCTTTGTTTTGCGCTTTGGGCGGTGTTTAGCTCAAGGTGGCGCGGGGTTCTACAGGTTTCGAATTTTGCTTCGCAAAATCCGACCGAGGCGGGGGACCAGTCCCCCGCACCCCCTGGGATATTTCTGGAAAGAAAAAAGGATCACGATTTGTCGCGGCTGCGGCCCAAGAGGCGGCCGATGGTGAAAGAGGTGCGTGGGGCGTAGATATAGGGCGTGCGTTCAGTCGGGCTTGAGCGGGAGCGCATGCGGGCGAGGCCGAAGATGGCGAGGCCTGCGTGGCCGACAGCGATCATGATGAAAAGGGCGGGTGGGCCGAAGGCTTCCATCAGGTAGGAGGCTGCGAGGGGCGCGGCGATGGCGCCTGTGGCGAACCAGAACATAAGAGCGGCGGAGAGCTCGACACGCTCTTCGGAGGTTGCAAAGTCATGGGCGTGGGCAGCGGCGACCGAGTAGATCGGGAAGGTTGTGAGGCCGAAGAAGGCTGCGTTGAGCAAGATGCCTGTTGTGGTGAGGTCTTGCAGTAGGGCTGTTGAGGCGCAGCTTAGGATGGCTGCGAGGGAGAGCCAGATCAGCACCCAGCGTCGGTCGTATTTGTCGGCGAGCCAGCCGATGGGGTATTGGGCGAGCGCGCCGCCGAGGACAAATGCCGCAAGGAATGTGGCAATTTGGGTCACTTCCAGGCCCACCTCCTGGCCGTAAACAGGACCGACCATCCGAAATGAGGCCGAGCTGAGCGCGGCGACGACCACACCGACGGCAGCGAGGGGCGAGCGGCTCACCGCCAGCATCGGGCGCAGGCGCGGTGCATCTGGGGTTTCGGGCTGTGTTGCAGTTGTCAGGGTGAGCGGCAGAAGGGCCGCGCAGCAGAGCATCGCAAGGATCGAGTAGGACATGTAGTGGGCAGGGGCGAGAAAGCCGATCAGCAATTGGCTGAAAAGCGAGCCGCTCATATCGACGACGCGGTAGACGCCCATCGTACGGCCACGCGTTTCGTTGGTGACTTTGGCTTGAAGCCAGGCCTCGATCACAGTGTAGCAGCCCGCCACGCAGAGGCCCGAGGCCACGCGCATGATGGCCCAGGCATAAGGTCCGATGAGGATATAGTGCGCCAGAAGCGCTATTGCACCGAGCGCTGTAAACGCAGCAAAAGCGCGGCTGTGCCCGACCGAGCCCATGAGACGGGGGGCCCACCAGCAGCCAATAAAGAAACCCAGAAAATGCGCCGAACCCAAAAGGCCGATTTCGGCGCGCGAGAAGCCAAGGGCAATGCCCGAAAGCGCATCAAGCGGACCGACGCCGCCCGTTGAGAGCTGCAAGAGCGCCACTGACAGAAACAGGGCGGCGAAGGAAACAAGAAGGCGCATATTGCCTTCACCATCGCAGGGGCAGGCTTGAGCGCAAGCAGGTTTTCGACTTCAAGGTGTCGTATTTGCCTGCTTGCCCAGATCGCTTTTGGAGCTCAGTCGTCGGGACGGGACAGCTCGAAGACCTCGCGCACGAGCGTATACTCGCGGTAGCCCATGCGGGCCAGCGGGGTAAAGCGGGTCGAGTCAAACTTCCCATCGACAATACAATCGTCACGCATATGTATGCCGGTGACTTCGCCGATCACTACATAATTGGCGGCACCACGGCTTTTGTGAATGTCGACAAGCTTGCATTCCATTGCGGCGGGCGCGCCGTCAAGGCGGGCGCAGTCAATTGTTTCACATGCGGCGCGGCTCAGCCCTGCGTGATCAAACTCAGAAACACCTGCGGCCAAGGTTTGCGAACTTGCGTTCATCGCGTTGGTTGCGGCTTCTTCAACGAGGTTCACACAGAAGACGCCGCTTTCGCGGATGTTGGCGAGCGTGTCTTTGGTTCCGTCGCGGTCCTCTTTCACACCTGTGGAGGCGAACATGACCTGTGGCGGCTCATAGGCTGCGCCCGAAAAGAAAGAATAGGGCGCGAGATTGTCCACGCCAGCGCTGCCGCGCGTTGAAATCCAAGCGATCGGACGGGGAACAATCAGGGCATTAAACGGATTGTGCGGCAGGCCGTGGCCATCCTCTGGGCGGAAAAACATTGCGCGTGCTCCTTTGCAGTATTTGCCCCGTGCATAGCGGCGTGTTAGGGGCGTTTCCAGCGCAAAGGAGATTGCACCGCGTGATTAAGCTGAGCCCAGAGACGCCCGAGGAGGGCTGGGAAGTGGAAACTCTCTATGACCTGTGCTTTGCACCGGGGCGTGAGGGCTTGTCCTCTTATCGCTTGCGCGACGGTGTGGCCCCTGTGGCGGGACTGAGCCATGTGGCGCGTGACGAGTTTGGTGAACTGGCGGGTGCTATTCGCTATTGGCCCGTTCTGATTGAACCTGTGCAGACGAGCTCGGGGCGCGCGCAAGGCGTTCGTGCTTTGCTCCTTGGCCCTGTGGCGGTTCACCCGACACGTCAGGGTGAGGGCGTGGGCGGTTTGCTGATCCGCCAGAGCCTTGCCAAGGCGGGTGAGACGGGCTGGGCGCGGGTGATGCTGGTGGGGGATGCCCCCTATTATGCGCGCTTCGGGTTTACGCCGCTTGCAGGCGTTGAAATGCCACCACCAACCAACCCAGCTCGGGTCTTGGGATATGAGCTTGAGGTTGGCGCCTGGAACGGGATCGTGGGGAAAGTGCAAAAGGACGCTTGAAAAAGCGCTGCCCGTGCCCGATCTCTTATCTATGAGCTATGGTATTGAAATTCTGGGCGCGCCCTTGCCTGACGCGGATGTTGAAGCGGAGCTGAGCGCTTTGGCGCGCCGCTATAGGGGAGCAGGCGGGCTGGTGATCGATTTGCTCAATACGGTAGGTGGGCAGGCCGACGGGCTGCTGGAGCGGCTGCCACCACCTGTTAGGGCGGGGCTTGAAACGCAGACCACACGCGCCCTAGAGCTGGCATTGGAGGCGGCGAGCCGCTCGCGCAAGACTGTGGCAGGAGAACCGAGCTGGATGACACGCGCGCTCACAACTGCGATGGGCGCGGCAGGCGGGTTTGGCGGGCTACCCTCTGCCTTGGCTGAGCTGCCGGTGACGACAACGGTGCTCTTGCGCGCAATCCAGACCATTGCGGAAGAGCATGGCTTTGACACGCGGGAAGCCGCCGTCAAATACGATTGCATCACTGTGTTTGCTGTGGCGGGGCCGCTTGAGGACGATGACGGAGCCGATCTGGCATTTCTGTCAACGCGGCTTCTCGTCAATGGTACGGCGGTGAGCGGGCTGATTGCGCGGATTGCGCCGCGGCTTTCTGTGGTGCTGGGGCAGAAATTGGCTGCCCAGACTGTGCCTGTCTTGGGCGCGGCGGCTGGGGCCGTCGCCGGAACCGCATTCAACCATTGGAAGGATGCTGGTGAGAAAGAGGCTTACTCGACTGGCTATGAGAGCGGGCGCAGTGACGAAGTGAAGCGGCTCTACTGGATCTCCAAGCGGCTTCACGAGGGGGATGACAGCGGCGGGCTTGGCCGTGGCTTCTATGAGATTCCGGTGCCCGAGCATGTGACGAAGGATGGCGTGATCATCGAGCAACACACGCAAGTGGTGGAGGTGATCGAGCCATGAGATTGGGGGTAATCGGAGGCAACTGGAAGCGCCTCAATCCGACCGATGAGCCCTGAGCGCGTCCACGATTTCGCGATCGACCTCGAAGGCGGTGCCGTGGCGGATGTCTTGGGGAAAGGCGATCTGCTCCGAGATATCCTCCCAGCTCTGGAAGTCCTTCGTGCGCATCGCCCCGAAACGCTTCTTGTTGTAGCAGTCAAAATAGACGTGCCACCAATCGCCGACCTTGAGAAGCGACGGCCCTTCCACCCAGAGTCCTTCGTGCGTGAAGGCTTCCTCGGCGATCGTCCACGGGCCGCTCATCTTGGGCGCGGTCGCCACCCGAAGGTTCTTGGCCGGCGGATGACGGGTCTCGTCCCTCAGAATCATAACGAAGCGTCCGCCTTCATGGATGATGGTCGAGTCAATGACGTTGAAGCCGGGTTCGTAGAATAGTTGTGTCTCGCTAAACT
>ENA-OWPI01005174-OWPI01005174.1-marine-metagenome-genome-assembly--contig:-NODE-5174-length-10050-cov-4.423142_pt1 | contig 10050 bp, 14 predicted proteins | sample MGYA00238138_ERZ651775 | MGnify/ENA primary metagenome ERZ651775 (study PRJEB26906, sample SAMN06265043) | marine metagenome | isolation source: Helgoland LTER site | place: Germany:Helgoland, sampling...
ATTATATTCTCCACACCTAATATCTCTTTGAACCATGTATACCATTTACCAAAATATTCGGATGAAGGCACCCCCTCTTGATAGAATTGATGTGTCATATAAAATAAGTTATTGTCAATAGGTCTATCAAAAGTAATATTTTTTGTACCGTACCAGGCAAAAGAATCACCTAACATAATATCTCTTATTTCTTTTGCTTGCCACTCTGGCAAAGCATTATCTATAATTTCATAACTCATTTTTTCTTCTTTTTAATTTCTGCTTTATGTTTTTCTTTTTTAGTAGGTTCTTCCTGTACCATATTCTTTTGTAAGAATTCTGTAAACTGATTTTTAAAATCTCTATCTTCACCTGGATTTAAAGTCATATCATCATAATTACCCTCTGCAATCATTCTTTGTTTGATTGTAGTTTGTTTCTTTTCTTTTTGTATTCTACGAATAAATGCGTAATAGATTATTTGTGTGAAGTAAGCAAACGGATTGTTTGACTTATCTGGATTAAAGTTGTGTAAATACTGTAAACAGTTTTCTATACCATCACTAATCATATCATCTCTATATGTATAGTTGATAAAATTAGGTCGATAAGATAAATGATTCGCTATCTTTAGGAAACATTCACCGACATAATTGGGAACTCTAGGTATAGCTTTACCTGATTTTTCTGCTTCGTTAACACTTTTTCTAAACTCGACCATAGCGGCCAAGAATTCTTTGTTGTTAACATAATGTTCTGGTTTTGCTTTTGATTTTGCCATAATATCCTCAATGTTGTTTATATAATACTCTAAGTTGATGTAATTGTCAAGCTTAGGTTGTTTTTATTTATTTTTAATCCACGGTTGACATCTTTTTTATTTTGTGTATAATAACGGTGTCCGTTTTCAGAAACACTAGCTTTAAATACCTAATGTCTTTAGTGCATTGTTGGTTCATCTTCATCATCAAAATCATCAAACTCTCTAAAGATTTCATTCATTTTTTTATTCTCTTCAGGAGTAAACTCTTTTCTGTGATAATTCTCATCTCTTTTAGGTCTATCTAAACTATCATAGTTTTTAATAATATCAGTATAACTACCACTCATCTCTAAGGAGGCGTTGGTAATTGTCATAATTTTATCTTTAGGAATAGTAACAACTTTATCCATTGTATAATTTGTCCAACGAATCAAAGCAATGTAATCTCTAAACCCCATTGGTGTCATCTGAGGAACATATTTAATTTGTAATGGTTTGTCAAGTCTGATTAAAGGACCATTGTCTGGTAACTGTTTGTCACCAGTAGGTAGAACGGTAACAATGTCATCACCGTTAACTAATTTTATTATTTTAACTGTTGTTTTCATTGTTCAATTCTATGTTGTGTATTTCATAATCAAAATCTTCTTCACTATAGATATTTATCCTTTCTCTAAAGTGGTTGAGTGTGTAGTTCTCTTTCTCATTATATGTCAAGTCATCTGCAATATCATATAGTGTAGCAGAACCATTATTATCTTTTAATCTTAATCCACGACCAATTGATTGTAAATTTCTTATTCGTGATTTACTAGGAGAAGAAAAGATAATGTTGTGTAAGTTACGAATATTAATACCGGTACTAAAGGTTCCGTAGCTTGCCACGATAATAGCATTGTCAGCCTTTTCTGTAAGTTCTCTAATCTTTTCCCTTTCATCTGTATCTACTCCTCCGTGAACATAAAAAACCTGTTTATCAGGTGCCTTTAATTTTATATCTTCATATAATTGTTTACCATGTTTTTCTACATACTGAAACAAACATAATGTATTACCATTTAGACCAGCGGCCAAGTTTCGTATAAATTTATTTCTTTTATCAGATTGTACTATGTAATCCATTTCTTCTTGGTAACTCATACCACTAGCATGTTTACACTCAATCGCACCATGTTTTAATATAAGGCAGAAAATTTTTAAGTCTGCTAACTGTTTCTTTTCTTGTAGTTCTACTGTAGAAACCACCTTGTTGACTGTACCAAAAAGTCCTTCTAACACCAACTTGTGTGTTTGTGTACCATCTAAAGTACCTGTTAGTCCTACTCTATATGGGCACTTTTCTAATTTTGTCAATATCTTTGTAAGTGAAACAGCCTTAAATAGATGTGCCTCATCACCTACTATCATACCAACATCTTTAAAATATTTTTTAGGTTGATTATAGATAGATTGCCATGTAGATATAATCACAGGTTTATTTGTTTCTTTAGAATGACCTTGATATATTCTATGTACATTATTATCAGGCGACCAACCATAATCTTTGAAGTCTTTAAACAGTTGTTCTACCAATGATGTGGTTGGAACAATAATAAGTATTTTTTTCTTATCAGCTTTTAACCGAAGAATGTTAAACCTAATAAGAAGATAGACAATAAGAGATTTTCCACTAGCTGTGGGTGAAAGTAATAAAGTCCTATCTTTTTTAACAGCATGTATAAATGCCTCCTTTTGATAATCTCTAACCTCGAAAGGTATTTTTAGAGCCTTAATAAACTGGTCAACTTTCTTTTCGCTGACATCGTTATCCTTTATCTTAGTATCATCGACAACTCTTACATCATTGTCTTCACACCATTTAAGTATATATTGGTACAAACCTACATAGATTTGACCTGTCTGATAAGAGAACAATCTAATCTTTCCGTCCCATTGTCTTGCCCTATACTGAGGCATAAACTTAAAACCAGGCACCTCAAAGGTAAAGAAAGAACCTAACTCTCTTCTTATATCTTCATCTGCTTCAATTTGCAAGTGAACATCATTCTTCTTACTTATAATTATATATCTCAATTTAGAATTCCGCTGATTGGTAATCTGTAGATTGGCCTACAATACCTTTTAACATAACATTAAATGCAATACTTATTCTATTGTTCTTGGATTTATTTATAGGTACTAAATGTTGCAACCAAGACGGAAACAATATCATTCTGTTTGTTGTTGATGATAGTTCCCACGCTGTAGCATTTGATTTTGTAAACCCTTTAACTTGTGGATTTATAACACCAGCAGCTGGTCTAGGGTCATAGAATTGTATGCCGGCTGCCTTGTCTGAGTGTACATAATATACACCACTTAGAATATTATTAGAGTGAGTATGTGGTTTATGATTTTCACCAGGTTTTAAAATATTTGACCACATATCTGTGATTTCAAATGTATCGTATATATAACTTTTATCTTTAAATACCAACTTAGATGCATTTAGTACCTGATTAGAAAGTTCTTTATATTTTGGTTGTAGATGTAACTTAGGGTCTGATTGCCAGTTTTCTTTATCTGTAGAAGTTTTTAGTATGTCTTCTTTCATACTATCAATATATTCTTCTTCTAATACATTGTCGAAAACATAAACATTTGTAGGAAATAGTTCCGTTTTACTTACTTTCATTATATGGCTCCGCTTGTAAACTTTCTCCATTCAATAGCATTTCTAATAGTCCAATCTCTGCCACCAATTTGTTTAATTGTTCTATCTAAAAAATCTATTACTGTAGAAAGATAATCCATTTTTTGTTTTGCTTGTATATAAGCTTCATCACTTTCAATATACTTATCAACATCTTGTTTAAGTATTTTTAAGTCAAAAGGTTTCTGTTGATACACTATGGCGTCTGCTTTGCCTGTGTAATATTCCCATAAGTTTCTTTTAGTAACAGCAAAATCTCCTTCTGCTCTACTGTGCATAAGTTTAAACTTAGTGAGGTGTTTCATATACTTATTGTATATTTGAGGTGTTTTTAATGCCTCTAAATCAAGCTCTGTGTCGTTGATTATAAGGTCTTTTTCTGCTTGATTTTGTAACTGTTCAAGGTCCATAATATCTCCAATTTAATACTCCATAATAACACAAAACAACTAAAATGTAAAGCTTTTAAGAGCTTGAAATACTAGCTGATGATGCGTTCACATTCGCAAATTCATATAGTCTATACTGTAAGGTTACAGTTGCCGTTAGGTACTCTACATCTGTGGCTGTTTGACTATATTGTAAACCTGATAACGCTGTAGGAAAGACTTCTGAAAATCTTACCTCGGTAACAGGTCTATTTTTACTTGACAATATTAACAGTGTAGCATCTGAATAGATACCACCAATGGCAGTTGGTCCATATTTTACTTTACCAGGATCCGTTTGTAGATTTGCACCTGTTGTAGTAGGAAATCTGTCTGCTCCTGCTCCTAGTAAATCTCTAGTTTGTGCATAATCTTTAGGAAAACCAATACCCATTATCCAACCATGTATCTCTTTATAGTTTTCTAAGTTCTCATCTACAATGAAAGTAATTGATAGTGCTTCGAAATCTATCTTTTCTCCAGGTAATGGTATGTCAGCCAGAGGTGTTTTCTGGTCTGAGAATTGCATTGAAACACCTGGAACCTGTGCTTGAGTACAGAAGTATTCTACCTTTGGTAGTTTACTCATTTGAAACTTAAACTGAGTAGGACTTGCATAGTCCAGTTTAGTTGGTTGTCTGTTGTAACTAGATGTTGTTGTCATACTACTATTTATACAAGTAGGAGGAAGGCCAAAAAAAAGGGCGACTGTTTAAGGCCGCCCTTTTTCGAAGTGTTGATTAAACAACGCTTACTGATATTACATAAGGTTAGTAACTTTAACTCTTTGGTAGTATCTGTTTGCGTTAGCAGAACCAGGTCCGTCAACTGCTGATACTGCACCTGAAGCGGCACCTGTTTCAGCAAATGGGTTAGCGATAAGACCATATCTAGTCTTGAAGCCAATTTTCGGTTGGAAAGTATCTTGACCAACTGCTCTCACCATTTGTAGTGGAACATATGGACAATAGAACATACCAGCGTCATAAGGTGAAGTACCTTTGTAACCAACAACATAGTATTGTGTTGCTGAGCTGTTTGCACTATACGGGTCAATGTATACTTTAAATCTGCCGTTAAGAACACCAGCAAAAGTATTGCCTGTGTCATCAACATTCAAATTGTTGTTAAGAGCAGGTGTGTAATCTAAAACACCAGCCATTTGAAGCGCACTAGCAACATCAGCTGAACAGATAATCATGTTACCTTTTCCTCTTCTTGTTCTTTGTGCAATTCTGTTCGCATCTCTTTCAAGTTGGAACATAAGTCCTTTGAATCTTTCAACAGACCATCTTCCGTTTGAGTCTGTATCTAAATCAAAGATACCTGCTGTAGTTGTGTTTGTAGCAGCACCTTTCTCTGCGTTTGTGTAAACTGTTCTTACAACTTCTCTGTTGATTTCCGCAAGGATTTCAGCAGATAAGATATTTGCAAGTTCAGTTTCAGCGTCTAAACCATGGATTGCTTTTAAGTCTTGAGCAAGTTCCATTGTGTACTCAGCTTTCAACGCTCTTGATTTAGCAGTAACAGTCGATTTCTCGATTGAGAATGCCATTTCAGCGAAAGCGTTTCCGTCTGCGTCACCTAATGCTTCAGCAGCTGCTGTAGTCATTGCTGTACCAGTTGTGTAAGTACCAGCTGATGGTGAGTCGTTTAGAGCACCTGGATTAGTACCAGAGTTAGCAGTTGATGAATAACCATCTACAGCTGAACCAGCGGCATTTCTTCCAGAGAAGTCTGTATCAGCTTCGTCAAACATAGCTTCTTGACCAGTTTGTGAAGTGTATCTACTTCTCATTGCAAAGATAAGTCCTGTTGGACCTGTCATTGGTTGTACGCCAGCAATATCGTAAGCGATAAGGTTTGGCATAGCTCTTCTTACAAGACTAATTAGGATTGGGTCCCAGTTAGAAATGTTTGAACCAGTTGCGTTTGTAGGCGCAGCCTCGCTCAAAAAAGCATTGTCTTCTTTAGCAGCTCTTTCTTGGTTTTCAAGAATAACTGATGTAACGGCTCTTTTGTAAGAATCCTTGATTTCTGGTAAATCAGGGTGTTCTAACACAGGCTGCCATTTTTTTTCGTGTGTTTCGGATAAGTACATTTTAATTTTCTCCCTTTGTCCGGTTTATACTAAGATATTTTAACATCTTTTGTTTTGCTTATAGCGGCAGTGTAAGCAGCCATTGCTTTAGATAAGTCTTCGTTAGAAAGCCCATCTTCAGCCGCCACATCATGTAAAGAGTCTTTGACTTCTTCTTTAGCACCAAAATACGATTCTTTAATAGTTTCACATTTTGATTTAAAAGAGTCTGCGTCTGACCATTCAATCTCTTCGGCAAGTTTAGCAAATTTTTCTTTTGCTGTATCAGCCAAGTCACTTGCAACTTCAGACATGATTTCATTCTTTGTCTTTACTGCATTGTCCTTGTTTAATTCAACATTTTTCTCGATTTGCTCATTGAGTTTCTTTTCTAAAGATTCAATTTTATTTGCTTGGTCTTCAAGCACATTGTATCTTTCATCTGGAACATCAATGTAATGCTCAGCAAAAAGTTTTTTAAGACCTGTGATAAAGTCTTCAGCGATTTCACCTTTAATACCTCTTTCAAGAGCGATTTCGTTTTCTTTCATCCACTCTTCAACGACATATGCTAGGTAACTGTCAACTTTTTCTGTCAGTTCTTCTTTATGCTTTGCAACATCTTGCTCGTATGTTTCTTTAACATCTGCTTCCATTGATTCAGCAATCTCTTTAACTTTAGAGTTTACCGCTGATTCAAATACTGTAGCAGCTTTTTCTTTAAATTCTTCGGATAAGTCATCTTGTCCAGCGATTAAAGCGTTAACATGTTCAGCAGTTTCTTCTTTCTTCATTTTGTACGAAGCGGACTTCATACCGTAAGAAGCAGAAATGTTTGCTGTCTTTTGATTAACTTCTTTTTTCTTATCTGCCATTTTAGAATCTTCTCCAGCATCCATTGTTTCTTCAACATCTTTTGCTTTTGAATCTTCTTTCTTGTCCTCAGACTTCTCTTTGTGTTTTTTAAGAGCGTCTAAAGCAGCTTTTGGCATTTCGCCTTCCTTGATTTCTTCCGAACCTTCTTCAGCTTCTGTTCCCTCTAACTTAGTGTTATGTCCAGTCAATGATGGCATTGACTCGGCTGCACCTTGTGATTTTTGAGGAGCTTGTCCAGAAACTTGCTTAACTTTTTTAGTTGCGTCAGGATTGCTGTCAGTTGGTTTAACAACAGCTGCGCCTAAGTCTTCAGCATCATTTTTCAGATGGTTCGGCTCAGCCGCTACAGCATTCTTTTTAGGAGCATCCGCTTGGGCATTCGCCTCGGCTACTGCTTCTTGCTCTAACGCCTCTAACTTGTTTTCTGTATCGGCCATTTGAGAAATCTCCTTTTTTAAAAATAACTAGTTATTTTTCTCTTATTAGTAGATATTTATAAGATTAAAGTTTTTCAAGAAATTTTGCAAAAACATTTGCTTTAGCTTCTGCTAATTGAATAGATTTTGCTTTCTCGATATACTTCTTATACTCTTCAATATCCTTTGCTTTTATTTCACCATTGTCCCATATCCACTCTTTATTCTCCATAATGCCTTCAACGAAAGCGTCTGGAGCAGAGGGGTCTGCTACAATGTCAGCGGCTGTAGCTAAGTAGAAGTCTTTACCTACATAGTTACTGCCGTTCTTTTGAACCAATGAACCCATACCTCTTGAAGAAACTCCAAGTTGAGCGCCCTCATCAATAAGACCTTTAACAATCTTACCGTATGGTGTGTCCATGATTTTTGCTTCGCCAATAAAATTTTTGCCTTCAGACTTTAGAGATGTAATCATGTGTGATACTCTCTCTAAGTTAACTGTAGGACCATCTGGATGGCCTAGTTCACCGAATGCTCTTTTTTTATTGATGAATTCTTTTGAATATCTATCTACTTCTTTAGACAGAATATCGTTCTCATAGATTCTTCCGTTTCTATTTTTGATATCTGACTGTAGAAAGACACCACGAATTTTGTAGTTCTTTTTACCGTTGGTTTCTTCAACCAAGTATTCTGCGTCTTGAATTTCTTCCGATATTAATTTCATGTCTTCTCTCTCGTACTAACTATTTATAAGGTTTTTTACCTAAACTCTACAATAATTGTGTAATTATCTCCAGTAGCAAAGTTTTTAGTTGATAATAGTACATCTCCAGTAGGTGTGGTAGCATTATTTGTTATCTCATTACCAGCAGTTCTTAAATCAAAATAACCATTACCACTCAATAACATTGCTGTAGCATTTGTTTCTCCGTCCCATATTAACTCTACAGCAGACTTATTGTTTGCCGTGTTAATAGAATACCATACTCTGGCAATCTTTCTATTAGCGTCTTCGGTCATAAATGTGACCTCTGAGGCGTCAATCTTTTTGACTTGTGTTTCTCCAGTACCATCTGAAAAGTTTGTGAGTTTAGAAACAAACTTTACACCTGAGGTATCTGCTATTGTTTGTGTTGTTACTATATCAGCCATTACTAAATCCCTTTTCTTTGTGACATTCTAATAACAAACTAAACTTATCTACATTACCGTCTGTTGTCACCTGAATATCGCCTGTTCCTTTTATTTTTTCTTCTACAGGTTTTAGACCATAATTGTCTATGCCTGTCATTGTTAAACTCTTATCATCAAATTGCAATGTTACCGTGCCTGTGCCTTCTACTTCATAATATGCATTTGCAATTGATAATTCAGATTCGTTTGTAGAACCTTTTAAGGTATCTAACTCTATAAGCTTCTCGTTTTCATTACGAGCACCAGTAACCTTATTGATTACTTTAAAACCATCATCAACTAATTGTGTACTATTGATTGTCATAATATGTTTTACTTAACTCGCCTCGTTCTACTGTAGTACCTTTTTTTCTAGTTCTAGCATAAACGGCCACAGTATCACTTGTACCTGGTTTAGTATAAGTTCTCACACCACCAGAAAATACAGAGTTTGCACCTGCACCTGAATCTGAATATGTGTTAGCCGCTGTAGCAGAATTTTCATACTGCCATACTTCATTTGAACCTGGTACATCTACCCATGCCATGTTTATACTCCTAATTCCTTGTCCATGTAATCATAGACAACATTTGTTTGTACATTGTGTTTAAGAGCAACCTTATCTACAGTTGCCTCAACTTCTTTTACAACATCAACATTATCATAATCTACTTGACTAAAAAAGTCATTTACCACCTCTTTATGTTTTGGTGGTAATTGACTAAAAGTTTCTGTGTCAACTACATTTGGTTTAAGTAGTTGATTGAGTTTCATCATTTGCTGTCGCCTCTGGTTCTAAAGCAATTTCATTACCGTCAGTTCCCATCATAGTTTCCGTTTCCGGTGAGGGGTCTGTTACTGCTGGTTTTGGGTCACTAAATGGTTGTGCTTCAACATCTGAAAAGATTTTACTTGCAACATCAATTCTATGTTTATCTAAACCGTCTGCAACCTTAGCTCGTAATGCGTCTTTAAATGCCTCACCAGCGTCTGCGTTATTACCTTTTGATAGGTCGTCAACAAATTTACTTACATGTTCACTCATTTTTTATCTCCTATAAGTTTCCACCACCACCTGGAATATCTTCCGTAGGTGCTGATATTATGCCGTCATCAATTTCTTGTTTGATTTGGTTATCAATGTCTTCCATATCTCTATCAGTTTGTTTAAGAATATGTTTTCTAACATACTCAACTGAATAATACTTACCAACATAATCTCTCACTTCGTTTGCTACTCTTATTCTTTCTAAAAGCATTTCGCTTTCTTTAAGTTCAGCAAAGTGTCCATCTTGCAAAAAGTTATATTGTATGTGGTCTCGTAATGTATGCCAATCTTCCTCTGTGATAACAGCTTTTAATATTAACTGAGTCTTTAATATGTCGTTAAATAACTCAGTAAATTTCTTTCTCAACCTTTGAACAAACTTTGTAAATTTAAGTTCATCTCTAGTAATCTCAGTAGAACGACCAAGGTTAAACCCTTGACTTGCCTCTAATCTACTAGCAGGAACATTTAAACTTCTATAAAGTTTACTTCTAAAGTATTCGATATCAGAAATTTCTCCAAGATTTTGTCCGCCTGGTAGTGTAGTAATATCTGTACCTCTACCACCTTCTCTACTTGGTAACCAAA
>ENA-OWPI01005183-OWPI01005183.1-marine-metagenome-genome-assembly--contig:-NODE-5183-length-10037-cov-2.426205_pt1 | contig 10037 bp, 10 predicted proteins | sample MGYA00238138_ERZ651775 | MGnify/ENA primary metagenome ERZ651775 (study PRJEB26906, sample SAMN06265043) | marine metagenome | isolation source: Helgoland LTER site | place: Germany:Helgoland, sampling...
GCAAAGGGAACGCGACGTTAGTCGACACGGGTGAAACGCTCGTGCTCATAGACTGCGGTTTGCCTCGCAAAGAAATGGAGCTGCGTCTTGCGTCGCAAGAGGTTGCCGGCAGCGACATTGATGCGATTTTGGTGACCCATGAGCATGGGGATCATAGCCGCGGTGTCAGCGGGCTGGCGCGGGCTTACGACCTCCCTGTGTTCCTTACCGCAGGTACCGCATCCAGTCGTCAGTTTGCGAGTCTCACTCGTCGTGTGCTCATCCGACCGGGTGATCGTTTTGATCTGGGTGACTTGAAAATAGCGGCAGAGCCCGTGCCACATGATGCGCGCGAACCCGTTCAGTATTGCCTACAGCATAATCATTTAAAACTGGGTGTTCTGACCGATCTGGGCAGTATTACACCCCACGTGCTCCAGGCTTTTGCGCAGTGCGACGCTTTGGTTTTAGAGTTCAACCATGATCCGGACATGTTGATGAGGGGCCCCTATCCGCGCTCGATCAAAAACCGAGTGGGCGGTGATTTTGGTCATTTGGCAAATGCTCAGGCAAGGCAGTTTTTGGACTGTGCTGATACCACGAACCTTAAATTTTTGTTTATTGCTCATCTGAGTCAACAAAATAATCGCCCGGAACTGGCCGATGCAATGTTGGCTGGCTGGTCAGATCGAGAGCAGTGTACGATTATTCATGCGACGCAAGACAGCGGCTTTGGGTGGTTCGATGTCGGTAGCGTTAATGCTGTATCCGAGGCGGCTGTCAGCGCGTAGGTTTTAGGCGAGGCCATCAGGCGGTTGGTGTTTCCAGCGGCGGTTGGACCACAAAAAACTCTCGGGCTCCTCCCGGATCGATTCCTCCGCGGCACGAGCATAGGCTTCGATAATCTCCTCCGGCGTCGACTGACCGGGCTTTTCAACAATCGGCTGGAGTTGCAGGTGGTAATGCCCGCGTGACTCCCGTCGGCATCGGGCAAACATGACTGGAAACTCAGTGAGCTGCGCGATGGTCGCTGGCCCAGTAAAGAAAGCGGTCGGTTGATTAAGCCATTTTGTCCAGTAGACGTTATCGCGTTGCCCCGGAGACTGGTCGGCGACTAGCACCAGCGCGCGACAGCGCCTGCGGTGCTTTAAGACATTTCTCGCTACTTTCTCCATGAGAATGGGCTGCCCACCAAACTGACTTCTGGCTTCGTAAGCAAACCGATCTGCTCCCGGGCTATGAAGGCGTCGATAAACGGGGTCGATGGCCATCCCGGTGTGGGCATTGGCTGCGTGCATCATCCATTCCCAATTACCTTGATGAATCGTTAACACGATGACAGATTGCGTCCGATTCTCAGAGAGGCGGTTTAGCGCATCGATCCCTTCGATCGTGACTCTTTGTGCGAAATCATCCAGGCTCATCCGCGAGGTATGGAGTATTTCCATCGTGACATCGGTAAATTGTCGATAAAAGCGCTGGGCTACCACTTTGCGCCAGTGCGCATCCCGATCTGGGAAGGCGTTGCGTAAATTCTTAGCCACGACGCGGGCGCGGTACCGAAACACCCTACCCAGTAACCATGCGGCCAGGCTCGACAGTCCGTATTTAACGGGTAGTGGCAACAGCGCCAGTATCTTGTAGAGCCAATAGGTCATCACGATCCGCAGTGCTCCGGGAGGGTGATGACAATACGGGGAGGTATTTCCGTTGGGGCAGGGCACTGCAGTGTCGTATTGCCCAAGAGATTGAGCTGACGAATCGTAGCCATGCGCAACACAGGAATCGGATCGATTATGGTGTTGTCATCTAGCCAAAGCGCCTCGAGCGCGGAGAGCCGTTCCAGCACCAGCAGATTGCGGATTTGATTGCCGCTGAGTTTCACTGATTCGAGTCCGGTAAATTGCTCCAGTCCCGCCAGGGTCGTAATACCCCCATGACTGCAATTCAACGATGTTAAGGCAGTGAAAGTGGTCGCTTGGTTATCGTTGAGGGTCTGCTGTAAACACTGGGCCAACGCCCTGTCTTCTACGCCAGACACGGTCACGATGGAGGCCGCCTGGTAAACAGGCACATCATTCATGGTGATGTCATAGCGATCCAACGTCTCGCAGCTGGGTAGCCACAGGAGGATCGCCGCCAGCAAGCACAGAGGCCGATGGCTAAAAACCATACTCAGTGAGGTCATATAACGATTAAGATACACGGGCGCGTAGTCAAGCATGGCCCCCCATTGAATGCAAATTACTCCCTCTCAGGTTTCAGGCCGCACAGCGAGACAGGTTGTCGTCAGGCCGGTGCTCGGTGAATCACCGCTGCGTGCCCGAGAGGCGGCGGCGCAATTAGCGTTGCCTTATCACCCCGTATCGAGATCAGATGATATTGAGCTTGTGGTGGGTGAGACCAGCGCATGGCTAGAAACCGCCGGTCTAAAAGTGGCGATACGGTTCGATTCAGCCGCCATGTTGCATCGGCGTCACGGGGGTCAAAATGAGCTTTTGGGCAGGGCCGTTGGTGTCAAGAATGATCGACATCCGGTCGTGTTCGACGCCACAGGCGGCCTAGGGCGAGACGCCTTTGTGCTCGCTGATTTAGGTTGCCGGGTCACACTGTGTGAACAAACACCCGCGCTGGCTTGGCTTTTGCAAGATGCGATTCTATGTGCTCAAGTCAGCCGTTATGACGCCGTTCGTGATGCGGTAGAGCGAATGACGGTTTGCTCAGGTCACAGTGAAGCGCAGTCGCTGCATGCCGCAACCGTGATTTATATCGACCCCATGTTCCCTGAGCGGAAAAAGGCAGCGGCGGTTAAGAAGGAGGCGATGATGTTGCAGTACTTATCAGCGTCCCATGATGGGGGAGAGTCGCTCATGGCCTGGGCTTGGCAGCAGGCCATTGATCGTATTGTGGTCAAACGCCCCTTGAAGGCGCCCGTATTAGGCGAGCGAAAGGCGTCTTTCACCTTATCGGGCAAGTCAGTGAGATTCGATGTGTTTGTTCGTAATGCTCATAGCACTTCAGTGCAACAGTAGCAGTAGCCAGAGCGATAGCTGGGCGAGCCTCACGGTTGATAAAACGCCTAGCGCACAGTGTTGAAAAAAGCCGGTATAGCGCAGCAGTGAATAGGAGCGATAGCATTGACGATAGCGAGTTGCATATGGATTGGCGTTGAATACCTTGCCACAGACGTTGCGGTAGCAGCTCTTCGGCAGCATCGCCGCAGTCGCCAGGTATTTTGTGGGCGGCTCGCCGTTGCAGACGACCTGAGGCGGGCAGTCAACGAGCAGCCGTCCGCCCCCCGGGCCGATGGTCTAGAACCCGAGTGGCATGATGCCGATGCGGGAACCATCATTGGAGGCGGTCTGTTGTCTGATCTCTTACGGCAGCGCCGTCCGGTTGAAGAGGTGGTGTTGGTGCTACCTCCCTGGGATGCACCGCATCACTGTGGGGCAATCGAGGCATTAGCATCGCCATTAGCAGTGTCATTAGAAGTGCCATTGGAAGTGCCATTGGAAGTGCCATTGGAAGTGCCATTGGAAGTGCCATTGGAAGTGCCATTAGAAGTCACTTTGGATCACGCCAGAGGCTTTATTGAGCGGGTCGCCATCGGTGCCGCCGCCGCGAAGGCCGTCATGTCGGCACCAGCGAGTCGCGGCATGACGATCTTGTCCCAGCCAACCACTGCCGGCACTGCTTTAGGGGCCGGACTTCAGGCATTGACTGAGACGTGGGTCCGAATCGAGCGACCCAGATGGCAGCAGCAACGTCTGCAACTTAACGTGATGCAGCCGGAGGCATGGCTGAGTGAACGAGCAGAGACGACCCCCTAGATCATCACTCTGCTGGTAAAAGCCGTTTGAGTATTGCCAGATAGATGGCAGTCAGTGTTGGGATATCCGCCATACTGACCCGTTCATTGCACTGGTGGATCGTGCTATTGACGTGGCCTACCTCGACGACCTGTGCGCCGGTAGGCGCGATGAAGCGGCCATCAGACGTTCCCCCTCCTGTCGAGACTTCAGGGTCGAGCCCCGTCACTGCCTGAATACTGTCTTTGATGGCATTCAGTAGGGCGCCTGGCTCGGTCAAGAAAGGCTCTCCACTGAGCGACCAAGTCAGATCGTAAGACAAGCCATGTTGCTGAAGAATCGCATCGCATCGTGTCTTAATGTCGTCAACGCTGATCTCTGTGCTAAATCGGAGATTAAAGATGACCTCGATGCTCGCTGGGATCACATTAGTGACGCCATGCCCTGCTCTGACGGTTGAAATTTGTAAGGCAGTGGGATCGAAAAAAGTATTGCCGGTGTCCCATTGTTCGGTCGCCAGCGCATGCAAGGCGGGCAGGGCCCGATGTATTGGATTGTCCGCTAGGTGAGGGTAGGCAATATGTCCCTGAGTGCCGCGAATAATGAGCGTTGCGTTAAGCGATCCTCTTCGTCCATTTTTAACGAGGTCACCGAGCTGTTCGGTGCTAGACGGCTCGCCCACGACGCACCAGTCGATGTGCTCACCCCGTTCGGTCAGCGTGTCGATCACCTTAATCGTTCCGTTTTTGGCCGGTCCCTCCTCATCTGAGGTAATCAAGAAACCGATTCGGCCACTGTGGTGTGGACGCTCGGCGACAAAGCGTTCGCAGGCAACGACCATTGCGGCCAAACTGGCCTTCATATCGGCAGCGCCACGACCGACCAGCTCTGTTCCTGCCTCGGTGGCCTGGAAGGGGTCCGATTGCCACACCGACTGATCCCCTGGGGGAACGACGTCAGTATGTCCAGCGAAGACGAGTAGGGGGCCTCCTTCGCCTCGCGTTGCCCAAAAGTTATCGACTTCCGCAAACCGCATGGGCTCGCAGGCAAAACCCGCAGCGCTGAGTCGATCCATCATGAGTTGCTGACAGCCTGCATCCTCGGGCGTCACTGATGGACACGCTATTAAGGCTCTTGTAAGGGCGAGTGTTGCGTCTTCAGGGTCAATTATTGACATGGAGCATCTCGTTTAACGCGATGGCAGACTGATTGGTCAGGCATTGCACCGAGCCCGTCACGGAATGGCGCCGAAACAAAAGATCGGGACGGCCGGCCAACGTGCGCGCCGAGACGGTATCGACCACGTTACCTGACTCATCTAACAGACTGACTTTGGTACCAGCAGTGACAAAGAGTCCTGCCTCAATCGTGCAACGGTCGCCCAAGGGGATACCCAACCCAGCATTCGCGCCGATAAGACACTCTCGACCGACAGAGATAACAATGTCGCCGCCGCCTGAAAGCGTGCCTATGGTAGAACATCCCCCCCCAAGATCGGAGCCTGTGCCCACCCAAACCCCCGCTGAAATGCGGCCCTCAATCATACCGGGACCTTCAGTGCCCGCATTGAAATTGATGAATCCCTCATGCATGACGGTGGTCCCTTCTCCAAGATAGGCGCCAAGCCGAACTCTTGCTGTGTGGGCGATGCGCACGCCAGCTGGCACAACGTAATTGGTCATCTTAGGAAATTTATCCACGCTGGACACTTCGAGGACGGTGCCCCGGAGTCGCGCATCTAACTGTCGCTGCGGTAGCTCAGAGAGGTCGATCGGTCCTTGATCAGTCCAAGCGACATTGGGTAATAAACCAAAGAGGCCCGTCAGGTCAGTCTGGTGAGGCTTCACCAGTCGGTGCGACAACAAGTGAAGCTTGAGATAGGCCTCTTCAACCGAGCCCGCGGCGCGATTATCGGACAGCACCGCAGCCACAATGGGCTTATCGGTCTCAATGAGCCGGCTGGCTATGTCGCCCAGCGTGCTCTCGCCCACTTCGTGCAGCATGGTGGCGAGCTCGCGAAGTTGCGCACTGTCCAGACGGCCTGTCACGCCAGTCAGTCGGTCGCAGAGTGCACCACTGACATGGCTCAACGGCTGAGGATAGAAGACGTCGAGCGTGTCTCCCGTTGCATTCTCAGAGGCGATTCCCAAACCAAATCCATGCAAAGCACTCACGGTAGTAACTCCTCAAACATTAAATTGTTGCTGGTAGTGATCAGCGGAAAAGCCCACCACGATCTCGTTCCCTAACTCAAGAAGCGGGCGTTTTATCAAGGTGGGATGAGCGAGTAATACCCGCTGCGCATGACCACTCTCTAGTGCTTTTCGTTCTGCATCGGCTAGGTTTCTCCACGTTGTACTGCGTCGGTTGACGAGCTGCTCGACGCCGACACAGTCGAGCCACAGAGACAGTTTAGACGGTGACGGCAACTGCTCGCGGAGGTCGACAAAGTCATAAGCGATATGGTGCGCGTCAAGCCACTTTCGTGTCTTGCGGATCGTGTCGCAGTTGGCGATGCCATAAATCGTTGGCGTTGTCATCATCGTGAAAGTCTTTAGCCTGATGGGTGGGTGCTGATAGGGGGCTTAGCCCAGCCTGTCTCAGCAACCCGATGCCGATGAAGGTTAGCAGAATCGGCGCAGAATGGCTGTTAGATTCACGCTTTGTTGCATTGCTTAGGGTGCTTTCGTGCGGGATAGCAGGTGCGACAAATCTCACAAACGCGGCCATCACAGCCTCGCGCGGTACAGTATTCTCGGCCATAAAAAATAATCTGCAGATGCAATGCATTCCAGCACTCTATCGGGAAGGCACGTTTGAGATCTCGTTCAGTCTCCACCACATTGCGCCCGCGTGTGAGTCCCCAGCGTTGAGCCAGTCGGTGAATATGAGTGTCCACGGGAAAGGTAGGCATACCAAAGGCCTGTGCCATCACAACGCTGGCGGTTTTGTGGCCCACACCGGGCAGCTGTTCAAGCGCTGCCATATCGGCAGGCACTTCGCCCTGATAGAGGTCGAGTAGCATTTGACTGAGACGATGAATCGCTTTCGATTTTTGGGGAGAAAGCCCGCAGGGGCGGATAATCGCGCGGATGGCCTCCACCGTTAATACAACCATTTGATCAGGCGAGTTGGCTTGCTTAAACAGCGCGGGTGTTACTTGGTTAACTCGCTCATCCGTGCATTGCGCACTCAGTAAAACGGCAATCAGTAGGGTGTAGGGGTCCTGATGATCGAGAGGCACCGGTGTCTTGGGATACAGTGATTGCAGTCGCTCACCAATGTAAGAGATGCGCTCTGCTTTGCTCATATTTGACACGACCGCCGCCCTACCAATCGTGACGCAAGCACTCGGCAATGCGCTCCGCTGCTTCAACGCACTGCGAGAGTTCGGCGACTAAGGCGATCCTCACACGCATCGCACCTGGATTCCCTGCTGCGGTCTCGCGCGCGAGATATCGGCCGGGTAACACACTGACGCCTGCTTTTTCATAGACCGTCTGCGCAAAGCGTTCGTCATCAACAGGGGTTTGAGGCCACAGGTAAAAGCCTGCATTGGGTTTGGGTGTGGGTAAAACGGAAGACAGTATGGGTAGGACGGCTTCGAATTTTTCGCGATACCGCGCACGATTGGTGATGACGTGCTCTTCGTCACCCCATGCCCATTCACTCGCAATTTGATGATGCAGTGGCATGGCACAGCCATGATAGGTTCGATAGCGCCGAAAATGCGCGATCCACTCGGGATCGCCCGCCACAAAACCCGATCGCAGACCGGGCAAATTGGAGCGCTTGGATAAACTGTGAAAACACAGGCAATGCCGAAATGCCCCATTGCCCATGGCGGCAGCGGCTTCTAGTAGCCCCGTTGGGGGGGCATCTTCATCCGGGTAAATCTCGCTATAGCACTCATCACTGGCAATTAAAAAGTCATGCTCGTGAGCGAGCGCAATCAAACGCTGTAATTGATCGCTGGGCATCACGGCGCCACCTGGGTTGCCGGGGGTGCACAGGTAAACGAGTTGGCAGTTCTGCCACTGCGCTGCAGTGACCAGGTCAAGATCCGGTAGGAAGCCGTTGCGCTCATCGCAATTAAGCAGCAGTGGTTGGGTACCTGCGAGCAGCGCTGCGCCCTCATAAATTTGATAAAAGGGGTTAGGGCAAATGACGGCGCCCGCTTGATGCGTGCTGACTACTGCCTGCGCTAGCGCAAATAAACCCTCTCGAGTGCCATTAAGGGGAAGAACGTGACGCTCGGGGTCAACCGACGGCAGCGCAAAGCGCGATTCTAGCCACCGGGCAATCGCCTCCCTCAGCTGCGCTCGTCCCTGTGTCGCTGGATATTTTGCGACCAGCAGCGCGTGTTCCTGTAAGCGTGCGACGGCGCCTTCGGGTGGCGGATGCTGGGGCTCTCCCACAGTGAGCGGGATGACAGGGCTTAGGGCGGGCTCTATGGGGTTGAGTAGCGTCGCCAGCCGCTCAAACGGATAGGGCTGGAGCAGTGTGAGGCCAGCGTTCAAATGTCATGCTCGGACGGCAAACTATCGGGGTCTTGAGTCAAGCCATCTAGCTCGGCGATCAAGTCGCTTTTGAGTTGGTTAACTAGCGTTGTATCGGTCAGTTGGCCACCCGAGGCATCGGCCAGGAAAAAGATATCTTCGACTTTCTCACCCAGCGTTTGGATTTTTGCGCCCTGTATTGACACGGCGTAACGGGACAGCACCGAACCTAATCTCGCCATGAGCCCGGGTCGGTCTGCCGTGGTGACTTCTAAAATGGTAAATCCACCCGAGTCGTCCTGCGAAAACGCCACTGTGGTGGGGATCGTAAAAGCCTTGGTTGTTCGTGGCGTGTGTCGGGAAATGGTTTTTAGCGTGGCGTGCTGCAGACTATGTTGAATCGCTTGTTTGATTTCGACCGCGTTATCGGGATGCGCATCGAGGGATGAGCCATCATTTTTTAGGACAAAAAAAGTATCCAAGGTGCTGCCATCGGTATCGCTGTAGATGCGGGCATCATGAATGCTGAAGTCTAATGACTCCAATGCGGCACAGATCCGAGCAAAAGTATCCGGCGCGTCACGAGTATGGACAAAAATTTGTGTCGCATTTCCAATCGGTGAATCGCTGGCCTGACGCACTAATACCAGGGCACCGCTTTGGATGTCATGGTCAGCGATGGCCTCGGTATGCCACGCAATGTCCTCTGGCCGTTCGCGTAAAAAGTAATCGTCACCACGGGTGGACCAGGCAGTTAAGAGTTCATCGGGCAGAAAGCCTCGGTATTCGAGTGCCTCGGTAGCAGCTTGTTTGGTGTCTTCGATGACTTGCTCTCGTCCCAGTGGATTCTGCAATCCGCGCGACAACGCTCTGCTGGTTTCGGTATAAAGTTGGCGCATCAGGGAGGAGCGCCACGCATTCCACAACTCGGGATTAGTGCCGGCAATGTCAGCCACGGTCAGCGTATAGAGGTAGTCTAATCGTTCTTGGTCGGCAACCGTTTCAGCGAATCGCTGAATCTCGTCAGGGTCTGATATATCGCGTTTTTGCGCGATTTGACTCATCAGTAGATGATTTTGAACGAGCCAGGTGACGAGATTGGCATCTGTGTTTGACAGCCCATGTGTTAAGCAAAAACACGTGGCATCGACTGCGCCTAATTCGGAATGATCACCGCCTCTGCCTTTGCCAATGTCATGAAAGAGTGCGGCGATGTAGAGTAGACGAGGGTCGCGTAACCGACGTGCTATCCGGGTCGAGACGGGAAATCGATCTGTATAGTCCGCCCGCATAAAGCGCCGGGTATTCGCAATGACCTCGGTGGTATGGGCGTCTACCGTGTAGGCGTGAAATAAATCAAACTGCATTTGGCCGATGATGCGGGGAGACTGGACTGAGCCTCTCCGCCTCACGCGCTGTCATCATCCGGTCTGCTACCAAGGCCGACAGCAAAGACTCGATGCCGGCCAGGAAAGCGATGGTAATGGCTGACGGCAACAACTCCACAAGCCGCGCCATCGTGATGGTCGGCAGGGTCGGCATCGGCAAATAGTCTGGCAAAGCACCAAACCGGTGGGCTATCGAGTCAACCGGCAAACCAGCGACCCCAACCAGCAATGATGTGAGGCCAACAGCCACGATTAACCCCGGCAGTTTGGGAAACTCCCGCCGCAGCACCACAATCAACACCATGGTTGCTAGGCCAATCCCCAGGGCCACAATCCCGAACGTCTCTCTTGCCTGCCAAAGC
>ENA-OWPI01005185-OWPI01005185.1-marine-metagenome-genome-assembly--contig:-NODE-5185-length-10035-cov-5.148022_pt1 | contig 10035 bp, 10 predicted proteins | sample MGYA00238138_ERZ651775 | MGnify/ENA primary metagenome ERZ651775 (study PRJEB26906, sample SAMN06265043) | marine metagenome | isolation source: Helgoland LTER site | place: Germany:Helgoland, sampling...
GGAACAACATCACATATCGTTCCTAAAGCTACTAAATCCAACAAAAATGATAAATTTGGTATATTGCTCTCATCAATAAATTTAATTTCTACTAATTTACTTTTTAAAGCACCCACTAGCATAAAAGAAACACCTACTGCTGCCAACATACCTAGACCAGTGTTATCGTCTATTCTATTCGGGTTTATTACTGCTATAGCACTAGGCAATTTAGCTTCTGGTGCATGGTGATCGACAACTATAATATCTAAACTTATATCTTTGGCGTAGTCCAACTCCTTAAAGGCTGTCATTCCACAATCAACTGTTATTACTAAAGTTACCCCTTGATCCTGCAAAATCTTTAATGCATCTATATTTGGGCCATACCCTTCTTTTATCCTATCAGGAATATATATTATAGGTTCATTACCAAATAATTTAAAAGATTTATATAAAACTGCTGATGAAGTTGCTCCATCTACATCGTAATCTCCGAATATTGCTATTTTTTCTTTATTTATAAATGCTTTAGATATTCTATTTACTGCCAAATCCATATCTTTAAGCAGCATAGGGGATGGCAGCTGATTTCTTAAACTAGGATTAATAAAATCTTCTGCTTTATCTGTGGTTATATCGCGACTACAAATTAATCGAGCCAAGAAATCACTTATATTAAGATCTTGGATTAACTTATTAACTTTTCTCTCTTCTATGGACTTTACTGACCATTTTTTTTTATTTACAGAAAAGTAATAATTACTATTCAATATTAATCTTCAATAAGGCTTTTTTTAGAAAAATTATGTTCAGCTGATATAGTTCGAACAGTTCCTGTTTTAGACCTCATTATTATAGATTGAGTGCTTGCTCCAGAGCTCCATCTTCTTACTCCTCTTAACATTGAACCATCTGTTACTCCAGTTGCTGCAAACATTACTTCGCCATGCGCTAACTCATTCATAGTATAAATTTTATTAAAGTCACTAATTCCCAATCTAGTTGCCCTACCTCTCTCATCGTCATTTCTAAAAGTTAGTCTGCCCCACATCTGACCACCAATACATCTAAGTGCAGATGCAGCTAGAACTCCTTCAGGTGCTCCTCCACTTCCAACGTACATATCAACGCCTGTCTCTTTACTAGCTGTTGCAATAATTCCAGCCACATCTCCATCTGAAATAAGCATAATTCTTGCTCCAGCTTCTCGAGTCTTATGAATTAACTCTTCATGACGCGGACGATCTAATATACATACTACCAAATCAGAAATATCAACTTTTTTTGCTTTAGCTAAATTTTGTAAGTTACTAAGCGGAGTATTATCAATATTAATTAAATCTTTTTCTAAACCTGGTCCAATAGCAATCTTGTCCATATAAACATCCGGTGCATTTAAAAAACCTCCGTCTACAGCCATAGCTATGACAGCAAGAGCATTTGGGCCTCCTGTTGCGCATATTGTAGTACCTTCTAAAGGGTCTAAAGCTATATCAATCTTTGGACCTTTTCCAGAACCTACTTTTTCTCCTATATATAACATTGGAGCCTCATCTCTCTCTCCTTCCCCTATAACAACAGTGCCTTCTATATCCATTCCATTTAAGGCTATACGCATTGAATCAACTGCTGCTTGATCAGCAGCTTTTTCATCACCTCTTCCCATCCATTTAGAGGCTGATAATGCTGCAGCTTCAGTTACTCTAACAACTTCTAAAGCTAGATTTCTATCTAAAATTCCTGTTTCATTTCTATCGGTCATCTATAACTCCTAATTATATTTTATAAATTTTCAACCCTTATTAAATGAGGGTCCATCAATACTGTATCTAAATTACCTATCTCTTTAATAGCATTTCTTATATCTAATTCATTAGTTTCATGAGTTAAAACTATAATATTATTATAGTTTTCACCTTTATTTCTATCTTGTACTACAGAATCCAAAGAAATATTTTTATTATTTAACACTGTAGTTATATTTGCAAGCACACCTGCAACGTCTTGAACAACAAACCTAATATAATATCCACCTACTCTATCTATAATATCCTTATACTCTAATTTTTGATTTAAAAAACTTAAATTATTTTTTAACTTATGATTTCTAGCAGCATTTATAATATCTGATACAACTGATGAAGCTGTCGGATCTGCTCCTGCCCCTTCGCCAATAAAAGTTATTTTATTACTATAGTCTCCTTGAATAAAAACAGCATTTAGCGCCCCATTAATACTTGCTGGCAATGAATTTAATGGGATTAAAGATGGATGTACTCTAAAGTCTAATTTATTTTTTTCTAATTTAGCTATACAAAAAAGCTTGATTACAAAACCAAGCCTTGAAGCGTACTTAATATCTTCTGATGTAATAGAAGTGATTCCTTCTATAAAAACTTTATCTAAATTTGGCTTAGCTCCATATGCAAGCATTCCTAAAATAACTAGTTTATGCGCTGAATCTATACCTTCTATATCAAATGATGGGTCAGCTTCTGCAAAGCCTAGTTCTTGTGCTGTTTTGAGAGAATCTTGAAAAGAAATATTATTACTAGTCATATCAGACATAATATAATTGCAAGTTCCATTTAAAATAGCTTCTATTCCTATAATATTACTCGATACTAAACCATTTTTAATACCATTTATTATTGGTATTGCTCCAGCAACAGCTGCTTCATAATAGATAGATGTATTTTTATCTATTATTTTTTTATGGAGTTCAAAACCATGTTTGGCTATCAATGCCTTATTTGCGGTAATAAAATGTTTTTCATTGTTAATTGCAGAAAAAGCAAGACTTTTAGCTATTCCATCACTGCCTCCGACTAACTCTACTACAGCATCTATATCATCTCTTATTGCTAATTTTTCAGGATTATTTTCCCATTCATACTTCGTAAGGTCAATATTTCTTTTTTTTGAAAAATTTTTAGATGAAATTGCTTTTATAATAATATTTTTACCAGACTTAAAATTAATACTTTCTATTTTTTTTTCTAATAATTGAATTGTTGCTGTTCCAACAGTTCCTAAGCCTACAATACCTATTGAAAAATTATTATTAAACATTATTAATTATCCTTATCTTTATCTTTATCAAAAAGTACCTTAATATTTTTTATAGCTTGCCTAATCCTATTTTCATTTTCTACCAATCCTATTCTAACGAAACCTTCTCCATTTTTACCAAAACCTATGCCTGGAGCTACAGCTACTTTTCCAGTTTTTAATAACAATTTAGAAAACTCTAAAGACCCAATATTTAAATATTTTTTAGGCAAAGGCGCCCAAACGAACATAGTTGATTTAGGAAGGTCCATATTCCATCCAATCCTGCTAAACCCTTCAACTAAAACATTTCTTCTTTTTAAGTATATCGATCTAATGTCATCAACACATTTCTGCGAACCATTTAAAGCTGCAATAGCCGCAACTTGGACAGGAGTGAAAGCACCATAATCTAAATAAGATTTAATTTTTGTTAATGCCTCAATTAACTTTTTATTACCAACGGCGAAACCTACTCTCCAACCAGGCATAGAATAAGTTTTACTTAAAGAGGAAAATTCAACTGCTATGTTTTTTGCTTTAGGAATCTCTAATATAGATGGAGGAATAAACCCATCATAATATATCTCTGCATAAGCTAAATCCGAGAGAATATAAACACCAAATTTTGTACATATATCAACTACTTCTTTATAAAAATCTAATGATGCCATTTCTGTTGTAGGATTATTTGGATAATTTAGAACCAACACCTTAGCTTTATTATTTGAGCTAGATAAAATATTATACAAAGTCTTAATAAATTTTTCATCTGGCTTACTATCTATAGATTGAACCGCTGCCCCTGCAATTATAAAACCATAAGGATGAATAGGATAACTTGGATTAGGGACAATAACATGATCTCCATTTGCAGTAATAGCAGAAGCTAAATTAGCTAAGCCTTCCTTTGAACCTAATGTAACCACAACTTCTGTATCAGGATCTAAGTCAACATTAAATCTTCTCTTATAATAATTTGATTGAGCCTTCCTTAAGCCTAATATTCCTCTAGAAACAGAGTATCTATGAGACTTAGGATCCTGTATTGTTTCACACAATTTATCAACTATATGCTTAGGAGTTGGCATATCAGGGTTACCCATGCCAAAATCAATAATATCTTCACCTAGAGAACGTTCTTTAGCTTTCATAGAATTCACTTCAGCAAAGACATATGGGGGCAAACGTTCTATTCTATCAAAATTATTTTTAAATATCATATTATACCCTAAAACCTATAATAATTTTATTATTGTAATAATTATATTTTTATTACTATCACCTATATAACTTATGCTTATATTTTTGTTTTTAATACCATTAGATAAAAATATTTCAAAAACTTCATCTATTAGTTTTACCTTACTAGTTTTTATATTATTTGATTCGATAAGAATATTAAATTCTTCAAATTTTTGCGCCTTAGATATTAATAAAAGCAGGTCCTTATGATCATTATTCAAAAATAGCTTATTATAGTTAAAGTTTAAAATACCAATTATAATACCTTTATTGTGCTTTACACTTTCAGAATCTAATTCTAAGCTGGCTATTTCTGATAATGTTTGAGAAGAAACAGGCTTGTAATCTTGATTTATAGCATTAATGGTATCGAGATTTATAGACCACTCTATTAATTCTTTAATATCCTCATCAAAAGAATAAATAGTTTTTTGATCACAAGAAGTGAAAATGAATATAAATAAAAAACTAATTATTAAAAAAAATAATTTACACACAGCTGAATTACTTAATTCTAAAAGTAAAAATATTAATTAATTTTTTATGGAAACATTGATACATTGTTTAGACCTTCTGCTTCATTAAAACCCATCATTAAATTTAGGTTTTGAACAGCTTGTCCTGCTGCTCCTTTTAGTAAATTATCTATCACAGAAATAATAATTACTTTATTTGTAACTTCATCATATGCAACTCCAATTTTACACAAATTAGTTCCTCTAACCTCATGAGTAGAAGGAACTCCATCAACAATAGCTACAAACTTTTCATTTAAATATGCTTTTTTTAGGCATTCCTTAATATCATGAATATTTATATTATGTATAAGATCTAAATATATTGTTGATAATATACCTCTCTTTATTGGCAATAGGTGTGGAGTGAAAACAACTTTAATATCAGAATTATGTATATTATTTAGTTGTGTTTGTATTTCAGGCCTATGTCTATGAGAAACCAATCCATAAGCAGAAAAACCATCAGAAACCTCTCCAAATAATAAGTTATCTTTAAGGGTTCGTCCGGCTCCTGAAACTCCAGACTTAGAATCAATAATTATATTATTATGACTAATTAAATTTTTCTTTATAAGAGGAATTAAGGGCAATAAGGCAGAGGTTGGATAACATCCTGGATTAGCAATAAATCTTGCTCCTTTTATTGTTTTTCTATTAATTTCTGTTAATCCATAAATTGCCTCTTTTTGCAAGTCTAAAGCATCATGCTTCTTTTGATAAACTTCTTCATATATTTCAGGATCAATAAATCTAAAATCAGCAGACAAATCACATATTTTTATATGTTTTGGAATAGAAGAAAGAATATTTTGAGTTTTTCCATGCGGAAGACAAGATATAACAGCATCTATTCTAGAAAAATCTATGTCCTCAATTTTAATTAACTCAGGTAAACCTAGTCCACTAAGATGTGGATAGATTTCAGATATATTTTTTCCTGCTTTACTATCTGCTGTAATATTCATTATGTTATAATTATTATTATTTATAACAATCCTAATAGACTCGGCACCAGTATATCCACTGGCACCAAGAATAGCTAGATTAACAACATTATCCTTATTATTAACTGACATTAAACTACTCCATTAAATAAACCTTAAGTAAAAAAAAAGCGGCTGTTTAACAACAACCGCTTTAACAAAAAATAAAATATTTTTTCTATCTTTTAGAAAACTGAAAGCTTCTTCTTGCTTTTGGCTGCCCATATTTTTTTCGTTCTACTCGTCGAGCATCCCTTTTAATTAAACCGGCTGCTTTTAAAGCACCTCTTAATTCTGGCTCATAAAATGTTAAAGCCTTACTTACCCCATGCCTTAATGCTCCAGCTTGTCCAGTATGCCCACCTCCTATTACGGAACAATTTATATCATAAGTTTCTTTCCTAGCTGCTATCTCCAAAGGCTGAGATATAATGATTCTATGTGTCTCTCTTTTAAAATATTTTTCACATTCTATACCGTTAACAATAATTTTTCCAGAGCCTAATTTTAACCATACTCTTGCTATAGACGATTTTCTTTTACCTGTCGCATAGGCCCTACCTAATTTATCAATTTTAGGCAAAACCTCTTTAACTTCCTCTTTAACATCTATTGTTTCTGCACTAGCTTTATTATCTACTACTTCGTTATTTTCAGTTTCTATCATTTATCATCTCTTTTATTTTTTTTATTCATTACAGATATGTCTATTAATTCAGGTTTTTGAGCAGTATGAGGGTGCTCTACTCCATTATAAATATGTAACTTTTTTAATTGGTCTCTTCCCAATGGACCTTTTGGTACCATTCTCTTAACTGCCAACTGTATTGCTTTTTGAGGTCTTTTACCTTTTAGTATTTCTCCATATGTTTCTTCTTTTATTCCACCTGGATAACCAGTATGCCAATAATGAATTTTTCCATCTGTTTTTTTTCCAGTAAGAACTACTTTATCAGCATTAATTACTATTACGTTATCACCACAATCTGTACTAGGAGTGAAGCATGGTTTATGTTTGCCTCTAACATAGTTAGCTAGTATAACGGACAACCTTCCTAATACTAAGTTTTCGGCATCTATTAAAAGCCATTTTCTATTTACTTCAGAAGGGCGAGCAATATAGGTCTTCATAATACATAATCTTTCAAAATATAATAAATAAACAATAATTTCGGAGTATGCCTAAAACAAGCAAACTGTCAATATATGTATATAAAAATCATAAAATAAAATTAACTTTATAAAAATTTAAATTAATATAATTAATAACTATGGTATAATTAAATATATATATTAACCTTTATTACATTACTGGATATAAAATGTCACTAACTAAAAACAACCTTTTACTTTATGAAGAAATTGATGACATTGCTATTTTAACTTTAAATAGGCCTAATCAACAAAATGCTCTTTCAAGCAATTTAATGGAAGTACTTCTAAAAAAGTTAAACGATATTGAGAATAATAAAAATATAAAAGTTGTTACTATATTTTCTAGTGGAAACAATTTTTGTGCAGGGCATGATTTAAAAGAATTAAATCTTGATAAAAGTGAAGAAAGATTTAAAAATATTTTTGAGCTTTGTAGCAAGCTAATGTTAAAGATTGTTAAATTGCCAAAGCCCGTTATTGCAGGAGTTCAAGGAATAGCTACAGCAGCAGGCTGTCAATTAGTAGCTAGTTGCGATTTAGCAATAGCATCAAATAACTCAAAATTTGCGACCCCCGGAGTTAATATTGGATTATTTTGCTCTACTCCTATGGTAGCTGTTTCCAGAAATGTAAACAGAAAGCAAACTATGGAAATGTTATTACTAGGCGAATTTATTCCGCCATCTAAAGCTCAAGAAATAGGCTTAATTAATAAAATAGTAAATGATAAGAATTTAAAAGAAGAAACTATTAATATGGCAAAAACTATAGCTCTAAAGTCTCCAACTACAGTTGCAATTGGAAAAGAAGCCTTTTATAGACAATTAGAAATGAGTATAGAAGAAGCATATAAATATACTAGTCAAGTAATGAGTAAGAACATGCTTGAAAAAGATGCTCAAGAAGGTATATCTGCTTTTATTGAAAATAGAAATCCCAAATGGTCAGATAAATAGGGTGTATAAATGTTAAAAAATGAAAATATTATTTATGAAGATCATTATATAAGAAGTATTTTAGACAATACTAAGTCTATTGCTATGATTGGTTTAAGTTCTTCATGGCAAAGACCTTCTTATTTTGTGGCTAAATATCTATTAGATAGAGGATATAAAGTATACCCAGTTAACCCTAGAGAAGCTGGTAAAAAAATTTTAAATCAAAAAGTATATTCAAGTGTATCTGAAATCAATGAAAATATAGATATGGTTGATATATTTAGAAAATCTAATGATGTAGACTTAATAATTGATGATATTATAAAGATCAAACCTTCAACTATATGGATGCAAATTGGAGTTATAAACTTTAAAGCTGCTAAACTGGCAAAAATAAATAAAATTGATGTAGTTATGAACAAGTGTCCTAAAATTGAGTATGGTCGCCTTTCAGGAGAATTAAGTTGGGCAGGCATAAATTCAGGAGTTTTTCATAATAAAAGAAGAATCATTAGGCCAATTATTAATTAGATTGTTATATTTTTATTATGAGTGTACCCAAAAACAATTATAAATTCGAAACTAGGACTATACATGCAGGTTCTGCACCTGATCCAACCACAGGCGCAAGAAATACACCAATATATCAAACTACTGCATATACATTTGATAGTTCTGATCATGCAGCTTCTTTATTTAACTTACAAAATTTTGGATTTATATATAGTAGATTAGGTAATCCTACCGTCTCTGTATTAGAAGAAAGGATGGCAAACTTAGAAAATGGCAGAGCAGCTGTAGCTTGTGCTTCTGGTCATGCCGCACAACTGTTAGCTCTTCATCCTCTAATGGAGCCTGGCGATAGAATATTAGCCTCAAAAAATCTTTATGGTGGCTCCATAACACAATTTAGTCATGCTTTTAAAAAATTTGGCTGGGGTGTAGATTTTGTTGACGCTACTAATATTAAAAATATTAAAAAAGTATTAAATAATAAGCATAAATGTATTTTTATTGAAAGCCTTTCTAACCCTAATGGAGTTATCTTAGACATAGAGAAAATTGCATTAATAGCAAATAATGCAAAAATACCATTAATTGTAGATAATACTATGGCAAGTCCATATTTAATTAAACCCTTCGAATGGGGGGCCGATATAATAACTCATTCTTTAACAAAATTTGTAGGAGGACATGGTAACTCCATGGGCGGAGTAGTAATAGAGAGTGGAAAATTTGACTGGTTTCAATCAGATAAATATCCTTCTATGACTAAGCCTACAGAATCATATCATGGCTTAGTATTTGCAGAAACCTTTGGAGACTTTGGTTATTCAATGAAAATTCGAGCGGATTCACTTCGAGATCTTGGTTCGACTTTATCACCAACTAATGCATTTTATTTTATTAATGGTCTTGAAACATTACATTTAAGAATGGAAAGGCACTGCAAAAATGCATTAAAAGTAGCAAATTTTCTTGAATCGCATAAAAAAGTTGCATGGGTCTCTTATGCGGGGCTTGTGAAAAGTAAATATAATAGTCTTGCTATAAAATATATGCCTAAAGGTGTTGGACCTGTTTTTACTTTTGGCTTAAAAAAAGGTAACGAAGCAGGAAAAATAGTTATTAATAAAGTTAAAATATTTTCCCATGTTGCTAATGTTGGTGACACAAGAAGCTTAATACTCCATCCTGCCTCTACTACGCACAATCAACTTTCTGATGATCAAAAAAAATATGCTGGTGCAGGACAAGAAGTAATAAGATTATCTATTGGCATAGAGCATCATGATGACTTAATCCAAGACCTAAAGAATGCCCTAAATCATATTTAATTATTATTTTATATAATTCATCTATTAGTTAGTAAAGCTGGTCGGAACGGCCGGATTCGAACCGGCGACCCCTGGTCCCCCAGACCAGTGCGCTACCAGGCTGCGCTACGTTCCGGAAAACTATTTATTAATTATTTATAATGTCACTGATATCTTTTTTTATTTCATTTATTAAGTCTAAATAAGTGTTTTCTTGATTATACGATTTTTTTTTCAAAATATTACTTTTTTTTAAAAAAGTTTGCGCGCCCTTAATTGTATAACCTTCCTCATTTATTAACTTTTTAATATTTTTTAAAAAAGATATATCTTCTAAATTATAATA
>ENA-OWPI01005186-OWPI01005186.1-marine-metagenome-genome-assembly--contig:-NODE-5186-length-10034-cov-9.656021_pt1 | contig 10034 bp, 8 predicted proteins | sample MGYA00238138_ERZ651775 | MGnify/ENA primary metagenome ERZ651775 (study PRJEB26906, sample SAMN06265043) | marine metagenome | isolation source: Helgoland LTER site | place: Germany:Helgoland, sampling...
TTGTTGTTGTTGTTCGTTGTTGTTCGTTGCTTGCGCGTTAAAAAAGTGTCGGAGGCGGTTTGACGCAAGTGGTGTTCGAAAAGTCAACAGACACTCCGCTTTAAAAGCAAGTCTCTCTTTGGAACACGAAAAGTATCAACGAGGGGTGCATAAAATCACACGAAAAGGCTTTCTGACGGTACGGAGTAGACACAACAGACGTGCGTCTCGTTCGCGACGAAAGAAAATGGGTGCGTTTCGTGAAGCTTTTATCGTCGCGCGGTTGTTTGATGGGATGGATGTGTGCGAGCGCATTTTTGGTCAATTAAGTGTTCACGGAAAAGAGGTGGAAAATACACCCTCTCGTTTTTCGAGCGCTCGATGTTTTGTGCGTCACGTCCGCGTCGCGATGGAACAACTCGAACTGAAAATTCACACCACTACGCGTAACACTCGTCGTCACGGTTTGTGTTTTTGATTGCATTTTTAGCGATATTCACGCACACACACACACGCAGAAGATGTGCGCACAAAACGAGTAAAAAGGAGCGTTTTCCCACACGTTGTACTCTCTCTGTACATCTGTTACTCTCTGCGCGGTCGCATTGATTCTAGAGCTGAAAATGCACGCGAAGAACAGAAACACATATATGTACACGCGTACGAATTTTCAGAAGCATTTACACAGAGGCAGAGAAGATGCGCGCGTTGTTGAAACGAGTGCGCACAAAACGCTCGCATTTTCCCTCTTTTCCTCATTTTTGTAGAGACAGACGACAAAACGCAAAAAGCAGCCCCGCGAATACTTAATACGCGTCTTTGTCTTCTCTCCAAAGCAGCTTTATAAGTGTACGCGCTGTTGGACGAACCCTTCTTCTTTCTCGTTCGTTTTCCTAAAGCGTATTCGTTCAAAGTGTGCGCATAGAAAACGAACTTATCTCTTCTTCGTCGTCGTAGGGGAAATGCGAAAGCGAAACCCGCTCGCCTTTCTGAAAGATGACGAGGAAAGAACAACAAAGAATGCGACGAAGAGTCACGAAAAACAGGAAAAGAAAGTCATCGTTATCATCGGTGGTGGCATCGCCGGGTGCGCCGTCGCCTGCGAACTCCACCGCAGAGGGTACACGAAGAACGTTTTTCTGCTCGAAAAGGACGAGAGCAAATCGAGTCGAAGGCAAGGCTACGGATTGACGATATCGGAAACGAATACGGCGATTGAAAAGATGAACGTATTGAACGCGCTGAAACGAGAAAACGTGTCGTCCAAGCAACACTGGACGATCGATGCGAGAAATGGGGACGTGTTGGGGTATTTCGGGCAGCTGTTTCGGGAGCATTTATTCGTATCGTCAAAGTCGTCTGAACCGTCGTCGTCTTTACGAAGGCGAGAGGATGACGAAGAAGAAGAAGGAAACGACGGTAGAGGAGGAGAGAAGGAAAGAAAAGGAAACCTGAGAGTGCCGAGGAATGTCGTGCGAGAGATTTTGCTCGAACGAATACCGAAGGAGAACATCTTGTGGAACGCGGAAGTGGAAAATATCGAGATGAACGTCGGGAACTCGACGGCGACGATAACTTTGAAAAAGAATCGCCATCGACCGACGAACGTTTTAATCGAAAACTGCGCTTTAATTGTCGCCGCGGACGGGTCGCACTCGAAAGTGCAAAAGATTAGGCAAGAATTGTACGGGAAAGAAGTGGTTCCAGATTTGAAGTACTTGGGCGTCGTGTTAATCACGGGATTTACGTCTTTAAAACATTACTTGTTGAACAATCGAGGCTTCTACGCCGTCGACGGCCAATCGAGAATGTTTACCATGCCTTTTGCGGACGAGAATAAAGACGATAATCGAGAACAGAAAACGATGTGGCAACTCTCCGTTCGGTGCGACGAGGAAGAAGCGAAACGGTTATACGGCGAGAGAGAGTCGACAGGTTTCGATCAAATTATTAAACAATTTTGCATGGAAAAAACGAACCATTGGCGAGGCGTGCCAATCGCGAAGATGTTCGAGAAGACTGATTTCAGCCACGCGTGGGCTGGACCTTTGTACGATCGCGAAGAGCCAACAAAAATCGTCGACGACGGCATCATAGCCGTCATCGGCGACGCGTCTCACCCGATGTCGCCGTTTAAAGGCCAAGGCGCGAACACCGCCATCGAAGACGCCTGGCTGTTGTGCGAATGGTTGGACGGGCCGAAAGCGCCGAAAAGTTTGCACACCGCTCTGAAATGTTTCCATCGCGAAAGTTTTGCGAAAGCGTTCAAAAGAGTCCGGCAATCGAGAGAGGCGTGCGAGATTTACCACGACCCGGTCAAAGTCTTCCGATTTTGCGAGAATGAAATCACGAGTTTGACCAAAGCGCAAAGCGAAACGTTTTGCCAGGCGATGCGGGAGAGCCGGAGGAGAAAAAGGCGGAAGAAAAGTGGTGGAAAAGAAGAAGAAGAAGAAGATGATAATGACGACGACGGTTCAGACGACGACGACGATAACGTAGACATCGATGAGAGAGCTTTGCGAGTGTGCGAAGAGCTCGGGTTTAGTAAGAAACATATTGATAGTATTGTAGAAGGAGAAGAGGAGCGCGTAAGAATAGACGACGACGACGACGGCGGCGGCGGCGGTGCCGTGAAGCACTATAAGCTGAAGAAGCAAAAAATGAAGATGCTGCTCGAGTTAGATTTAGATGCATCTTCTTAATTTAGAACTACTCATGCTACATCTTCTAGTAAAAGCTATTTCTATTTCTATTCCTATTCCTCCTCATCCGTTTTTCGCCGTCTCTTTCTCTCGTCTCTTTTCCGCCTCCTTCGCTTCCTCCTCTCCTCGGTCCATCAAAAATTCATCGCTTTTCATCCTTACGCGTCTTCTCACCGTCTCCGTGTTTACCCCATTCATCCCTCCAAACTGTTCGATGCCGACGATATTCTCAACCACGTCCCCGTTCCTGTACAAAATAAGTGTCGGCACGTTCCTCTCCGGATAGTTCGGAATGATATCCCTCGCCTCCGCCCGACGAAACTTCGTCCGCGACGTTCGATACGTACGCGCCACATCTTCCATCACTCTCTCGAGCAAGTAACACGCCTTCGAATTCTCTTTCGTTAACAGCACCAGAACAGGATGAGAGCGAGATACCTCCGTCACTTCTTTCGTCCACTGTTCGTGCGAGACGTTGATGTACTCGTTCCATATAAAGTTGTTGTTTTTCTCTTCCTTTTCATCCTCCTTTTCTTCTTTTCGCATAAATATCATCTCCGCGATTCGTTTTTCTCGGTAGGACTTCATGAACGCTTCTTCTTCTTCGTCTTCATCGTTTTCGTCGTTTTCATCGTCGCGCTCGTCGAAAATCGCGTTCGTTTCTTCCTTTTTCTCGTCGCACATCGTCCTCGTTCCTTTTCTTTGTTCGTCTTCTTCTTTCACAAAGTTTCCCCCGAATTTCTTTTGTACCAACTCGTCCCATTCCGTCGTCTGTTTCGTCTGTTTCGTCGTCTTCATCATCCGTTGTTGTACTGTGCGAAAGAAGAGAAACAAACTGAAGGCGTGTGTTGTGAGATGAAGAAGTAATAAGTGCTTTTGTGGCGGTTGTTTTTGCGCTTCTCGTCGTGAGAAAAGATGCGTTTAATTGACTACGAGTTTAGGGTTTATTAATTTCACTACTCAACTTACTTATAAAACTTCGAAACTTTTATTCGTAAAACTTTTATCGTCGGCGGAATCGTATGCATTGTTATCATCGAAAGAGGAGGTCAAAAAGTTCACGTCGGAGTTTCCTCCCCCCGACGTTTTGTCCTCCTCGTTATTATGACTACTAAAATCGTCGTCGTCGTCGTTGAGGTCGTTGCTCTCTCTCGAAGGCGCTCTCGCGCAGTCCATGGCGATATCGTTTCCGAATTGGTCTTGGCGTTTAAAGAGCTCGCGCGCGAATCCGCTTTCTTTGTCGTCGCCGATTTCTTCTTCCATGTTGTTGTTGTTGTTGTCGTTGTGATGATTCGAACTCCCCATCTCGCTAAACTCCGTCTCTTCTTCCTCTAACTCCCACCCTCGGAGGCGCGGGATGAAATCGTAACTCGTGTTCGTGCCGCCGTACATCGGCGGTAAAATCTCCGCTCTTAAATTTATAGGTTCCCTGAGCAAATCTCTCGGATCTTGCGTTAATATGTGCACGTTTGCGGACATCGGACCCGGGAATACGAACGATTTCAGCGCTGGCAGCACAAACTTTACGAAATACAACGGTCGCAACAAGCAAAACTTGTGAATTTTACACGGTAAAAATTTGCTAATCACGTACAAGTTCGTTCGACCGTTTGAAAACGAATAGTTTTCGTAGGAAAATCCGCCCATATCGGGAATAACTATGATCCCGTGTTTCTGCGTCGTCGGATAATTTTTCAGCGTACGAAGGATTATGTAATTGATCATTCGTATCATCTGCATCCCGCTCGATTCCGTTTGTCCCGGCAACATCCGATTGAACAAAAGGATAATCGCGCTTCGTCCTTTATCGTCGCAATTTTCGAGAACCTGCAAAACGCCGGATTCAAAGCTCTTTCTTAACTGCTCATCGTCCTTTAACGTTTGCTTAAACGATAACTTCCCGAACACGTCCACGTAAAAATCAAAATACTGCTGCGCCCGGTGCAACGTCCTCGCCACGTCGCATTCCGTCGCTCTCAATAACGACGTCACCACCAACTCCACGAGCTCTGGATTTTCTCTCCTCACCTCCTGACCAATCGTTTTTAAGCAAAACTGGTATCGTCTCTGACCTATTTCCGATTCAAACGTGACCCCCCCTTCCGAAGATGAGGACAAAAAATCATCGTCGTCGTCCACGCTCCTCTTAAAGTTTGTCTTCTTCGTTGTCTCTCTTCTCGCTTTCAACGCGTCCTCGGAATTTTGTTCCGAGAAGGAAAAATCCGGACGAAACGCGCGAGCTAACAGAGGGACGTAAAAAGGTCTCGACGGGTTCCATCGGTTTTTGATCGAAAGACATCGTCTCACTCCGGTGTCTGTTGTCGTTGGTGTCATGTTCTGATCTCTGTTTCAACTCAATCAAGGCTTCTTCTTCGTATTCACATTCTCGTTTGAACACACGACTCGAGAAGAGTTTCGTTCTTTAATCGTTCTTTTCCCTTTACGACGAAAGAGCTTCTTCTTAAAACAGAAGAACTTTTCGCCGACAAAAACACCACCTCTACCTGTTGTTGTTCGAGAAGGAACACGCACAGAGAGAGAGAGAGAGAGACGTTTGTGTCGTTCTTCTGAAAGCAGAATGAGTTGTGTTGTTCAATTTTGTGTCGTTCGTTCAATGTCCTCCAAAAGGTCGACACGCGAGACTAAAAATACTACGCGAAGGAGTAGTAGCTCTCTGGTGTAAAACAAAGGGCTTTGGAGAAGAACAAACGAACGGCACACAAAAGCAGAGTGTCAGAAAAAGGAACTGCCGAGAGGTAGTAGTAGTGTTATTATTATTATCATGTGAGTTGTTCTTCTTCGCGTTGTTTCGTGCTTTTGTTGGTGTCGTTCGTGACGTTTCCTCCAACAAAGGTCGACACTTAGGGAAAAAGGTCTCCATTTCTTCTTAGCAGTCGTACGTGAGAAGAAGAAGGGATTCGCGTTTGTTCGGCGCACTCTTTTAATAATACGAACGCTCTAAGTAAGGGTGGTGGTAAAAACAGAGTATTCGTTGTTACGCTTTTGTCCCGTAAAGTCTGTCTTTATTGAGTTGTTTAATAATACGTTGTGTTGAGAGCGTTGTGTGATTGAGAAAAAGAGGAATTCAAATCTCGTTCGTTGCTCGTTTAGGTTTCTTCTGTTCTTCTGTTAGTATTGTAAAGACGAGAGAACGGAGAGAAGAGAACGCTGTTGCAAAAAGGCGAAAAGAAGAAGGTAAAAAGAAGAAGTCACACATTTGAAGAAGAAAAAGAATAAAATGCGCGCGTCTTCGAATAAGAACACCGGGAAACCGAGACCGCCTGTTGCGATGAATGATGCTGGCAACAACAACACCAACGGAAGAGGAAGAGGTTTTGGAGGAGGAAAACAAAAAGTAACGGCACAAAAATACGCATTCATCGTCCTGTTTTCGCTTTTGTTTTTCACCGTCCTGAGTCCGTACGTACGACCGACGAGGGAGAGCTTTTACGAGAAGTGCGTGAGAGAGAGATTAGGATCAAAAGGAAAAGGAAAAGGAGGATTGATGTCCAACGCGCTCGCGCTCGTCGCCAGATCGATTGTACCGGAAGGCGAGCAGTGCTCGAAGAACATGCTCTACGACGATTATTTCCTCTTCTCGACGATGGTGGTGAACGAGAGAGTGTATTTAGGCGTGTTGCCATCGGTTTGGGTGCCAATTCCTTGGCCGGTATCCCTCGTCTTGGCGAAAACAGTTTTGGCGTTTGCGCGAGCCAATCGGAAAGTTTTGAAAGTGTACTTTGCCGGTTGCGTCGGTTTCGTTTTGATGAAAGTTTTGAAGAAGATTATGATGGTCGTTAAACTCGCGTTTGCGGTGATCGCGTTGAAATTGTTCAGCGGGGAGAGTTTTGGATGGGTTTTAATCACTCTGGCGTCTCACGGAGCGTTCGCGTATTTAGTTTTATTCGAGAGGTTCCCAAAGTTGAAGAAAATCGTGTTTCCGCGACGAGGCGGTGGTGGGAAGAGACACGACGGATGAGTACTGTATCGTCATACTTTTCTTCACAAGACGATTGTTATACATTTCGACGAACGACTTTTAATAATGTTAAAGACGAAACAGAGAGAACGACGCGACGAATGTTTTAATCAACAACACTTTATACATCATTATTATTAAAAAAGAATAATTTACTCCGTGGTTTTGTTGTACCAAGTTATAATAAAGAAAGAAAGAAAGAAAGAAAGAATTATTTGTCCTTCTAATGCTGCGCGTTCGTGGAACCAGGCATGATGCTTTCAAACTCCGCGACTTGTACTTTTGCCAACTCTTGCATCAGCTGCGTCATGTCTTCGAAACAGGAATTCAAAACTTTTTCGATGCGTTCGTGCGCGTTCGGTAACTCGATCATGGTTCTTCTCTTCACGAGTTCATACTTCGCTTCCATCGCTCGTGCCTCTCGCGTTTTCAATTCCACGTCTTGTTGCATCTCGTAAATCGTCGGCGGTTTCGCCGTTAACGAGGCGGTGACCGAGGAAAACCACGAGGTGAGTTGTTCGGTGGCGTTATTCGGCGTTCCAGCCGTGCTAGTGGGTGATTCGGTAGCCCCCGTTGCTTTCGTCGGCGTCGCGTCTGGCGTGCTACTGCTATTCAACGGCGGCGGCGGCGCGTTGACGACAATCGAACCACCGCCCAACTGGTTCTCAAGCTTTTTTGAAGCCTGTTCTAGCCGTTTCTTCGCTTGAACGACGTCGTACAAACACTTCGCTCGAGCTTCCGTGCTTTCTTTGCAACTCTCGCTCAAGTGTTTCGCCCACACCAACGGTTGCCGAAACTGCTTGCTCAAATCTCTCGATCGACGTTCCATCGGATCTTTCATAGCCTTCATCGCTTCGCCGGTTTTCTTGAACGCTTTACCTAACCCGCCGGCTTGGTTCGATTTCAGCAACATTTGCGCCCCTTTGGTTTCGCAGTCGCCCAAGAACGAGGCGTTTTCGCCCATCGCTTCGGAAAGCATCGCCAACGAGTAGAAACTCAAAATGACTTGCTCGGCGACGTCGACGGAGACTCTGAGTTCTTTCTCGAGCTTTTTGATGTAGCTGGATAAAGCGGCAAAGTCCGGATCTTCTTTGTTTCCCGACGACGTGGTCGTCGCTTGTTCACCCCCCGGAGACTCGCTGTTAATGTTGTTGTTCGTGTTGTTTGTATTCGTATTCGCAGAATTCATTTTGTTCGGCGTGTTGTTATTCGACGAGTTACTTGGAACCGACTCGTCCTCGTTCCCTAACCCGCTGAACATAGACCCGATGCCATCCAACGCGGACGTCGCGTTCACTTTCGCGTACCACGGTTCTTTTTCCAACTGATCGTCGCACAAAAATTGCATCAAAACTTTGCTCAATTTCAACTCTTCGTTTTCGCACGCCGCTTTCATAAACTGTTCGAACCCGACTCTTCTCTTCTCCAAAAATTCCTCATCGAATGGATCTGCGACGGATATTTTCTCCGGTAACTTGTACAAAACAATCCCGGGGTAGTTTTGTAACAGTTTATTCCTCAACCACTCGAAATCGGAGTATCGTCGTTCGACTTGCGCGCTCGCTTTCTTGTACGAGCGACAGGTGGATTCTGATTTGATCGTATACGCCGCGTACGCCGTCAAGCCTTTGAAGTATAATAATTTTTGTTGTTACGCAACAGTAGATTCGTTTTAAGCGTCATCATAATGCGCAGAGCGTTACAGAGAGAGAGAGAATGGATGGTGAGTATCAAACGTATCATCGTCTGTTTTTAAGAGAAAACAAACGCCGAATTAAAACACAGAGATAATCTTTTTATGCACTCACCTTGCCCAATCTTCTTCGGATCGCCCACTTCGCATTTGAGCGTTTCCTCTTCATCTTTCTCTCCATTTTCCGAGGAGGAAGAGAGAAGTTGATCGCTGTTGGGGGAGATTGCGAGTAACTCGCGCGCGGTGAGCTTCTCGAACCGAGAGGAAGAAGTTCTCTCGTCGTTCTCCTCTGTTGAAGCAGGAGGAGCGTTTGGATGATTCAAAGGCGAATCAGAGGACGCGTTGGTGTTCGACACGTCGTCGTCGTTTTTATTCTTCAGAGACTCGTACGCCGGTGGTGGTGGTGCAGGTGCTCCTTTATCCGCCGCAGTTGTTTCGGCTTTTGCGGTAGCAGTAGTGGAGGGTTTTGCCATTTTAATACTACTTTCTTAAGAGAGAGATGTGAAGTAGAAGAGTAAACGTGGTGTTTTAATGGTGTTGTTACCTTGTTCGAGAGTCTTATTTGAGTCGCTGCTCTTAAAAAAAAAATCTATGTAACACGCGCGTATATGTTTATGACGATGATGATGACGATGCTATTATTCTGGAACGTGTAACTCTCCGTGTTCGTATCGCCAATTGGACGGGAGAGGACAGTTTTTGTCGAGGAGGTATTGTACACATTCGGGGTGGTTGTTCTTGTGTGCGACGTATACGATCCAATCGTCCCACGGCGCTTTGGCGGTTTCGCGCAAGTACTTCAAACAGTCTAACTGGCCTTTTCTGGCTGCACGCTCGCACGCATATGCGGTATATTCATAATACTTACGCTCAACAAGATATTCGAGTATGTGGAGATGACCATTTTTAGCCGCCCAAGCGGCAATTCTCCAATCCCAAGGCGCTTTCGCTTCTTCGCGTAAGTATTTGAGGCACTCGAGATGACCGTTTTTGGCAGCTTTTGCACACGCTCTCTCATCGATAGGACACTCATTTGCCACGCAATACTTTACCATTTCCAGATTGCGTTGTTCTGCGGCCGAACTAATCGTCCCTGAATCCCATTCACACTTTTTCTCCTCTCGCGCCCACGTGAGCAACTCGAGTTTATTCGTTAGAGCAACTCGATAGCAGAAATATGTTTTCCACAAGTATCCCGACCACGACGATTTATTCTCCCACGCAACTTCCAAAGTCGATATCGACGACATCTCTCCAATATTAAACTTCTTTTTCAAATCCCCCGCGCGAGATGATCTCTTCACCAACGCTCTCGTCTCTTTATTCACCTCGTACAAGAACTTGATATCAGTCGCACTCAATCTCGGAAGCACATGTGTGAAACAAATATCGTCGTTATTATTCACGATCAAACTCCACAACACCGAGGAGGAAGACTCTTCTCTCTCCTCCATCATCATCTTCAAATGTACTTCTCCTCCTCTTAGCTTCGCTTCTTTTCCTTCTTCTTTGTCTTCTTCGTCTTCTTTTTTCTCTCGTCATTTGAGTGAGATCTTACATTGTTTTTCCCTCTCGAAGGAGTGAAAGTGGTAAAAAAAAGAGGGAGACAAGGAACATTTTCTGCATTTTTTTCACATTTTTTCGTAAAAATAATTTAAACCCTAAACCCCAAAACCTCCTT
>ENA-OWPI01005188-OWPI01005188.1-marine-metagenome-genome-assembly--contig:-NODE-5188-length-10030-cov-10.669647_pt1 | contig 10030 bp, 18 predicted proteins | sample MGYA00238138_ERZ651775 | MGnify/ENA primary metagenome ERZ651775 (study PRJEB26906, sample SAMN06265043) | marine metagenome | isolation source: Helgoland LTER site | place: Germany:Helgoland, sampling...
TGACGAGATCACCGACGCGACCTTTGCTTTCAATGGAGGCCAGGCGTCCGTAGTGGCGCATCAACTCAGCCCCGCCTTGTTGAGCGGCCTCGCGAGCGATGCCAACAAGACGCGTGCGTTCGGTCGTGGTTAAACCGGCCTCTGCTGCGGCAGTGGCTGTGAGTTGTTGGGCCATGGATTCACTCTTCTTCGATGGGGAGACCAGGACTGACTTTGCCGCGGCCGAAGTGCTGACCAAATTGCAGTTCGTAGACCTCGTCTTCGTCTTGGGTCTCTGCTTCGAGGGGGCCAATGGCTCTGGCAACGCACAGCAGTCCGTAGCCCTGGCGGCGCAGCTCTTGGGACAAGCCCATGGCCTCACACCTGCCCCTCATCCGCTCACCACACGTGTGGTTCTCGTAGCATATGATATCTATCCCCCCGGCCGGAGGGGCGGGTTGGTAATGGTGATGCACGGTAGGTCTCAAGCCAGATCGGGGGCGCCTTACCAATGCTTACCACGAGGGGAGACCAAACCAAAAACCAAGTGGTCTTGCATGTGGAACACCCTACCAAACCTTACCGTATCACACGCTCGCTGAGCGAACGCCATTGGTGTTTTTGGCATGGTCTACCAACGCTTACCATGTCGCCGATCTGAGTTTGAACCAGCCGTGTGAGACCTTTACCAACCTTTACCACCGCGGAGAAGGAGACTGGATCAAACCTAATACACCAAGCAGAGTTGGACAGTATAGACACAGTGGTTGCCACATGGGCAGTATGGTAAAGGGTTATCGCAGTAGATAACCGTCAGAACCATTAGGAGTGGTGGCACGGTGGGTGGTCGGTGTCACGAAGAAAAAGTTTTTCAGATTGGTCATGGTCGCATAGCATTTAGTGAGCATGGTGGTAAAAGTGGTATGGCAATGATAAAATACCCCCTATATAAAAAAAATAACAGCAGGAATTTTACCCTCGTATACCCAGGTTTGACAACCGTGTCGTTTGATCGTATAATAACCTACATGCAATACTATTACGTCATGTGTCAGAAGGGCTCACTAGTACATCGTTGCTATGTGCAGTTGGACCCAGAATCAGCGGACATACTGCACGACTCATTGGAACAACGCTATGATCTAGTGCAAGTGTGTGCGGTTCCCCGTAACAGTGTTGAGCCAGACATCGTGATCGCACCTGCACCTTAAATAACTGTATGCTTGTGCGTACTCTCATCATATATGCTGTCATGCTCACTTGTGCCCTTGCATTCCACGACAACACGTTCGCTGTTTTCGAGTTGAAGGAAGAACTGCAGATCAGGTACATGAACATGTGGGAGTTGTTCCAGCAGTTGGAGTACGTCACCGACGAACAACGTGCGGTGGTGTATGCGGAGATAGAGCACATCAAATCAGAGATCAGCACCATCATAGATCAACTGTTACGGCACGACAGATCACAACATCCGTAGCATATATACTTTACATGGACTTGTTGTACATCATCACGGGCATATTCATTAGTGCTATCATGATCGCACTTTACCTAGGTCATGTGAACGGCACACTGCTATGATCGAGACTGCTCTCATGATCATCTCCGTGTTCATCATACCCGGCATTGTCATGGGCATGGTGAGCAGTTACAGGGCGGGACAAAAACCCCATCGGGACCTGTACCGGAAGTTGCAAAAATTTACGCACAAAAAAAATAAAAGGTAGCACTAACCATTCACTGCTGTTATAATGGAACAGTATCAGATGCATGGCAACTGTGGGTGATTGAATGCGAGAGTGGAAGTCACCCAACGCCATCGCACATGACAGCCATGCACCATTAACACTAGAGTTTTGATCCTGAACCGGATATATAGTAAGAAACAGAGGAACACACCCACACATGATATACACAGACCAAGAGCACGAATGGTTGAGCAGACCAGCAAAGAACCGGAGAGTCAGCAACCAGACAGCGGACGGACAACGACCCCAGGAGGAAGATGACAGACTATGGCAACGATGTTGGGGCATACAGACCACGATAGAAGTGGACGGCAAGCAGTACACGGTGCCCATGCAGTTATAATGTCAGATAAACAGAAATACAGTCTGGTGGAACGATACAGGTTGGACACATGGGCGTTCCTGGCGTTCTTGGCCATCATGGGCCTGGTCACGCACATCTGATGTTGACCTTCATCGCCTTCATGCTGATCTTCGCGATCAGCACCGCACTCAACCACCTGTTGTTGTAACACACCATCTGTGAGGTTGACCTATCCGGCGTTATAGTGTACTATAACCACATGCCGTACGCAACAACAGTGTCAATGGTGGTCATGGCAGACATGCAGGATGATCTGCAGAGCTTTGTGTCTCACAAGCCGTTGCCTGAAATACGGGTGACATTGGGCGACCAAGGAGAGACGCATCAGTTCAGCCAAACAGGCGAAACACATCAATTCACAGTCACCGCACAATTGCCACGTGGCCAACATGATTTGAACCTGGAGTACACAAAAGACGCAGAAACACAAGGGGCAGTCGAGATACTGTCGGTCAGTGTGCAAGGATGGCCCATGGGATTACGCATTTATCAGTGCTTGTACGAACCTAGAAATTCAGCCGAGAAAATGAAATCTCATCTATACCTGGGCCATCCGGGACGTTGGAGCATGTCCATACCCGTGCCTTCACACGAAAGAATCGGGGGTGTGGGCTTTGCTTAGTATTTTACGGGCCAAACAGATCTGGAATCAGCACGCCGACCTTGGCCACCTGGGTGACATGGCACGTCACATATGGGGTCCGGACTCGGACGCCATGATGAAGGATTTCAATCCCACCAACACAGTGCTCATGAAATATGACCATAAGATAGTGCGTAACGAACGAGCTATACGGGGTCAACGTGTGCTGGACATGGGTTGCAATCACGGACTGTGGAGTTACATGGCACATCGCCACGGAGCCAGCCACGTGGTGGGTGTTGAACCACGCGGAATGTTCGTGAAAGGACTCAACGCTTTCGCACAACAACACGACTTGCCCATGGAGTTCCACAGGGGATATGACACCGACATGGCACGTCTGTTGCGTAATCACAGGATCGACACTGTGTTGATGACCGGGGTGGACACACTCACCCAGTGGGAGAACATGTTGCTGGACATACGTAAAAGTTCTGCCAAATGGTTGATCATGCAGGTGGGTGCTATACCGGACGTTTGGGTGGACTTCACCAGTGCAGTGTTTGACTTCGCCAAGTCCACTGGATCCCCGATGCCTATAGGCTTCTCGCTGTATTTCGAACACCACAACGCTGACACAGTGAGCGGACTTAATCCGTTGTACAGGGACCAAGCCGACCCAGAGACAGGATATCAGCACATTGATCCAGATGGCAAATTTGATATCAACAGGAGCCGGTGTATAACAAACAGGAGGAGCCGCCAGTACATACGCAAGTTCATAGAACAGGTGGGCTTCACTGTTGAAAGCACGATCCTGCAGGAAAACAAAACCCAAGACACTGCTGGTGCTTCGGCGTCTAGTGGACTGTACCAGTGGTACCTCCTGCGAAACAAAAAATAATGGGTTGACCTATCCGGCGTTATAGTGTATTATAACGTATATGCCACTTACACCAATAGTGATAGAACAGACATCCAAGGGCGAGAGATCCTACGATATTTTCAGTAGACTGCTCAAGGACAGGATAATCATGTTGGAAGGACCGATAGACGAACACACCGCTTCAGTGCTGTGTGCTCAACTGTTATTCTTGGAATCACAAGATGCCCAGAAGGATATAACCCTTTATATCAATTCCCCGGGCGGACTGGTAACGGCAGGCATGGCCATATATGATACCATGCAGTATGTGAGATCAGACATACAAACAATAGTGGTGGGCCAGGCATGTAGCATGGGCTCACTCCTAGCAAGTGCGGGCACAAAAGGCAAACGTATGATGTTGCCACACGCACGACACATGATACACCAACCCTTGGGCGGTGCGTCAGGTCAGGCCACTGATGTGGAGATCAGGGCAAACGAATTGCTACGTTGGAAGCGGGATCTCACAGAGATCTACGAGAAGACAACGGGACAGCCACTAGAGAAGCTCAAAGCGGACATGGAGCGTGACAAGTTCATGAATGCCGAGGAGTCAGTGGCATACGGGCTCGTTGACAGGATAGTTTCCAGCAGGGCCGATGACGACAAAGAATAACCATGAGGATGACAAAACCTAACGGTTTCACATTGATAGAACTACTGGTCGTGGTAGCAATCATTGGGGTACTATCCTCAGTGGGAGTGGTCGCTTACAATGGGTACACATCATCAGCAAAAAAAGCCGTTGTCAAGCAGATGCACAATCAAACTATAAAATTCATAAAAGCAGAAATGATGAAATGTGAAATTGGTGAGACCACGGTCATGGATGGGAACCTTGATTGCTCTAAACGTTTCGAGGCCGATGAAGTAAGTGACGCAACACAAAAAGCATTTGCAGGGAAGTTCCTCAATCCTTTTGTGGGTTACAGAGAAAATGTTGTCGCCAGCCAAGGCCCACATCAAAACGGAGTTTGCATTGTTCAATACAACAGTGGAGGAATCTTGGTCAGTAACATAGACGCAGGTGGTGGCACCCGCGTGAGGGTATCTACTTGTTATGGTGAGACCACCAGACTATATGAAGAATGGATTGCTTCATGAGAAAAATTAGGTCTAGAGTAGATCTTAACTAATAGTAAATTTAAATTATTTGATGTACGGACCTTTGGGTCCTTTGGGCCTGGCCAGCACTTTCTTCTTGATGTACTTCTTCTTGCCTAGCACGTAGACAGTGGGCTTAGGTGGATCATACGAATCAAGAATGTGTTTCTTGTATCTCCCGAACCATCTTCTGAGTCTTGCATACATCCTAAACCCTCCATCACTGTCATCTTAGTTTTCTTTTTTCCACAGCGTCCATGCACCGTAGCCTATTGCACCCCAGGCCGCTATTTTGGCCAAAGGTCCTGCTAGTAATATTACTAAACCACATGCGATTAAAACTGCGCCATCCCATGAAGTTCTTTCTTTAGATCTTGATGTAAACCAATCCATAATTGATCTCCTTTATTACTGTGCGTCAACTGGAGTAGTATCGCCTGATACAAGCATCCATGCAAATATCACAACGATTACAGCAACTCCGATCATTGCTTTTTTGTTTTTCTTAACTTCCTTAATAATTTTATCCATACTAAGTCCTCCTTCGTGTGCGTGTATTTATTGAGAAACCTTACCTGTAAATTCTTCAATTTTATCATGATGTTGATATGAATTCTGGAGTAAGTCTTCGACTAATTTTGCATTATTTTTAAACCTATTCCATAAGTCTTGTCTCAACTGTACTGTATCGAGTCTAAGTAGTCGTTGAAGCTCTAACAACATTCTTTCCATACGCTCCCAACCATCGCGAACGTTATCGTAACTATGATCAATTACATCGTCAAATACATCAAACCCTTGTTCGCGTATTCTCGCTACCAATCCCGGGACTGCAAACCAAATTGGCAACTGATACCAACTTAGTGCTTTATAGGTTTTTTCAGTGACAAATTGTCCGGTCCATCCATCTTCATCAATATCACTACTGGTTTCAACAACTATTTTTAATGGAGCAGTATAAAACTTTACGTGTGTGAGAGCATGTTGCATCTGGTTATCAGCAGTATGGGAATCAACAATAAGTGGCCAGCCATGAGGCAAAATTAAGGCTTTCATTTCTTCACTTGCATAGTCACCATTGGTACCTAAACTTATTACCATCTCTTCTGGTTTCAAAATACCAAACAAGCACTTAGCCAGCGAAGCACGTGACCAACTACCGCGACGCATAGGACATACCAGTTTGTGTGTCATTGGGATATTCGCCCAATCCACATTTTGCTTGTGTAGATGTGGCAACCAATCGCCGTTCGTGATTAGTCGATCTGGTAAACATATTGCGGGATAAGATAGATATTCTGTATTTGTATATGTGGTAAAAGCCGCACCAAATTTGGTTACACCATGTGCTACTAAAAACTGACGAAACGGTTCAATGTCTTCTGCACTGATTCCTTCTGGACCGGTATCAACTATCCAACAGTAGTCCTTTATATCTTCAATTAACAAATTTGTTTTTTGTAAATCATCACGTAAGTATTCAACAATAGTGCCATCACCTAGGTGATGAGAAGGCATATTTTGCCATATATCATATTTGATAATTTTGTTATTAATGTGTAAACGACCTTCGGTCATACTTGCACAACTATTTATTTTAACTATTATCCAGTTTTAGTTCAGTTTCCGTCACGACAGACCCCCTTAGGTCTTTGTTGTTAACACCCACGGTTGATCCGAGATCTCTGATTGCGGTCTGTAATGTACTCGCAGTCCACCCTGCCCTTTCCATGGCAATGTCTATCCTGCCAGTGGACGCATTCTCGATTCTCTGGTGCACCATGGTGCCTCTGTCCAGAACCGCACGTATTACATTGTGTACTGTTTCGTCGTAGCCCAGTTCCGTCCTTACATCAACCGCCGACGCACTGTTGTCTTTCAGTGTGATGTGAAAGAAAGATATGTCCGCCCCTATGTAGTTGTCGGTCTCGCCTATGGCTGTAGTGACTTGAAAATTGTTTGGTGTTGCTGGCATTATCTATCCATCTCTTTTTCTGCTTTTCTTTTTTCCGGAATGCACTCGTCCGGTGCAAACATGCAACCCAGTATCTCTACTATGCCTGTGAAGTTGGGTGCGGTGTCCTCTGGTTCTAACTCGTTGTCCATGGCCTCCATGTCTTTGGTTATCTCAGCATTCATCTCGGCCTTGGTCTCGTGTGGTGTCTGCTTGTCCACATATGGGCTTGGAGTACACGCGGAAAGGCCTATCAGGATGACTGTTAGCACTATGATGGTGATCCATTCAATTTTTTTATTCATACTGGTTATTTACACCAACTACAGGAACCGTTATGTGGCGTTGTATTCTATTGGAATTTGTTGGCGTCCGTGGCAACCTTGCCGGTGTTCACGCCGCTCTTGATCACATACTTCTGTGTGCCGTTGGCACCCGAGTCGACTTCCTTACGCAGGTCCCTGAACATCAACTTCTGTTTGGCCTCACGCAACATCTTCTGGGCGTATGCTGTTATTGTTTTTGTGTCTCTCATAACTTTATTATATAGATTATTTATGTGTTGTCAACATACCAGATATGCGTATAGAACATACCAATGGAAATATATGCCTATAATGGCTCCATACTTAAATATTGACATGATAGAAGTTCTTACAACATTTCACAAGGCCGGATGGGAACAGTATGGTAAACGTATGGTAGAAACATTTCTAGCACATTGGCCCATGGACATAAAATTACATCTGTACTGTGAGAACGTAAGTCCAAACCTACAAGACCCACGTGTTGTAGAACATGACATATTTGACACTTGTCCACAGGCAAGCGATTTTATTGCACAACACAACAACGATTACAACAACGGCGTAAGGAATGGTACACGTGACTTCAAATACGACGCCATTAAATTTTGTTACAAGGTGTTCGCACAATGTCATCGTATACACAACTCCACAGCAGACACATTGTTGTTCATAGATGCCGACACAGTGACATTCGCGAGGCCACCAATAGACGAGATACAAAAACTATTACCACATGATAACTTGACCGCATACATAGGAAGACCCAACAACAAGAAGTTGCCGTTTGCAGAGACGGGCTTCATAATGTACAATCTTAAACACCCCAACATCAAGAACTTTGCGGAAACATTTGAGGACCTGTACACCACAGGTAAAATATTTGAATTAGAGTATCAAGTGGACTGTTACACATATGACACTGCACGTAGGATCATAGAACAGAATCATGGGGCAAAGAGCAATGACATTACAGGTCCAGAGGGATTGGGGAAGAAGCATCCATTCATCAACACCATACTAGGCACATTCATGGATCATCTCAAAGGGGATGACAGAAAGTCAAAAGGTAAAAGCAACATAGAAGATTTTAAAGACAAGGTCAAAACAGAGCGGACAAAACAGGCATACTGGAAATGAGAATAGTGCTAACAGGACACAAAGGTTTTATAGGACAGCACTACCTCGATCATATAAAAGACAGCAACGAAGTGTTCACGTATGACCTAGCAGACGGACAAGACCTTAAGGACAAGTCTATCGTGGATCGGATGCCTGACTGTGATGTTGTTGTACACATGGCCGCAACCAACGGAACAAGACTTTTTTATGAAACGCCCACAGAGGTAACGATGAATAATACATTGCCTACCATGTACATTGTGGATCGCTACAAGGACACTCCAACAAAGATAGTGTTCACGAGCACGTGTGAGATATTCAACGGAGCAATAGACAAAGGCCTTTATCCTGTACCCACCGACGAGCAGGTACCTGTGATGTTTGATGACATAACAAACCCTAGATGGAGTTACAGTATTCCAAAAGCATTAGGTGAAAATCTCATAGCCAACCTTTCTACACACTGGTTAATACTACGTTATTTCAACATCTACGGCCCAGGCCAGAAAGATCATTTTATCAGTGAGTTCGTTGACCGGGCCAAGCAAGGGAAATACTACATCAAAGGCAACGACACAAGGAGTTTCTGTTACGTTGATGATGCCATTGCAATGACTCACAAATTAGTCACAGACGTCAGTGATTGTACAGTCAACGTTGGCAAACAAGAAGAGTCATCTATCGAGGACGTGGCCAAGTGCATAATGGACGTGATGGGAATAGACCCAACCCTGTTAAAAATATATGACGGGCCTAGAGGATCTGCGAAGCGTAGATGTCCAGATACAAAACAAGTCGGCAGACTCACACAGTTTGAAAACTACACAAGTCTAGAAAACGGTATCAGGAAAACAGTGGAGGCCTTGTTATGAGGATAGGAATAATTGGGTTAGGCGTAGTTGGATCAGCAATCAACACCGGGTTCGAAATGCTAGGTCATGACATGATAGTACATGACCCAAAACTCAAAACGAAAATTAAAAGTATTTTATCGAGTGAAATTGTATTTCTGTGCGTACCAACTCCACAAGGTGATGACGGGAGTTGTGATACCACAATAATAACAAGTGTGTTGCGGGAGTTAGCGGATAACGATTACAAAGGCATTGTTGCGATTAAGTCCACAGTGGAATGTGGATTTACACAATCAGCAATAGATCAATTCAAAAATTTAACGTTATGCTTTGTGCCAGAGTTCTTGAGAGAACGATGTGCTATGGATGATTTTATTTCCAATCACAATCTATTAGCGGTTGGCACGCATGATAAATTTGTGTTTGATAAGATAGTTGAGGCCCATGGTCACTATCCCAAAGACACTGCAAGATTGAAGCCAACCGAAGCAGAGATATTGAAATACTATAACAATGTGTTTGCCGCATACAAAATCATATTCGCCAATATCATGTCCGAAGTATGTGGTAAATTAAATTGTGATTACACAACAGTGAAAGATGCATTTGTAAAATTTGGCAGATGCAAAGACACGTACTTGGATGTAAATGAGAATCTCAAAGGTTATGGAGGAATGTGTTTACCAAAAGATGTCAAAGCAATGACCAAGTTATTAGAGAAACTAGACATAGACTTCGATACATTCAAATCAATAGATTCGGACAACTCCAAACTTAAAACAACTGTGTTTAACGGTATGAGAAAACAGTAATATACAGTTTATCCAAGACACCCTTTACCATGCGTGTGTGTGCTTGTGTGTGCGTTTAACAGGTAGACTAGAACAGGTTTATCGTGTAATATAATTACTGTGACGCCGCTTTAGCTCATTAGGTAGAGCAACTGATTTGTAATCAGTAGGTGCCCAGTTCGAATCCGGGAAGCGGCACCACAAATACCAAACATGCCTTTATTACCATTATCACCAAAAAACTCAATGGCCTTGCATGTGACTTGGTATTTTTGGTCCCTTCGTCTATCGGTTAGGA
>ENA-OWPI01005189-OWPI01005189.1-marine-metagenome-genome-assembly--contig:-NODE-5189-length-10029-cov-9.089429_pt1 | contig 10029 bp, 3 predicted proteins | sample MGYA00238138_ERZ651775 | MGnify/ENA primary metagenome ERZ651775 (study PRJEB26906, sample SAMN06265043) | marine metagenome | isolation source: Helgoland LTER site | place: Germany:Helgoland, sampling...
AAGCCTTGCGCTCGATTAATCACTACCTCTCGAACGCCTTCAATCGGCTCCAACACAGATCGAACGCGGGCCGCCTCCTGGGCATCACTGAATTCGCGAACGCGGAGTGTCACACGATCACCTCCCAAGCGCTGCTTGAGGTCTGCTGGGGTTCCTTCTGCGATCACAGTCCCTGCATCGATGATCGCCATCCGATCGGCTAACACCTCGATCTCCTCGAGGTAATGACTGCTGAGCAACACGCTCGTTCCACCTTCAACCAGTTGGTTCAACAACTGCCAGATCGCACTTCGACTTTCAATATCCAGTCCCACTGTGGGCTCGTCCAACACCAGAAGCCGCGGGCGATGCAAAAGACCAGCGGCCAAATCAAGCCGGCGGCGCATCCCACCGGAATAGGTGCCGCAACGTCGGTCGATCCACGCTTCCATACCAAGACGGTCGATCAAATCATCAATTCGATGCTCTCGATCTGACCGCTGCAAATGGTACAGATCTCCTTGGAGCTGAAGAAGCTCACGACCGCTGAGAATCTTGTCAATCGCTACCTCCTGAGCGACGTAACCAAGCAAGCGTCGAACCTCCCTGGGATGCTGCAGCGCATCAACACCGTCCACCTCAACAGAACCACTATCTGGAGCCAAGAGGGTGGCAAGGATCCTTAATGTCGTGGTCTTCCCAGCTCCATTGGGGCCCAAAAGCCCATAGAGACAAGCTTCAGGAACGCTCAGATCAAGATTACTGAGGGCGGTGACCGCTCCATAGGCCTTGGACAGCTGCCTCAGTTCAATCATCGCCATTGGGCAACGTCGTGGTCATGGACGGCCTATCGGACGTGAACGCGGTGCTCAGGGCGTGTGGGCTGGCTTAGTAGAGGCTTAGTCGGGTTTTACGAGTTTACAGGTATTCATTCGCGTGAATTCACGTTTGCTAAGAGTATTTTACGCGTCCGCCCTCGGTGTCTCCTCGGCGACCTCGACGGAGGTATCGGCCCAGTCGTGCGTGTTCTCCGTCTCGGAAGATGAACCGTCGCTCGTCGTTCGTTTTCCGAGGGAAGCGTTTTCATCCTCGGACGTCCACGCCTCAATCTCCGCCGCCGTCTCCGCGCGAACCCTCAGCTTAACCCTGTCGCCGTGCTTGACGTCGTGCGGGATACGAACCGGCTCGCCGTTCACCACCAAACGCGCCCACGGTAAGTTCTCCGAGGCGAAGAACTGGTCGCCGTCGCGGAGCACCAGGTGGGCAACCGCCTTGGAAGCGCCGACGCCTTCCAGATCCGCCGCAACCTCCGCGGTCTCCGCCCACGCGCCCGCGGGGACGAACGCGGCGGGGGAGTCCGTCCCGCCCGTGCCGAAGATGTCCTTCTTGGTGACGCCGCCGCCGGGGGACGTATCGGTCGATCCCACCGGCACGGTGGCCGTCGGGAGAGAGGACGAGAGAGGGAGAGGACGAGAGAGAGAGGATGGATTGACGACACGACGAGGAAAGAACACCACCAACACCACCAACAACAACAAAGCGCTCCATCGAACGCGGAAAAGAAACATCCGTTCCCACCTGGAACATCTGCGCAAGTTCCAAAACCGCGTCATAATGCTGCGTTTAGGAGCGGAGAGGAAGTTTTTCGAGAGAAGAAACCAAGAGACCCGGAAGGTTCGCGGCGAGAACGAACGGAACGCCGACGAGAACAACAGCGAGACCAATCGTCGTCTGTAGCGACGACGGCGTCGCAATCGTCATCATGGAAGACGACACCGACGAAAATGAAAACAGAAACTATTAGAACCACTACCTTTACCACCACATCGGAAGAAGGCGATACGACGAACGTAGATTTAGGCGCCGAGTGGCAAGATATTTTAAACCAGCACGCGCCTTTGCGAGAATACGTGCGTAAAAGGGCGCTCGAGGAGAAGAAAGAGTCGATTTTTTCCACGCGCGGCGAGAACGACGAGAAGGAGGGCAAAACGAACAACGAAGCGTTCATATTCGCGAAGGAGGAGTTGAGACTGTTGAGAAAGCGGTTTATCGAAGGCGACGACGATGATATCACGGAATCGATTGTAGTGGCGTTGCAGTTTGATATCGACGCGGGAGGTTTACTGGATCAATTCGAACGAGAAAAATTGAAGCGTATTCGCGCGATGGAGAACGGTACGAGAAAGGCGAGCGGTTTAACTGCGCGAATAGGAATAGCGAGAGTCGAGTATCTTTCTTTTCCAAGAGATGATTTCGACGAGAACTATCTCTTTGATATTGCCTCGAGGCGCATTAAAGACTCGTTTTACGCGCACGGCGGCGGAACGGCGGTATTGAAAGATTTGGAACATTCCGGAAAAAACGGCGCGCGCATTGAAACGCCGCGTCCGCCGTTTGGGAATTTTCCCATCATAAACGAGAACGATGATATCGATGATGCTGACGACAGTGACAGCGATAGAAGTAGTAACAGCGCGAGGAGCGACGCCGACGAAGAAGAAAATACCAACGAGGAGAAAAAGCAGCGCGTCAATATCCAAGGCGCGTTTGCTGCGCTCGGTCTTCAATCCATCATCTCCTTCGTCTCCCCAAAGGCGGCTTCCAAAGAAATTAGGAAAGAAGCGACGACGCAAACAGCAGAACCGCCGCGGAATACAAAAAATGAATCATCATCGTTCAAGAAGCGCTCGAGAAGTGTCTACGTAACGAACACTGGATCAGAAGATATTACTCTGGTCGCCTTGCGAATCGTAGACGCAAAGAACATCAACGACGACGAACCCGAAAACATCACGACCATTAATAGTAACAGCAGCAGCGATAAAAACAAAGATCCGCAAAGCTCTTCTTTTTCATCCTCCGTGTTCTCGTTGCGCGACGATTACAACGTTTCATCTCCGAAATACCACCATCGGACGACACGAAGAGAGAAGAATAATAATACAAGTAGAAAAAGACCAATCGTGCGCATACCGGCGGGCGGCGTGTACCAAGCCACGGTTGATTGTACGATTGATTCGGAGACGAAACGCGCGCACGTAACGTCGTGGATTATCGCCATCTTTGGTACCAAAAAAAACGAGCTGCGCGCGTGCGCTACGCAGTGTTCTGTGTTAATCACAAGCTCTAACGTTTTTAACGAACCAACGCACGTTTCTTTATTGAGCGAAGAAGCGACGCCGTTCATCCCAGAATCGATGCGACGCGCATTCGATCGTAAAGCTCAAGAATATTATCCACCACCGAGGAGCTACTTGGACGTCATCTGGGGTGGCGTTGGCCGATATTTTCTCTCGATTGAGAATAGAAATATCTTACCGGCGCCCGCGGATTACTACGACTCGAAATTACCTACGTGGCTTTTCACGTACCAATTTAATCGAACGATGATTTTGGATCCGAGTTTTAAGTTCTTTTTTGAGTCAAAGAACCACGCGCCGTGGACGAAATCGTTAGAGTGGGCGAGCGTCTTTCGCGACTTTTCTTCGTATTCGTCGTCCTCGTCGTCAGAGAAGGAGTCCTTCGAGAAAATTCGGCTCAAGTCCGCGCGTTTACTCTACATCGAAGAAGCGCAACAAAACAAGGACGTGAAAAGATACGATATGTTCAATCGGACAATACGTCGAGTAGGAGCGATAAGCGAGCAGAATGAATTACTCGTATACTCGTTGGAAGTGCCTGGTTTACAGAACGGTTACCCTCCCATAGTCGTCGGAGACGTCGTTCGGTGTCGAGTCAATGCGAAGGCGCATCAGAAAGAACTCAGTCCGTTCCTTGAATACGCATTCCGCATCATCGCCATCGTCTCAAAAACGCAAACCGTGCACTTGCAAGCACCATGGACCGACGGAACGTTAAACACGTCGCCTCAATTAACTGCGAAAAATGGGATGCCTAGGACGTTGAAAGTACACGTGCGGTTTGCCATGGACGAGAACTTCTTCTCGAGATGTCGTGCGGCGTTGCGAGCGTGTGCATATTTGAAAGTGAAGTATCCGCAGATTGGACAACAACAACAACAACGACAACAACAACAACGATACAACGGGAACGAAATCGAACGTCTCCAGCGCGGCATCAACGAGGAACAGTATGAATTTGTGATGCGTTGTCGACGAAAGAGAGAACAACTCTCGTTGGAGGGAATCAACAGCAACAACAATGCAAACAATGCAAACAATAATATAAAAGAACGAACAGTAGCGCCGCTCGTGTGTTTCGGCCCTCCCGGTACTGGTAAGACGTTGACGATCGCGCACGCTGTCCTCGACGCGTTATCGATAAATCCAGATGCGCGGATATTAGTCTGTGCACCTGCACCGTTTGCAGCCGATGTCATTTTAGACCGCATCGTCCGCGAACATCCGAAATACTTTCGCAACACCACCGCGAGCACGAACGTGTACTGTCGCATCGACGACCCGAGACGTGCAATGAGCGAAAAGATGGGTTCGATTACTCCATTTTCGGTTGACGTGAGGGACTGGTTCGCATCAAAAACAGTGAAGTACGGTGAGTTGGAACACTCTGCTCGAGTGCTCGTCTGTTCGTGCGTCTCCGCGGGCATTTTATACGAAGCCTTGAAAACGATGTATAAAGCGAGAGCGAATATAAATTATGAAATTGACGGTCCGCTCTATCAAGAAGTTAATTTCGCATTTCGATCCTTCTTTGAAGTTTCCGAGTCGTACGAGCGCGAAGGTCGGAGAAGGAGACCGGGACTGACGCATTTGTTCATCGACGAAGCCGCGCAGGCAACGATTCCAGAAGTATTGATTCCGATGTCATTGGTGAATGAACAGACGTTGGTGGTCATGAGCGGCGATTCAAAACAACTCGGACCTTTAGTGCATTCGAAAGTGGCCATTCGAGGTGGACTCGAAAAATCCTTGTTGGAAACTTGCGTGGATATGATGAAAAGAAGCACGGCGAACGACGACACCAACGAAAACGAGAATTTGATCACGCTGACGAAAAATTATCGATCGCATCCAGACATTTTGGCAATCGCGAGCGAATCCTTCTACGATGGGAAACTCGAAACATTCGCGTCGAAAAAAGACGTTCGCATACCCGAGGACGAAATCTTTGAACATTTAAAGTTGAAGACGATGCAACAGAACAAGAACAGCAATGAAGAAGATGGCGCGACCAATCACCAGTGTCCTCGCCGCTATCGAAACATTTTCGTCGCCGTCGAAGGTTTGGAAAAAGTCGAGGTAACCAAATCGCAATCGCAGGTCGAAACGAAAAGTTTCAGCAACGCTTTAGAGTGCGAGAAAGTGTGCGAGATAATTTCCGCGCTGTTGTCAGCGACTGATACAAACGATGCAAAAAACAGAATCGCTCCTTCTGACATCGAAGTCATTGCGGTATATCGACGACAAGTTCTAGCGTTGCGTCAAGTATTAAGACAAATCAATTTAGGCGCCATTCGCGTCGGGACGATTGACGATTACCAAGGTCAAGAGGCTAAAGTGATTATAATTTCAACCGTAGCGAGTACGGGACCGTCCGAATTCCGTCGACGACGGAACGGTGAAGAGGGATTTGGCGAAGAAGAAGCGAAGCATACGATTTTGAGCGACCCGAAACGGTTCAACGTTGCCACCAGCCGAGCGAAAGCTTTGAATATCATCGTCGGGCATCCCAAGTTGCGGTTGTTTCCGAACTGGTCCAGGTTGATTCGAAAGATTTCACAAAACGGCGGGTCATCTGTTGGTGATATGTCTTCGACGACGGGTAAAACGACGATGACGACGAGTAATAAGCCACCACCGCCATCAGACGGCAACAATAGTGATAATAATTACACGCAGTTCTTCGTCGATGAATACGCCTCGATCGAAGAAGACTTGGAAAAAGAGAAGACGAAAATGATGAGCGTTTTTGATGACGACGACTTACCCTGGCGCGTCCAGTTATAGAAAGATGTCTATTTATCAAGCAAGCATCTAGCGCATTTCAGAAATTCTCGATCGTAAACTTACAGGAGGAGGAGGACAACGACGACGACGTCGAAGCTGTTGTTGGTTTCAAACCTTCCACGCAATGCTCTCTCAACGGAGGATACTTGCGAAAGAGCTCTTTTTCCGGCCTCGCTCTCGGTCGAAACGGCGGTTTCATTTTCTTCGTTTTAACTTCCTCCCAATCGAGCGGTGCCCAGAACGGATGGTTCTCGAACGTCGTCCGTTGGTAATATTCGTCGTTGGTCTCCTCGTCATCTTCCTCTTTCGCGTCGTTTCGACGATTCGCACCACCGTCGTTATCAAACGTCATCCGCCGACTCGGATCGACAATCAACAGCTTCGAGACGATATCTTTAGCCTCCAGATTAAACGTTTTTGGGAACCGGACGTCGCCTCTCGTGATCCTCTGGTGCCTTTCTCCGTCCGTTTTCGCCGCAAACGGCGCTTTCCCAGTCAATAACTCGTACAACAAAACCCCTACGGCCCAGACGTCCACGGCGAACGCGTAGCCTTTGCGCAGAGTGACTTCCGGCGCCATGTAATCTGCTGTGCCGCACGTGGTATAACACCTATCGTACGACGGATTGATTTGCTTAGTAAAGCCTAAATCACACAGTTTACAGTGACCAAAACGGTCGATTAACACGTTTTCTGGTTTCAAATCTCGGTAGATGTAGTTGCGCTGGTGGAGGAATTGAAGCGCGCACGAGACTTCGGCGACGTAGAATTTAGCGAGCGGAAGTGGGAGCCCACCTGAAACACCACCTGATGACGCCTCTCCACCAAAATGGCTATTCTTTGCAATGGTGTTGCAATGCGGATCGATAGACACAGCTTGTATCATCTTTGTATCCTCTTCACCAACGCCAGTCTTCTGCGCACCGCTCGATGAAAACGGTCCTTTCACCAACAACTGAAACAAATCTCCACCGCTCATGTGTTCCATCACTAAATACGCGAAGTGATCGTCTTGAAACGAACACAACGCTTGCATCACAAACTGCTGATTCGGGAAGGATCTCAGTAACTCTCGTTCGCGAGTGACGTTGGCGATTTGATCGAGATCTCGGAGCGTCTTTTTGCGCATGACTTTGACGCAACACGGAAGTTTATTTTGGTCGGATGTTTTGCAGAGAAAGACGGTAGCGGTCATTCCGACGCCGAGTTGTTTGTGGAATGTGAGGTGCTTGCGCTTCGAAACTTTCGGCAGGTGCGACGATGATGTTTCGCACGTGGCTTCAAAATCTTTTCCTCCTCGCCTCCGCGTATCTTCGATTCGCGAAGAAAGAAAGGTTTCGCCACCGCGCGCTTGAACGAGAGTCGCCGAAGAGGACGACGACGAAGAAGAGGACTTTCTCTCTCCTCTCAGACGTCTTGAGAGTGATTTCAATGCCAATTTGACCGAATTCGTTACGGTTAAATGCCGATGACGATTATGAGCAGGACTGAGCGTAGTAGCGATAACGTTGTTGTTGCGTTCATCGCGAATCGACGACTCCGGCGCTGCCGTCAAATTCTGTATCGAGCGATAGTCCTCAACGCTCGCCATTTTCTTGAAATGTATTGCGGAGTTCTTATCATCATCATCCTTGTCGTCATTATTTGATTCCATACAATATCCGCTCGCGTGTTTCTCCAACGCCTCTACGATATCGGCTCGCACATACCTACGAAATGCGCCTCGATCGAGCCATTGAACTTTGACGATATCACTCGTGGCGACGACATCCGCGGTTGGTGGGGTGCCTCTCAGTAAGCTCAACTCGCCGAAATACGAGCCAGGTTTGAGCACTTTTCTTACCGTCCTCGCGCAATGTATGTCTTGCCGTTCAGGAGGAGCGTTAAAAACTCTCACCTCGCACTCCCCTCGACAAAGAAAATACATCCTCTTCGCGGCCGTTTCGTCGTCTCGATTCAAAAGCATCTCGCCTTTCTCAAACACAGTTTCTTCACTCAACGCGTCCGCTAACAGAGACATTTCGTAATCGTCCAACATCTTCGCGAAAATCTTCACGTTCTCCAACGTCCTCGCGTTTCTCGCTCTCTTCTCGAACGCCGTCGCGCGCAAGATGTCACCAAACGTCTTCGAGTCGATCGCCCACAGCGTCACTCTGTTCGATTTCGCAAACACAGACGCTGACCGAATCGGTTCGTTTGGGTTCAACAACGCGACTTCACCAAACGTTTGTCCGCTGCCGATTTCTTTCCTCTTTATTACTTTTACTTTCCTTTCTCCTCTCGTCGATTGGTCGATCGCTGCGGCTTCGTCTATTTTTAAATCATCCTCCTTCTCTTTTTCTTCTCCTTCTGTGCTCGCATACACATCTTCCTCGTCCTCTGAATCGTCGTACTCGCTCCCCCTCTCTTCATCTCCTTCTCTTCGTCTCACGATAACCTCGCACGTTCCATCCGCGATGACGTAAAAATTCCTCCCAACATCGCCTTGTCTCACCACGCACTCGTTTCTCTCGTATCGCAAAGGCACGAACGCTTCAAACAATCGCATGCGATCTTCTTCGTCCCGGACGGAATCGAACGCCGCGATGCCTTCGAGCGCGTTGTGAATGAATGAAAACTGTTTAATGTTGTTGTCGCGAAGCTTTTGCTCATCGTGTTCTCGTTGTTCTTTGCGGGGCAGCCGCTTCTCGTCGTCTTCGTCTCCGCTCGTCTCGCGAATGCTTCTCGCGCGCAAGAAACATTCAATCAAACGCTCCTCGTCCGAGGAGATTTCCAAAAGTTGCCTTTCGCTCGCTTTGCGCTCGTTTTGACGACGACGTGTAGGGGAATATCGAAGCGGTGTGCGAGACATGATGGTGTTCGCAAATTGAGGTGCGTCGTCTTCGTGTATTTTTAGAACAGAATTGAAGAGAGAAAAAGTGAAGATTTGAAGAGTTTTGTTGTTTCTTTCGCGAAGAGCAACTGCGCGCGGTTTTAAAATTAAGTTTGATAAGTCTATTTCTATCTCTCAATATATTCTCTCAGTCGCCGTTCTGTAGCTCGGACTTTGATTGAAGAGAGAAAACGTGAAGATTTGATGAGTTTTGTTTGTTCTTTCGCGAGCGCTAAGATTAAGTCTATTTCTATCTATCGATATCTATCTTCTGCTGTCGTTTTCATGCTTCTCCCATACGTTCGGACAATGCACCAATACGAAATTCAGCGTATTTTTCGTCCGTTGGTTCTGGAGAGCCTCTTTCGAGCAAGTAGTTTAGGCAGTCGGTTTGCTCGTTATACCGAGCGTAAGCGACGTATCCCCAGGTGTTAAGAGGCGCTTTCGCCTCTTCGACTAAGTATTTGAGACAATCGAGGCGGCCATACGATGCAGCGTTGTATATGCACACACGCTTTACCTCCTCAGATATCTTTCTTTCTTCAACGAGATATTTCAAGATCTCCACATAACCACCGCATGATACTTGTATTACCGCTTCCAGTTCCGTCTCTCGCGAAGGGTTCACTTTGTCGAAAAGAAATCGAACACAGTCGAGGTGTCCTCCTGCAGCAGCTTGTTTACACGAGTCTTCTTCATCATACGGGCAATCATTAGAGAAGCAGTATTTCAACATCTCGAGATTACCTATAGCTGCTGCCGTATCAATCGTCCTTTCATCCCACTCGCAATGTTTCTCTTCTCTCGCCCACTTGAGAAACTCGAGTTTGTTCGTTGTAGCTACTTGCCAGCAAAAGTAGGCTTGATCTATCAAACACCCACCGTAATCTATCTTTCCCCAGGGAAAGTGATTCCACACAAATTCCAACGTTGAAATGGATGAACATTCGCAAACAGTGCTATGTAATCCCGATACGTCTACCCCAGCGTACGCAGCGTACGCAAGCAAACCCCGACTCTCTCTACTCCAATCAACTACACCTAATTCCGATGCGTTTACCCTTGCGTACTTAAGCACACCCCAACTCTCTAAATTCACTTTTGAAAAGAAAAGCCGATCTACCCTATTCAATTTCGGAAGCACGTGCGACACAAACACATCCTTATGATCCACCACCAACCCGTTCCAAAGAGGAGACGACGATCTCGCCTCCAAGAACGCTTCCCCGTTTACACTCACGTATTCTCTCA